>Ga0210385_10000839_pt1 | contig 19885 bp, 16 predicted proteins | sample IncBWH26OmetaG_FD_160107 | JGI IMG/M metagenome (GOLD analysis project Ga0210385, IMG submission 160107) | Forest soil microbial communities from Barre Woods Harvard Forest LTER site, Petersham, Massachusetts, United States - Inc-BW-H-26-O ...
CGGATGGGGCCGTATGATTTCAAGCCGTACACCCGGGATGGTAAAGGGTTCGATTGGCCTATCCGCTACGAAGACCTGGCTCCGTACTATGACAAGGTCGAGGAGCTGATAGGCGTATTTGGGTCGCAAGAAGGGATCGAGAACGCGCCTGACGGCAAGTTTCAGCCGGCGCCGGCGCCGCGCTGCCATGAACGGATCATCAAGCTAGCGGCGGACAAGCTGAAGATTCCTTGCATTCCTTCACGGCTCGCGATTCTCACGCGCGAGCTCAACGGGCGGCCGGCTTGTCATTACTGCGCGGAGTGCGGGCGGTCGTGCGGCGTGAATGCGAATTTCAATTCTCCGGGCGTGCACATTTTTCCGGCGATGAAGACCGGGAACCTGGAAGTGCGTACGGAGCGATGGTGCGCGAGGTTCTGGTGGGGCCGGACGGAATGGCTCGCAGCATTTCGTACGTGGACAAGAAGACGCGACAGGACGTGGAAGTGCGCGGCAAGATTGTAGTGCTGGCGGCGAGCTGCTGCGAGACTGCGCGCATCCTGCTTAATTCGAAGAGCAGCTTGTTTCCGAATGGGCTGGCGAACTCGTCGGGGCTGGTGGGGCGGTATGTGATGGACACGGTGGGGTCGGCGGTGAGCGGCTATCTGCCGATTTTGCAAGACCTGCCGGCGCGCAACGAGGACGGGGTCGGGGGCATGCATCTGTATATGCCGTGGTGGCTGTATCAGCAGCAGAAGACGGGAAAGCTTCCGTTTGCGCGCGGCTATCACATCGAGCTGGGCGGCGGGCGGCACTTGCCGGGCAATGGCGCGCTGGGCGGGTATGCGGAACGATGGCTCGGCGGCGGGTATGGCGTGGAGATGAAGCGAAATCTCCGCAGATTGTACGGCGGGGAAGTGCATTTTGCCGGACGCGGCGAGATGATTCCGAACGAAGATAGTTATTGCGAATTAGATCCGAACGTCGTGGACCAATGGGGCATACCGGTTTTGCGCTTCCATTTCCAATGGAGCCAGGATGAGTTACTGCAGGCCAAACATATGCAGGAAACATTCCGGGAATTGATAGTAACTGCGGGTGGGATTGTGACGAGCAGCTCGGGTGCTGAGAGTAACTGGGGGATTGAACACGGCGGCCAAGTCAAACATGAAGTCGGCGCGACGAGGATGGGCGCAGACCGGAAAACTTCGGTATTAAATCAGTACTGCCAGGCGTGGGACGTGAAGAACCTGTTTGTTACAGACGGGGCGCCGTTTGTGAGCAACGCGGACAAGAATCCGACGCTGACCATTTCGGCGCTGGGGTGGCGGACGTCGGAATATATTGCGGAGCAGGTTCGGAAACTCGATTTGAAGGTCTGAAGAGATCGCGTTAACAGTTGGCAGGGCAAACGTGTCCTAATAACTGGAGCTTTCATGTCAAAGTGCGGAATTTGGGCGCTGATGTTGGTGTGTGGGACCGCGTTCTCGCAGGAGGCTGCAAAACACATTCGCGATGTCGCGTTGAACCACTCCCAAATCATGCAGACGGTTGAATATCTCAGCGACGTCGCGGGGCCGCGGTTGACCGGATCGCCGAATTTGAAGCGCGCGGAAGAATATGCGCGCGACAGGCTGCGCGAGTGGGGTGTTGCGAATGCGCGGCTCGAAGCGTGGGGGCCGTTTGGGCGTGGATGGTCGCTTGAAGGCTTTGCTGCGAACGTGGTTTCGCCTGGATTTAGCCCGCTGATTGGGTATCCGAAGGCGTGGAGTCCGGGGACGAATGGGATGGTGCGCGGGGAAGCAGTTTATCTGGACGTCCAGACAGCGGGGGATCTGGACCGATATAAGGGCAAGCTGAAGGGCAGGATTGTGCTGTTCTCGCCGGCGCAACAAATAGATCCTCTGTTCGCGCCGCCGGCGCAACGGCGGACCGATGGGGAGTTACAGAAGCTGGCGAATGCGGAGCCTGCGAGTGGGGCGCGGCGGTTCCAATTTACACCCGAGCAGCGCGCAGCCGGGGAGTTGAACGATCGCAAGTGGGAGTTGATGCGGGACGAAGGTGCGGCGGTGGTGCTGCAGCCCTCGTACCGCGATGCGGGAACGGTTTATGTGACGGCTGCCACGGTTCCGTATGCGCCTGATGTGCTGTATGAGAAGCGCGCGGAGGCGTGGGACGTGTCGCAGCCGGTGGTTACGCCGCAAGTGGTGGTCGCGGCCGAGCAGTACAACCGCATGGTGCGGCTGATGGAGCGCGGGATTCCGGTGGAGGTGGAGGTAAATCTCGGCGCCCGTTTTTATGAAGACGACCCGATGAGTTATAACGTGATCGGAGAAATTCCGGGCACGGATTTAAAGGACGAGGTGGTGATGATTGGGGGCTGCATCGACTCGTGGCACGCGGGGACGGGAGCGACGGACAATGCGGCGGGCGCAGCGACCGCACTCGAAGTGATGAGAATCCTGCAATCGGTGGGGTTGAAGCCGCGGCGGACCATCCGAATTGGTTTATGGAGCGGGGAAGAGCAGGGGCGCTTGGGTTCCCGGGCGTACGCGGGGGCGCATTTGAAACGCGGGACGGCCGCATACGAGGAGTTCGACGCTTACTTCAATTTCGATTACGGCACGGGGCGCATTCGCGGGATTTACTTGCAGGGCAACGAAGGAGCCAAGCCAGTTTTCCGCACGTTGTTGGCACCATTCGAAGACCTGGGCGCGGGCACGGTTTCGAGCGCGGGTATCGGGGCGACCGATCACATATCGTTCGATGAAATTGGGTTGCCCGGTTTTCAGTGGATTCGGGATTACATGGAGGGCGACAACACGCGTGCGCCGCACACCAACATGGATACCTACGACCACGTTTTGGGGAACGCGGCTTCCGCGCAATCTTTTCATCCCGCATGGCCACACCATACACAACGGACGCCGCCACCGCGGCGGACTGCTTCAGATCGCTGCCGCAGTAAGCGGCTCGATTTGGTAGAGCCGCAGTAAGCGGCTCGATTTGGTAGACTCGTGGGCCATGCGATACGGGCTTGCGAGAGGCGTTCTGGTCTGCAGTATCTTGGCTGGTGTTGTAACGAATGCTCAAACACGGCCGCGGTCGCGCGATTTGCATGTGCCGTTTGACGGCACGCCGGGGCCGCTCAATGCGATCACGGATGTGGCGGGGATTGAGGTGGGACATACGACGCTGATCTCAGGGGACGGCGCGCTGCAAGTAGGAGCGGGGCCGATTCGCACGGGAGTTACGGCGATTCTGCCGCGCGGGAAGAAAGACTCGGTTCCGGTATTTGCTGGGTATTTTGCGCAAAACGGTAACGGCGAGATGACGGGTACGGCGTGGATCGAGGAATCCGGTTTCGCGGAGGGACCGATTCTGCTGACGAACACGCATAGCGTGGGAGTGGTGAGAGACGCGACGATTAAATGGCAGTTGCGGCGCAACGGCAAGGTGTCGGAGGACCAGCAGTGGTCGCTGCCGATTGTGGCCGAGACGTGGGACGGCTTTTTGAACGACATCAATGGCTTTCACGTGAAGGACGACGACGTGTTCCAAGCGCTCGATGGCGCGCATTCCGGAGCGGTGGAAGAAGGCGCGGTGGGCGGCGGCACGGGGATGGTGTGCTACGGATTCAAGGGCGGGATCGGGACGTCGTCGCGGAAATTGGACCAGAAGGCGGGCGGGTACACGGTGGGTGTTCTGGTGCAGTGCAATTGCGGACGGCGGGCGCAGTTGCTGATTGCGGGTGCGCCGGTGGGGAAGGAGATTCCGCAGAGTGTGCCGTATGCCCGGAATGCGCCGTGGATCGGCGACGATGTGGGGTCGATCATTATCCTGGTGGCGACGGATGCGCCGGTGTTGCCGAACCAACTCAAACGGCTGGCGCGGCGGGCGACGATGGGCCTGGCGCGAACTGGATCGACATCGGGCAATGGGTCGGGCGACTTGTTTCTGGCGTTTTCGACGGCGGAGCGAATTACCAGCACGGAAGGAGTTAGTAACATCCGCATGCTTGGAAACGATTCGATGAACCCGCTGTTCGAAGCGACGGTGCAGGCGACGGAAGAAGCAATTGTCAATGCGATGGTTGCAGCGGATACGATGACGGGCATCGATGGACATACGGTCATTAGATTGCCGCACGAGCAACTTACTCAGGTATTGAAGAAATATAACCGGTTATCGCGCTAAATCGATCAATCTGCCGCGCAGCACGGTGATGGACGCCTTCGGCAGTGTGTAAGTGGCTAGCCCTCCTCCAGGCAGGATGCTCCCGACCGGGGGATTATCCGGGTCGGCGTGGCTGTTTTTGCCTTGGTCGCGCCAGACATATTGCTCGCTTCCGAAAGTAGTTAGAGTAACCGGGCTGGAGAAATAGGCGTCGCGGTTGGCCTTCGAGTCGTGAAAGGCCACACGTACGACGTGCGGGTGCGTTTCATCGCGGTTGACCAGCATCAGGGACCAGTTAGCATCGGGCCGGCGAAGGGCATAGGAAGTTACTAAGTCGTCGCCATCGGGGTTCTTGATTTGAACAGAGGAGTGGTACATGCGATGCACGCCAGAACGGTGCTGGACCCATTCCAGATTGATCATATGGGCGGCGAAATATAACGAGGTGTATCCGGTGATGTTGAACTCGCGATCGGAGACGAAGTTCGACCAGGTGGCCGAACCGGAGCAACTAGGTTCGACTGGCTGCGGCTGGATGGGCGAATGATAGAAGGCAGCGCCGCCGCCTTCGAAGAACGAACCGATGTTGTCGGCAAGCCATAGCGCCGCGAAGATGGTGCTCATAGGGCCGGCGAGCTGGGCCGCAAGATGGCTCTCGGTGACCATCAGCGGCACGTCGCGCGGCACGCCGTCGGCTCGCCAGACGTCGAGGATGTGTTTCATCAGGCGCGGTTCGGAATAGAGCGTTTGCCAGGTGATGTCGCAGGGCTCGAATGGGTAATGCTCGAAGGAGACGAAGGAGAGGTCGTCCAGGCGACCGTGCGCTTTGAGGTAAGCGATGAAGCGGCCCATCCAAGAAGTGCGGCCCTGGGCATCGGGCCAGACGCGGATGTCTTCGTTGACGCCTTCGAAGATAGGGCCGCCGAGCTTCACTTCCGGGGCGACCTTGTGAATCGCCGTGGCCCATTGCACGTAGAGCGCGCCGTAATCCTCGGGAAGCATGTGCTTGCCATCGGGCTCTTCGCCCATTTCCACGCCGCGGATGGCGTAGCCGCGCTTCTTCAGATAGCCGATCTGGGCGGCGGAATCTTCGGGCGTTCCATAGAGCAGGGTGACCGGAATGAGGGCGGGAAGATTGTTGGTGAGGCCGCTGGTGAAGAACAGATCGAAGCCGGTGTGCTGGCCCCGGCCGGTAGCGTTGACGTCAGTTGCAGAGTGCCAAGGGTCGATAGAGGAAGAGGCGTAGCTGGGTTGGTCCTTGCTGGATGTATTCGGGCCGGATGCTTTCGGGGTTGAGTCGAGGAAAGCGCCGGTGTGGTCCAGCGTGCCGGTGCGGATATCTTCGATGGCGTAGCCGACGCAGTTGCGGATGTCGGAGGGTCCATGCAGGTCGCAGGTGTTAGAAGATGCCGTCATCCAGATGCGCAGGAAACGGGTGGCGATGGGCGCGGGGGCGAGCTTTAGGGTGACCGCGCCGCCGGATGCATTTCGTATGTCGCCGGCGGGAAACGTCTGCCACTCGCCTTGTGGGCCGGCGTCGAAATCGAGCGCATTCTTCCCCTTCCAATACTGCACTTGGTAAGTGGTCGCATAGGGACTGGCCCAGGAGATGCGGATGGAGTCGACTGATTTTTCAGCTTTCAGGTCTACGACCACCCATTGGGGATGGTGCGAGTCGCTTTCGCCGGTGAATTTGCTCGTGAGGTAGGGATTGCTCTTCCAATAACTGAGGTTGGGGCCATGGATGGGAGTGTCGCCGCTGGTGGAGAAGCCGCGGTGAGGGAGCGCGTATTCGAGGATGTAGCGGATCGGTTCGCCGAGCGCGGTGCTGCCGGTAAAGTAGCCGCTGTTGTGCGCGGGGTCGCTCCAGTCGCCGTGCGGGTTCCAATGCCAGGCGGCCATGCGGAGCTCGGAATTGTTGCGATAGGTAATGGGCCCCCAGCCCGCGGAGAGGGATTCCTGAATGATGTGGGGCGTGTAGATCAGATCGATGTCTTTGTGGGACAGGACGTCGATGGAGCTTCCCAGGGCGGCATCGGGATCGAAGGAATTGATTTCGCGGCCGGGTGTGGCATCGACGCGGACGGTGGCAACGGCTTCCGCGGCAGCGCCGGACCGCGCAGACCAGGATAGCGAGACGGCTAGAACAGCCGCCCGAGCGACGCAGGAGGTGGATCTCGGCAAATGGGCCCTCGGGTGGAGATTATAGCGTTGTGGGGCGGCTTTGGGCGCGTACAAGGCGTGAGGACGGCGCCGCGCTTGTCGACTTTGGCGGCGCGTTCTGATAAACTCAAAGTGTCTTTGCCCGCATCCGAGATGTACCCGAGTGCCTTCCGGCCGCTATTTCTTTCCTTCCTTCAAAGTTGGTTTCGAGAGCAGTCGACAAAGACAATTTACGAACGAAGAGGATAAGTTGTGACCAACATTTTTGTGGGAAATCTGAGCTATCAAGCCACACAAGCGGACCTTCAGGCGGCGTTTGAACAGTATGGCAGCGTGGAGCGCGTCAATCTGATCACGGACCGCGACACCGGACAACCCCGCGGCTTCGCGTTTGTCGAAATGAGCGATCCGCAAGCTGCGCAGACAGCCATTTCGCACCTGAACGGAGCGGAGCTGCATGGGCGGACCATGAACGTGAACGAAGCGCGGCCTAAGCCGGCGGGCGGTGGCGGCGGCGGCTATGGCGGCAATCGCGGGTCAGGCAACCGAGGCGGCGGTGGCGGCGGCCGGGGACGCGGACCGCGCTGGTAAGCCGGTCGAATCGGGCGCGCGCGCAAATCTCCAAACAATAGTTTGGTGATTTGTACTTTGATTTGAGAAGATCAAAGCAGAGGCAGGATTGATTAAACGCGCAAAACGGGCACCGAGCGCCCTTTGCGCTTGATTAAACGCGCAAAACGGGCACCGAACGCCCTTTGCGCTTTTCATTAAGGAGGAATCATGCCAGGTCGTGGCCCCCAAACATTCAAGAAACGCCAAAAGGAACAGCAGCGCAAGGAACGCTCGCAGGAGAAATTCGCCAAGCGGATGCAGCGCAAGGCCGACCGCGCCGCTGGCGTACTTCCGGAGCCCGACGAGGACGATTCCATGCTTCTCGGGCCGGCCTCGCAAGAATCGCCGGCCGAAGGGCCCTCAGGGTCATAGGACCGGTTCAGGGGAGCAGCGAAGCGACGTCCTAAGCGCGATTCAGGGCTGAGGAATCGAACGTTGCGTGGTCTGTGGTCGGATCGCGATCGCGGGCCGTACGCAATAGGCTCTTGATCTCGATGTTGGTCAGATAGCGAATCGGAGCGGCGGTGTCGATACGCCGCACCACCTCAACATAACCTTGAAGCATGGCGAGCTCGGTGGGGCTCGCCTTTTCTCTCATCAGCACCCCGCTTCTCTCCACGATGAGGAACGGAGACGAGTGGTCGAGGCTGGCGATTCGCCGTTGCAATCTAGAGGGAGGCGCGCCCCGCGACAGCATAGGTAAAGCGCCTCCGAGAAACAGGGCTTGGCAGGGATAGAGGACGCCCCCGTCCGCCAGGCGCCGGGAATTTCCATCGGTCCCCAGGGTGTGAACCGGCTTCTCGCCGGGCAAACACCAGCCCAGAATTCGCCGAACTTCTTCCAAGGCGCTCAGGTTGGCTTGCGGCACCAGGCGCGGCAGGAGGGCAAGGCGTTGCTCGACCTCAAACAGGAGCGACTCCACGCTGCTCGAATCGTTACCGCAGATGACCAATCCATGATTGCCCAGCACGAATATGTTGGAGCGCGGATTCCGGCGTGAACGCAGATGGATCTCCCGCGCGAGAGGAAATCCCGCGCCCACGTAGGGAACCCAGCACCAGTTCAGGCCAAAGAGCCTGATGGTTAATTGCAGAGGCGCATCGGACCGCACGGCCCAGGCCAGTGTATTCACTGAGTGAACATAGACAACTACCCGTCGCGGTAAGACTGCGTGGAGGAACGTGTCGCTCGAAGGGCGCAAGTACGCTGCCCGTGCGCCATGGAGTGCCAGAAAAGGGTCGCCGCGCCGGAAACTCTGGAGGCATTCAGCGAGATTTAGGGGGACGAGTATCTCATCCCTACCGGCATCTGCGAGCCACTTACCCGACGCCTTCACCCAAAGAGTTCCATCCTGCTTTATCGAAACGTTACCGCTGCTTGCTTGGGCTAAGAGCGGATTACGGCCTATACGGCCGGACAGCTCCAGAAGTGCATCTATTTCGGATTGACCGGCTTCTGGTTTAACGGCTGCACTACTTTTCAAGACTTATTCTCCGTTTCTTCACTCCACGGGCACCGCTGCAATAGAGCGAGCAGGTGTCGCAACAACTTACAAAAGCTTGCGCTCAGTTCCGTGCTTCAGCCCAATATCATTGGGCTAAAACACATTCGCTGTACAGTGAGCGGTTAGGAAAGGAAAGCTGGAGGCGAGGAATCGGAAGCTCGAGTAAGATCGGGTGCTAAAGGAAGGCTCGGCTTGCTTTGGAACAGCCAGTTTTTATCGACGGAGCAAGTCCGGCGGGACAGATCAAATGGGACTTGATGCAGCTTGCAATTCTGGGCCGCGGTGGGATGCGCGGTGTTGAGAGAAAAGGTAGCAGCCTTGTCCCGGTGCGGCTTAACAACTGGGGGGTCGGGTACTCGATCAATAGCAGCGATCAGGGTGAAGACACAAAGCAGGCATCCGAGGAACCGCTGCAGTTTTCGGATCGCCTTAGTCACCTTGCGCTATAGTAGCGCACCTCAATTGTTCTTGTCAGCGCTCACTAATATCGTGAATGCATCGGCGGTCGATTGCGACTGGAACGCCGGAGCCGAACTTTGCTGGCGAGGGGGTGTTTCACCGGTGCCTTTGGCTGTCACGCCGGTGGCCGGCGGAATCGGCTCATTTACTGGGGTCAGTGCGAGATCGGTATAGCTGCGCGCTTTGGGATCGCGCTTGAGGCGCATTCGCAACCAACCGTAGCGGAGAATGAGCGAACCCAGCCAGATGTGTTTGTAGATCAAATTAGCGGCGTAGCGGGGATAGAAAAGAAACGGGCTTTCGCGAGGAAGGCTGGGGCGCCGATCTTTGCGATATTTGCGACGCAGGTAGCCGCCCTGTAGCGGATCGACATTCTCCAGACGGATGCAGGCATAAAACCACAACAGCAGCAGAAGCATGTTACCGGGATTGCTCCTGGTTGCGGTGGCGCGGCGCATCACTGTTTCCATGTGGTCGAGCGAATAGTAGCTCTTCCATGCATCCTTGTAGAGCTGCTCCCATTCGGGCGTGGACATGCTGGGATGGCGCATGGTCACGTGTTCCAGGTCGTACTTATTGAGGTCCGGGTCGAGATAATCGCCCGCTTTGTGCAACTTCTGATGATCCTCTGAGCCGGGCAGCGGCGTGAGGCAGTGTGGCTCCAAGAGGTCAATGGGCAGCTCACGCTGGATGATGCGGATGTCGCGAATGACCGATTCGGGCGTGTCGCCCGGGAAGCCCACGATGTAGCCGGCGAAGATGGTGGCGCCCGCGCGCTTCCATTCGAGAAGCATCTTGCGGTACTCGGCGACCTTGTTCTGTTTCTTGCGCGCGCCGACCAGGCTATCGGGGTTGATGCTTTCGAGTCCGATGAAGACGCGCGCGACTCCGGCGCGCCCAGCCTTCGAGATGAAGTTCGGCAGGCGGTGGCACATGGTGTCGACCTGGATGACGAATTTGATGTTGAGCTTTTCTTTTTCGCGCAGGGCGATCAGGCGATCGAAGATGCTTTCCCAATCGCGGTTGCGGGCGAAGTTGTCGTCGGTGATGAAGAAGCGATTGACGCCTTGCGCCAGATTGCTGCGGACGATGTGTTCGACGTCATCGGCGGAACGGCGGCGCGATTTGCGGCCCTGCACGTTGATGATGGTGCAGAAGGAACATTGAAAAGGGCAGCCGCGGCCGGCATCGAAGCTGGTGAGCTTGCCCGCGGTGCGCTTGATGCGGGTGGGAGGAAGAATCGGGATGGGCGCGCCCTCAAGCGCGGGAAGCTGCGCCATGTAGTTGTAAAGCGGCTTGAGTGAGTCATGCCAAGCGTCGCGGAGCAGCTCATCAAAGTGTTCCTCGGCCTCGCCAGCGAAGAGCGAGATGCCGAGATTCATGGCTTCTTGCAGCTCCGGGGTGATGCCGGGCAGCATCGACAGGCAGCCCGAGACGTGGAAGCCGCCGAGGCAGACCTGAATGCCCGAGGCGCGCAGGGGCCGTGCGATGTCCATGGCGCGGGGAAATTGATTCGATTGCACGCCGACGAGCGCGACTAAACAACGTTCGCCGCGAAGCTGGCGCGCGATGCGGTCCGGGCGAACACGGGTGTTCGATTCGTCGAAAGCGGTGATGACAAGCTCGACGTCGTCGCCGAGCACGCGGCGGCTTTGGGACTCGAGCGCGAGGCCGTTGAGGACTGCGAGGGTATTCGAAGGAATTGCGGAGCGGAGCCACTGGATGACGTAGCCGTCGTCATCGTAATGCGAGGGCTTGATAAGGACCAATGAGAACCGCTTGGGTGCTTGCCCGGCGGTGAGGTTGGGGGAGACAACTCGAGACAAGGTAACGAGTTTAGGGTAGCATGCGGGGGACGGTAGCGGGCTACTTGTGTCAACTGTCCCAACCCACGTCTGCTGGGATTTTCAAAGTAGCCCACTACCCGGCGAGCCCTGTCTAAAGCTCCAGCACTAGGCGCAGGCCCGCTTCCACCAAAGCTAGCCAGCGAGCCGAAAGAGTGCTGACGTGCTCGGTCAAGAAAGCGCGATCCACACTAAATAGTTGAGATACGTTTACGACTGAGTCCTTCGGCAGTCGAGAAGCGCGAGCTGGGACGAGCACGTTTCCAGGAGCCTTCCCAAGCTGCAGGTTACTTGTGATTACTGCAACGATAGCGGTCTGAATGCTGCTGCGGTTGAAAGCATCGGCTTGTATCACCAGTACCGGTCGTCTGAAAGCTGGCTCAGAGCCGCGAGCCTCGGGCAAATCTGCCCACCAAATTTCGCCGCGGCGGACTTCAAGCCCGGCGCTTACCACTCGACGTTCTTCAAGGAGCGAAGTTGAGTGCGCATCAACAGAGGTTCAAGCTGGGCGGGCGTCTGCGAATACACCGCGTTCAGTCGCTCGGTAACGGACTCGGAATCGCTACGCGCCAGAAAATCCGCGATTGCTTGCGCGTAAAGCGCGCTTCGGGAGATGCGCCGCTTCTTTGCTGTTGTCTCTGCGCGACGAAAGAGATCATCCGGGAGCGAGATTGCCGTCTTCATCAAATTAAGTATAACAGCGGTTATACTCTGATCACGGATATCTCATAATCAAGCATGGCGTTTGAACGAGAGGTGGAGTTGGCGAAGCTGCTGGCGCAGGAGGCAGGGGCGCTGGCGATCGACTATCAGCGGCGCGGTGTGACCGCGGAGATGAAGGCGGACGAGTCGCCAGTGACAGCGGCGGACCGGGCTTGCGAAAAGCTGATTGTCGACCGCGTAACCCTGGAATTTCCTGAGGACGGTTTGCTGGCAGAAGAGGGCGGCAACCGGGCGAGCCGCAGCGGGCGGCGGTGGATTATCGACCCCATCGACGGCACGCGCGATTTTGTGCGGGGCATTCCACTCTGGGCGGTGCTGATCGGCCTGGAGCAGGACGGCGAAGTGGTCGCAGGGGTGGCGCACTGCCCGCGCCAGGGATTGCTGTTGTGGGCCGCAAAAGGCGAAGGTGCGTGGGCAGATGGCTCACGACTCCGTGTATCGGACAAATCCGAACCCGGCGACGCGGTCCTGGCGTTCAACGGCTTCAATAAAGCGGGAGCGACTCAGCTTGGGGCGCGGGTTATGCCATGGGTGCAGCAGTTTTGGGCAGTCCGCAGCCTGGGCGGAGCGGTCGACGCCATGCTGGTGGCGCAAGGCAAGGCGGACGTCTGGATTGAGCCGAACGGCGCGGCTTGGGACCTGGCGCCGCTCAAAATCCTCATCGAAGAAGCCGGCGGCCGGTTCGGCAGTTTTCAAGGCGAAAGCACGATTTACGGCGGAAATGCATACGCCTGCGCTCCCGGCCTGGAGGCCAGCGTGAAGCGGTTGTTGGGCTAGAGATCAGCTCAAGCGACGGGCTCGAAGAAGACCGTACCCCAGCCTTGATAGCGGTCCCGAACCGGGTCCGGCTTGAGTTCGCCATCCTGGTACATGAGCGGCCGATAGCCGTGGCTGCAAGCAAACTCGACAATCTCCGAACAGGGCCGGACACCATCCAGGTCTAAATCGCCCACCTCGATCATGAAGAACGGCCGGCAGGTCTTGAGCGTGTTTTTCATGCCGTCAATAATCTGGTATTCGGCGCTTTCGGCGTCCACCTTGATCATGTCGGGTTTCGCGCCGGTGCGTTCGACATATTCGTCGAGCGAGATGGTCTGAATGCGGTGTTTCACCTCGGGAACGGCGCGGCCGCCGGGCACGCGGGCAGGGAAGAACGAGTTGAAGGCGAAGTTCAGGGCGCCGAAATCGTTGAAGACCAACTCGTCGGAATGGGAGTAGACAGCCAAATTGTTGACCGTCATGTTCGGGTGGTGCTTGGCGTTGTCGGCCAGCAGCCGGAAGGTGCGCGGAGTGGGCTCGAACGAATGAACTTGCCCGGTTTCGCCGACCAGGTGCGAGGCGAGCAGGCTGAAGTAGCCGACGTGGGCCCCGACGTCGAAGAAAACCATGCCGGGCCGAAGCCGCTGGAGCAGAACCAGCGTTTCGTGCTTCTCAAAATAAGATTCCGAGACGATCTGGCTGGACACCAGTTCCGGTAGCATGACGCTCATGGTGGCCCCCCAAAACGTATACGCCTTGACCTTTACCGGCTCGGCGAGATAGAAATTTCGCCCGGCAGCGTTTTTCTTTTCGCGCTCTTCGAACCTCTTTAATAGGTCTTCGTTTTGTGTTGCAGTCTGCATTCCACGCCCTCCCGGGGGTATTAGGGAACTCGCGCAAAACGGGCGCGGTATTAAGCGTTCCGCCAAAAGAGCTTACGAGTTCCTTTGCTGTCTGGCGGCGCGCATCCGCGCCCTTTGCGCTATAGAGTTAGTGGCCGCGGGCACAAAAATTCGCAGGAAGCGAGCGTTGTGCGCGATTACAGGACAGCGCACAGGGCGTCTTCGCTCTAGCGCGTTGGTGCCCGTTGTGCGCGATTAGAGGACAGGACAGCGCACAGGGCGTCTTCGCTTTAGCGCGTTGGCGCCCGTTGTGCGCGTTTACAGGCCACGCCATACAGATATTCCGCCCCACATCCGATAGATAAGCTGTAGAGCCCGCTGAGCGGGTCGGCGGCCGAGGACGCCGCCTTCAGATATGAGCAGAACCATACCAGTTGCATGGAAAAGCCCGCGGCATGCGGGGGCGACGGCGGTTGAGCCGCGGATGTTGAAGATCCTGGAGAGCCGTTTTCAGGAGGGAAAAGCTCTTGAGCGGGACAAAAAATACGCGGAAGCGGAGAAGATTTACCGCGAAATTCTAGCCAGGGCGGAACAACTGCGCCTCACCACCGCAAATGCTTGCGTCGCGCTGGGGTACGTGCTGCTGATGCAGGGCAAGTTTGAATCAGCGGACACGTATCTGCTGCGCGCACGGCGGCTAGACCCGAACCTGCTCGAAGCGCACATCAATCTTGGCGCGGTGTACCGGATGCAGGAGAAATGGAAGCAGAGTGAAGCCGCCTGCAAGCGCGCGCTCGAAATCGAGCCGAAGGACGCGCGGGCACGGCTGAATCTCGGCTTCGTCCAGGAAAAGATCCAGGAATATGGGCAAGCCGTGCAGTCGTTTCTGCTGGTGCTATCGCTCGATCCGGAGAACATCGATGCACGCAAGGGGCTGGCGAGCACGTACGTGGCGCTGGGCGATACGGATGTGTGCATTCCCTTGTATCGCAAGGTTCTGGAGATGGAGCCGGAATCGTGGCAACTGCGCTCCGGGATGCTATTCGCGATGCAATACGACCCGACCATACCGAATGAGAAGGTTCTCGAGGAGCATCTGGAGTTCGGGCGCCAGGTGCGCTCGCATGTGGGGCCGCCAAAAGCCAGGAATGAGTTCGGCAACTCGCGCAATGTCAACAGGAAGCTGAAGATCGGCTACCTTTCAGCCGATTTCCGCGGCCACGTGGTGATGAAGTTTGCCGAAGACGTGATTACTTCCCATGACAAGGAGCGTTTCGAGGTATTTTGCATCACGCCGCATGCGCGGGAAGACGAGACTACGAAGCGCATGCGCAAGAAAGTGGATCACTGGCGGGATATCTCGACCATGGAGGACGCCGACGCCGCCGAGTTTCTGCGCAGCGAAGAATTAGACATTATTGTCGATTTGATGGGCAACTCGAGCGTTCAAAAACTCCCCTTGCTGGGGCGGCGCGTGGCCCCGGTGCAGATGACGTGGTGCGGTTACTCGGGAACTACGGGAGTCGACACCATGGATTACATCGTTGTGGACGATATTATTGCTCCGCCGGGCGAGCGCACGTTTTTTGTGGAAGAGCCGCTGCGATTGCCGAATTCTTATGTCTGCTTCAATCCGCGCGAGTGTCCCGATATCGGCCCGCTTCCGTTCGAGCGGAATGGTTACATCACGTTCGGCTGCATGAATAATCCATCGAAGATTAATAAGTATGTACTGAGCTGGTGGGCCGAGATACTCAAATCAGTCAAGTACTCGAGGATGGTAATGCGGTATCACCTGCTGGGAGATCCGTTGGTGGATGAGCGTTTGGCGCGGGTCCTGCGGAATGCCGGCATACCGCCGGAGCGCATTGATATGAAAACCGGTGGCCATAACTTTCTAAGCGGCTACAACGACGTGGATATTGCTTTGGACAGCTTCCCTTACAACGGCACCACCACAACCTGCGAGGCGCTGTGGATGGGAGTGCCGGTGGTCACGCTGCGAGGCGATCGCTTTGTGGCGCGGGTGGGTGCGTCGCTGCTGACCAATACTGGCATGGGCGACTTAGTAGCCGAAAACCCCAAAGAGTATATAGAAAAAGCAGTAGCGCTGGCAGGCGATCCGGACCGGTTGACACGCTTCCGCGAGGAGGCCAGGGAGATATTGCCGGGGACGCCGGTGTACGACCGGAAAGCGTTCGTGAAGAATCTGGAGCAGGCCTATGTGCGGGCGTTCGAGCGTTGGTGCGGGGAACAGAGCGGAGCATAAGTGACAAGATTTTGCCACTGACAAATTTTTCTCAAGCGTGTAAATTATTGCCGATACGGTATTTGACAGCAGGTTGCCTGGTAAATAGCGAACCGGGGCCGACAAAAACTCGGCGAAACTGCTGAAAACCAGGAGAAGAGAAAAGACATGATTTCGATTCAAACGAACGTTGCCGCCCTTTACGGACTGCAGAACCTGAACACGAACCAGATGAACGAGCAGAACACCATCGAGCAGATGACGTCTGGCTACCGCATCAACAGTGCGGCGGACGATCCGGCCGGCGTCGCGATGGCCAACCAGTTGCGGAACGCGGGCGCCGTCTTGACACAGGGCGTGTCGAACGGCAACAACGCGGTTGGGCAGCTCCAGATCATCGATGGCGGTCTGAACAATATTTCGCAGATCCTCGACCGGTTGCAGACTCTGGCGACGGAAGGCTCTTCGAGCACGTTCACCGGCAACTTCACGACGCTGGCGACTGAATTCGCGAACGACGTGACGGAAATTTCGCGGCAGGCGCAGAACGTCGGCATGAACACGGGCGGCGATTTCAACGCGGCGCTGTCGGTTTACGTGGGTGGCGGACTTGGAAACAGCAACGGCGCATCCATCGGTGTGGCGGTGGAGACGGTCAATCTGTCCGGAACTTCCATGGCAGTGGATGCGGCTGGATTGGGTCTGAGCGCGTACACTGCGGTCAGCAACCTGGCCAATTCGGCCAACTTCTCGGCAGCGATTTCGGCCATCGCGGCCGCGGTCACCTCGCTCGGCCAGGTGCAGGGCGCGGTGGGAGCCGGCATCAACCAGTTGAACTTCGCCATCAACCTGGCGCAGTCGCAGATCACCAACGATTCGGCCGCACAATCGACGATACGCGACGCGAACATGGCGCAAGCGGCAACCAACTTATCTCAACAGCAGGTGCTCATGCAATCGGCCATGGCGGCCTTGGCCCAAGCCAATCAGATACCACAGGCCGTACTCAAGCTCCTACAGAGCTAGCTTTAATCCTCCGATAAGTAAGTGACAAGCAGTCGATAACTGAGGTGGGGCGCTTCGAAAAGGCGCCCCACGATTTCTTCCATATGGGCTCTACATCCAGTACACCTTCGGCTTCGGGCTTGATTACTCCGCTGACGTTTACCGGGCAGAGTACTTACTCGGCGCAGTTCCAGCAGGTGATCGACAAGGCGGTCCAGATTCAGGAAATACCGCTCGATGGAATGGCGGACCAGGCCAGCAGCGATCAAAGCCGGCAGACCGCGCTCGAATCGCTCGACCAGGCGCTCACCACTTTGCAATCGGCGGTTACGGGACTGCAATCGGCCGTCGGATCACAGGCGCTGAGCGCAACGGTGAGCGACACTTCCGTGGCCTCGGTCTCGCTCGCCAGCAACGCGACCACGGGTGTGTATCAACTGGAAGTAGACAGCCTCGGGTCGGCTACTCAAACGGTGAGCACGGGGGCTCCTCAGACGGTTACCGATCCTTCGTCGCAAAACATCAGCAATACATCATCGTTTACTCTGACCGTGAACGGCACGCCGACGACGATCACGCCCACGAGCGACACGCTCGACGGGCTGGTGAGCGCAATCAATGACGATTCCTCGCTGGGAGTCAGCGCCTCGATCGTGAACGTGGGCTCGTCCGGATCGCCGGATTACCGGTTGGCGGTGCAGTCGTCTACCCTGGGGAACGTCAGCATCGGGTTAAGCGACGGTACCAATAACTTACTCAATACCATCTCGACCGGCTCGGAAGCGACCTACAAAGTGGATGGCTTGTCCAATACGATATCGAGCGACTCGGATTCCATTACGCTCGCGCAGGGCGTGACGGTCAATCTGCTGGGCACTACAGGGGCGAATAATCCGATCACCGTCTCGGTGGGCGAATCTACGGCGAGCGCGCAGACGGCCCTGCAGACGTTTGCCACGGCTTACAACGCCGTGGTCTCTCAATTGGCGGCACAGCACGGGCAAAACGCCGGGGCGCTTTCCGGAGATAGCGTGCTGCAGGTGGCGCAGCAGGCTCTGGCAAGCATCGCCGATTATTCCAATTTCGGCGGCAGCGTGACGAACCTCAGCGATCTCGGGCTGGACTTGGATACGTCGGGCAATTTGACGTTCAATGCAGCCGAGTTTGAGCAGAATGCCGGCAATAACTTCACGGGACTGTCGCAGTTTCTCGGGACCGCCAGTTCTGGATTTCTTGGGGTCGCGACGTCTGCGCTGAACAACCTGGAGGACCCTACTGTGGGAGCCGTGAAAGCCGAAGAGGCATCGATTACGCAAGATTTGACCACCCTGAATACGAACATCTCCAATGAAGAGAGCAGCATCAATCAGTTTCAGCAGAACCTGGTGAGCCAGCTCTCGCAAAGCGACGCTATGATCGCGACGCTGCAAAGCCAGGTGAGCTTCTTCCAGGGCCTATTCCAGATCGAAAACAACATCAGCAATCCAAGCAATGGATAACGCCATGCTTTCACCGGAACTTGCGAGCGCCATCGAGCAGAACTTCGAAGATTTGCGGCGTGCCGTGCAGGATCGCCGCTACACGGAGGCGCAGCGGTTGCTTGAAGAGCAACGTTTCCTATTCCGGAAGCTCGACATCGAAGACGGCGAAGCATGCGAGCTGCTCGACCAGGCGCGCGAGCTTACGAATTGGGCGCTCATGTTGGCACGCGTGCAGCACGCGCACGCGGAGCGGGCATTCGCCTCCCTCTTAAAGCTAAAACAACTGGACGCCGGATATCTGCCGTCGCCGGTATGCTCGGCTGAGCTGGTTTCGGTTCGCGGCTAGTACGTTTTCGGGGCCGCCCTGCGCGCCTCGCTCTATACTCGGAGACGTGACTCTGGACGTTTTCGTGCATGTGCTGCTCCGCTTCATCCATATTGCGTCGGTGATTCTCTTGCTTGGCGGTGTGGTTTATGCGCGCCAGACGCTGGTGCCCACGCTGCATGCACTGCCCGAAGACATTCGAAAGCGCGCGGCGAGAGATGCGCAGGAACGTTACCGCACCACCCTTTTCGTGCTCCTAATACTGATTGTCGGTTCGGGTTTGTACAACTTCTTTACCGGCCCCAAGCACGGCCAGAGCTACCAGATCTGGTTCGGTGTAAAGATGCTGCTGGTGGCGCACATCGTCGCGTCCGCCATTTTATGGGCAACCTCTCCCTATGGCGACGTGACGGTGGATGGCAGGAGCAAGCGTCGGTCATTGAGCATTGCGGTATCGGGGCTGATCGTGGTGTTTATCTCGGCCTATTTGCGCTCGCTGACGCAACGGGGACTCTGAGCGCATCTAATTGGCAGTTACTTATGACAGGATACGAAGCGCTGCGCACGCGGGCGGCATGGATCGATGTTTCAGGACGCGGCAAAATTCGCGTGACGGGCGAGGATCGCGCGCGCCTGCTGCACGCCATGAGCACCAACGATGTGAAGAACCTCGCACCCGAAGCGGGCCTGTATGCATTCTTCTTGAACGACAAGGGCCGAATCCTGGGCGACGCGTACATTTACAACTTGGGCGAATCGCTGCTGCTCGATACGGAAGCGGAAATTGCAGAAAAGCTGCGGGATCACCTGGACCGGTACATCATCGCTGACGATGCGGAGTTGAGTGACGAGACCGACCGCTGGGCTGCGATCGATTTAGCGGGTCCGGACGCGATCGCATGCGCCCAGGAACTCGGGTTGCCCGTGCCCGCGGCCCAGTACAACGTTCGAAAGTGGGCGAACGGATGGGTGGCTCGGGTTGCCAGCACCGGCGAGGGTGTTCGCGTCTTTCTCGCGACCGTGAAGAAGGACGAATTCGTAGCGCAGCTTCAGGCGGCCCAGATTCCAGGCGCCAAGGCCGACGAGGCGCGCATCGTGCGGCTTGAAAACGGCATGCCGCGTTATGGCGAAGATATCAGCGAACGCTACCTGGTCCAGGAAACAAACGCACTGCACGCCCTGCACACAAACAAGGGCTGCTATCTAGGGCAGGAGATCGTCGAAAGAGTGCGTTCGCGCGGGCAGGTGCATCGAGTGCTTATGCCGATTCGCGTAGAAGGTACTGAGGAGCCCGCGCCGGGAACCAAGCTGATGGCGGAAGACAAAGTGGTTGCTGAGATCAGCTCGGCGGTGTACTCACCGGCGCTTGGGGAAGTGGCCGGATTGGCGTATGTGCGGACCGGAGCGGCGGATGCCAAACCGGAGCTGGTGGTGGCCGGAAGCGAGCCGCCGCAACGCGGCCGAATCCTGTAACTCAGGCTGGTTAGTCGCCGAGCAGGTCGCCGTAAGGGGCGAGCGATTCGATGTTGTCGCAGACTGCCTTGATGGCCGCGGTGACGGGCACGGCCAGGACCAGACCTACGGCGCCCCAAATCACGCCCCAGAACATCAGCGCGATGGTGACCACCAGCGGATTGAGGCGCACGCGGCTGCCGATCACCTTGGCGTACAGAAAATTCATCGCGATGACGTGAAGCGCGGCCGTGATGATGACCACCGTCAGCACGGCTTTCAGATTGATCGGCATGGTCAACAAGGCGAGCAC
>Ga0210385_10000840_pt1 | contig 19786 bp, 12 predicted proteins | sample IncBWH26OmetaG_FD_160107 | JGI IMG/M metagenome (GOLD analysis project Ga0210385, IMG submission 160107) | Forest soil microbial communities from Barre Woods Harvard Forest LTER site, Petersham, Massachusetts, United States - Inc-BW-H-26-O ...
TGTAGGCATCGGCCGTCACTGGGCGACAAAAACACTGCAAGATCAATTTGATAGGCGCCGGGTGCGCGGAAAATGTAGGGCGAATGGAAGTGCGAAGCGCACGTCGACTGACAGGTGTTTTAAAGGTCGCGACGTAAAACGTTGGTGTCAGTTACAAACGAGTGCCTAATTATGAACTCAACACCCATCAGCAGAATCGTGATCGGCGTTGCCCTGCTCGCGGTCTTCGGCGCCGTGACCTATGAGTACGCCGTGCGCGCAGCCCATCAGGCGAAGATCGCCCAGATGCAGCCTGCACCTGCCCCGATCGCGCCACCGCCGCCGGCTGCCGCGACTCCTCCTGCGGACGCCACGGCTGCCGCGCCGGCTCCCGCCGCCCCGCCGGCGGTGACAGCACCGACGCCAGCACCGAGTGTGGCGCAGAACGATACGGCAGCGCCGTCTGACAATTCGACTTCCGGTAATGGCGACACCGCCGCGAAGCCGAAGCATCACCGCACACGGCACTCTGACGACAGCGCAAGTTCGGACAGCTCCAGCAATGTGGCCACCAACACTGCGCCGCCGACGCCTGCCGCGCCTGCCACTGCAGCCCCTGCGGCGCCCGCCCCGGAGGTTGCCGCGACACCTCCTGCGGCTGCGGCTCCCGCCACTGCTGATGCCGCCGCCACCCCGGCGCCGGCGGCCGCACCGCCCGATGCCGGCGCTTCAGACAGCAAGATCTCTGCTGATGTGAAGTCGCAGATTGCCTCGGCGACACCGAACGCCAATGTCAACGTGACCACCACCGACGGCACGGTTGCGCTGAGCGGCTCGGTGCCCAGCCAGGATGCCGTGAATCAGGCCAAGCAGGCCGCGTTGAGTGTTCCTGGCGTCAAGACGGTGGATACCTCGGGGCTGCTGGTCAACAACCAGTAGCGATGACCGACAGGCGATCGTGACCCCCTAGGACCGATGCGGCGAACCTCGCCCATCGGTCCTTTGGGCACTGCGTCCCAAATATGTCGTAGCCGTCCCGGGGGCGGTTTTTCCGCCCCCCGAAACTGTGCGCTGCGCCCGTTTCCGCGCCCGGGAATCCCCGAAACTGGGCAGAAGTTTGGGACGGAAACCATAGGGACATGGCGTTTGCCTCGATTATTGTGGCACTCGCGCTGGCGGCGGCGGCGGGGATTCTCAGAATGCAACTGCAGAAGTGCCGGCGCCAGCTCGCCGCGCATCTGCTCTCGCACGCGAGCTTTGAACAATCTTCACAGGCCGGAGTGCTGCTCGAGTCAATGACCCTGCGCGTGATCGCCGCCAATGCGGCGTTCCAGCGCGTCTGCGGCTATTCGGCGCAGGAATTGCCGGGCCTGTCGGCGACGGAACTGTTCGTCGATGAGTCGCGCGAAGCCATGCTCGCCCAACTTCGCGAGCCGGCCGAGCACACGACGCTGAAGCTGCGCCTGAAGCGCAAGGACGGTGGCCTCGTCGAGGTGGACCTGATGGGTCACCGGGTGCACCTGGCAGATCAAGATACCCTGTCCTATACCTGCCAGGACACCTCGCTGCGGACCCGCTACGAGTCACGGCTGCTGGAAAAGCAGCAGCATCTGGATCATCTGGCGCACCACGATCAGCTGACCGGCCTGCCCAACAGATTGTTCCTGGCGGCACATCTGCCCGAGGCGCTGCGGGGGGCGGCGCAGAACAACCAGGTGCTGGCAGTACTGTTTCTGGATCTGGACCGTTTCAAGCATATCAATGACTCGCGCGGCCACGAGACCGGGGATCAGCTGCTCAAGGCGGTTGCGGAGCGTCTGCGCGCCACGCTGCGTGATGAAGACATCGTGATCCGCATGGGCGGCGATGAGTTTGTCGTCATCCTCAAATCGGCCAGGAATTCCGAGGACGTCAACGAGCTCGCGCAGCGCATCACCGAATCGCTCTCCAGCCCCATCGTGATCGACGGGCGACCCTTGTCCACCTCGGCGAGCATTGGCGTGAGCCTGTTTCCGCGCGACGGCTCGGACATGGGCGAACTGCTGCGCCACTCCGACTCAGCCATGTACCAGGCCAAGGAGCGCGGCCGCAATAACTGCCAGGTGTTCAGTCCATTGATGGATCGGCGCCTCAAACAGCGCGTTGCCATCGAAACGCATCTGCGGCTGGCACTCGAGAACGGGCAATTGGACGTGTACTACCAGCCCATCGTCGAGATCCGCACCAATCAGATCGTCGCGCTGGAGGCCCTGCTGCGCTGGCACCATCCCTCCCAGGGCGACATTGCCCCGGCGCGCTTCATCAGCATCGCCGAGGAAACCGGGCTGATCGTGCCGATCGGCGAGTTCGTGCTGGAGCGGGTGCTGCTGGATGCCACCCAGTGGCGCAAGGAGGGCTGCGAGCTGTTGCCGATCGCGGTCAATATTTCGGCCGCGCAGCTGCAGCGTTCGAACCTGGCCGGCGCCATCGTGAGGCTGACGAAGAAATACGGCTTCAGGCCCGAGTTCCTGCACGTCGAACTCACCGAAGGCACGGTTTTCGAGCGCCGCGAAGGCCGCAACGGGGAGCTCAATGAAGATGCCGTCACCAAGCTTCGCGACCTCGGCATCCACATCAGCATCGATGACTTCGGCACCGGTTACTCCAGTTTGTCATATCTGAAGCACTGGCCTGTGGATTCGATCAAGATCGACCGCAGCTTCGTACGCGACCTGGGGTCGGATGCCAGCGACCTCGCCATTGTCGGGGCCATCATCGCCATGGCGCGCCACCTTCGGGTTCCGGTGATCGCCGAAGGCATCGAGAGCTGGCAGCAACTGGAGAAGCTTCGCGAACTGGGCTGTAGCCTCGCCCAGGGGCACCTGTTCGCCAAGCCCACCGCGGCCGCAAACTGCGCGGGCTTCCTGCGCGGGGTGCCGCTTGAACTGGCCGAAGCGGCCGATACGCCCGCCGCCACCGGAATCTGGCAGCGGATGCGCAGCTAGAGCGGGCCTTTCGCACTGCTGCCGGCGGCGTACGCGGGAACCGGATGCTGCAGGTAGCGCTGCTCCAGGTCCTGTACCGACAGCGGCCTGGACAGCAGGAAACCCTGCACCTCATCGCAGCCCCGTGCCCGCAGCCACTCCAGCTGCGCCTGGCGCTCGATGCCTTCCGCCGTGACCGTGACACCCAGATTTCTGCCCAGCGACAGGATGGCACTGGCAACCGCCGCATCCCCTGGGGCGCGATCGACGTTGGTGACGAATGCCTTGTCGATCTTGATGCGATCAGGCGGGAAGCGTGTGATGTAGGCCAATGAGGAATAGCCGGTTCCAAAATCGTCCAGGGCGATGCGGCAGCCCAGCTGGCGCAGGCCCTCCAGCGCGGTACGCACCGCCACGGAGTCCTTGACCAGCAGTGATTCGGTGATCTCCACTTCGATGAGTGAGGCGGGGACCTGCGCCGCCGCCGCCTCGCTTTGGATCACCCGTACCGGATCGCCGTGCAACAGCTCCTTGCCCGAGACATTGATGGCAATGGGCAGGGAAATGCCGCGATCCAGCCACTGGCGCAGCTGCCGGCAGGCCTTGCGCGTCACCCAGGCGCCCATGTCGATGATCAGGCCGCTGTCCTCGGCGATCTCAATGAAGCGGTTGGGTGAGATGTCCCCGTGATCCGAATCGCACCAGCGCAGCAGCGCTTCCACGCCGCACAGGCGCTTGTCGCTGACGCGGAACTTGGGCTGATAGTTCAGGACCAGCAGATCCTCCTGCAGCGCGCGCCTCAGGCGCGCCTCCAGGTCCAGCCAGTCGCGCAGGCGACTGCTCATGGCCGGTGCATAGGTGGCCACCGCGGTGACCGCACCGCTCTTCACCTGGTACATGGCGGTATCGGCGTGCTTGAGGACCGTCTGCACATCAGTGCCATCGGTTGGGTAGACGGCGATGCCGATGCTGGGAGCCGGGTAGAACTCCAGGCCCCGATAGGCGATAGGCTCCCTGAAGGCGGTGCAACATGCCTGTGCGATGTCACCGGCCAGCGCCTGCGCCGCCCCGTGTCGCAGCAGGATGACGAACTCATCGCCACCGAAGCGCGCCACCGAGACATGCAGGTGCTTGGCATCGAACTGTTCCAGCGTGCGCTGCAGGCGCTCGGCCACGACCTTCAGCACCGCATCGCCCACGGCGTGACCGAAGGTGTCGTTGATGCGCTTGAAGCTGTTCAGATCCAGATAGAGGATCGCCACTTCTTCGTTGTTGGACGCCGCCACTTTGAACAGCCGCTCGGCGGTCTCCATGCAGCGCTGCCGGTTCGGCAATCCGGTCAGGGGATCGAAGTAAGCCAGCCGCTCGATGCGTTCGGCGGCGGCGGCATTGCGCAGGATGTAGCTCAGGCGCCGCGGCAGCAGTGCCCAGTTGACGGGCTTGGCGATGAAATCCGTTGCGCCGGCTTCGAAGGCCAGATCGATGGCCGCGGAGTCCTCGTGCCCGGTCACCATGACGATGGGAACGTTGGCGAAACGCGGCTCGGCGCGCAGCCGCCGGCACACGCCATAGCCGTCCATGCCCGGCATGTCCACATCCAGCAGCACGATGGCGAGATTCTGCTGCAGAGCGGTCTCGAGCGCCGCCATGCCATTGTCATGGGCGCTGACGATCAGCCCCAGCTGCGCCACCGCCTCGCTGAGCAGCAGACGGCCGAGGTCTTCGTCGTCGGCCACGATGGCGACGGCGGGTGCCGGTGTGCTCATGGTCATGCGCTGGCCTTGAGTGTGCGATTGCCCAGTTCCGCCAGCAGCGCAGGGTAGGCGCCGCGCAGGCGCGCCTGCAGGCGGTGCGCCTCCGCGATATTTCCGGCGTCGCAGGCCTTCTCCAACTGCCCCAGCTCGCGCGAGAAGGTCAGGGCACCGACATTGGCGGCACTGGCCTTGAGTTTGTGGCACAGCGCGGCGGCCGCGGCCAGGTCGGCGCCCGCCAGGGCGGTGTCGAGTGCGGCCAGGGATTCTGCCGACCCGCTCTGGAACAGCGCCACCAGCTTTGAGTAAAGGTCCGCACCGCCACGTCCGGGCAGGTTGCGCAGGCCGGCAACCGCCTTGGCATCCACCACGGCCAGCTCCGGTGCCTGGACCAGCACCCGCATGGCGGCCGTGTGCGAGTCGCGCCGCGCCCAGCGACGCAGCAGCTGCGCGCAGGCTTCCAGGGTATAGGGTTTGCTCAACATATCGTCCATGCCGGCCTCCAGGCAGCGCGCGCGATAGGCCCCGGCATCGTGCGCGCTCAGCGCGACGATCGGGACGTGTTCCTTCTGCGCTTCGCGCTGACGGATCAGCACTGTGGTCGCATAGCCGTCCATGATCGGCATGCTCAGATCCATCAATATCAGGTCGAAGTGTTCCACGGCGGTGCGCGCCACGGCTTCCGCGCCGTCCTTGACCCAGGCCCAGGTGCAGCCCAGCGCCTCGAGGTAACCCTGCGCAACCGCGGCATTGACCGGCTCGTCCTCCACCAGCAGCACATGCCCGCCGATGGCCTCCGGCGCGGCCAGCAGCGAGGCGGCCATCACCGGCGCCGGCGCCAATCCCAGCGCGGCGCCGATCGCCTCGCACAGCGTTTCGCGCTGCACGGGCTTGAGCACGATGCAATCACTGGCCAGCAGGTCATCGAAGCTTCCGGACTCGACTTCCGAGGATGAGGCAACCAGCACCAGCGGCGGCACGGGGCCGTCGCTGGCGGCGCGCTCGCGCAGGTAGCGCTGCTGGTTGCTGGCATCGACGATGCGCAGATCCTCGCATGCGGCAGCGTTGCCGTCCGGTTTGAACAGGCTCAGACCCAGCGCCAGGACATGCCGCGACAACGCCTCGGCCATGGCCGGATGTCGCGTCAGAATCCGCACGCTGCGCGGCGGCAGGGGTGCCGGCGCCGGCTCTTCCTGCGCACCTGTCTGCAAGGGCAGTGACAGCGCAAAGCGCGAGCCGACCTGCGGATGGCTCTCAACGCGGATGCTGCCGCCCATGACCTGGGCCAGCTCGTGGCAGATCGCCAGCCCCAGGCCGCTGCCGCCGAAGCGCCGGGTGGTGGACTCGTCGGCCTGGGTGAAGGGTTCGAAGATCTTGGCGATGGTGGCGGCGTCCATGCCGATACCGGTGTCGGTCACCGACAATTCAAGAGTCGCGCTGTCCTCGCCGGCGGCATTCACATCGGCCTTGACCACCACCTGGCCCCGGGAGGTGAACTTGACGGCGTTGCCGACCAGGTTCATCAGGATCTGGCGGATGCGCAGCGGATCACCGAGCAGTGCCCGCTGCATCTGCAGCGGCGGACAGACGATGAGCTCGATACCCTTGGATTCGGCAGCGCCAGTGAACACACCCGTGCACTCCTCCAGCACCTGCAGCAGGTTGACGGGCAGCTTCTCAGTCTGCAGCTTGCCGGCGCGTATCTTCGACAGATCCAGCAGGTCATTGACGATCTGCAGCAGGGTCTGGGCCGAGGAACGTATGGTGTGGGTGAGGCGTGCCTGCTTGCCGGACAGCTCGGTGCGTGCCAGCAGTTCCGTCATGCCGACGACACCGTTCATCGGCGTGCGCAACTCGTGACTCATCCGATCCATGAAATGAGTCTTGGCTTTCGAGGCTTCTTCGAGCTGGCGGTTGGTCTCACGCAGCTCGCGGGTGCGCACTGCCACTTCGGTCTCCAGGCGCTGCCGGTCCCGGACCACGCGCCGGAACTTCTCACGATGCTGGTGCACGCGGTAGGCGATCAGGCTCAGCGCCAGCAGCAGGTAAACGGCGTAGGCCTCGGGCGAGCGCCACGGCGCCGGATCCTTGTGGATGCTCAGCTGCAGCGGGGTTTCACTCCACAGCGAGTCGGAGTTCGCCGCGCGCACCTCGAGCAGGTGGTCACCGGCGTCAAGGTTGGTGAGTGTGATCCGATTCTCCGTGCCCAGATCGATCCACTTGTCGGTAAGGCCGGCCATGCGGTAGGCGATGTGGTTGCGCTTGGGAGATGTGTAATCCAGCACCCCGAATTCCAGCGAGACGATGCTGGCGCGATGATCCAGCTGCAGGCGCTGCAGCAGCCAGTACGGTGTCTTGCCCGGCGCCGGCACGCCCAGAATGTCCACGCGCGTCAGCGCCAGATGCGGCGGTGGCCGGTTCTCCGTGAGGCGCTGCGGATCGAATATATTGAAACCGCCGGGTCCGCCGAAGCACAGCCGCCCGTTGGCGAGCTTCGCATAGGCGCCAAAATTGAACTCCTCGCCCTGCAGGCCATCCTCGCGATGGTAGGTCTTGACCGCGCCGGTGTCCGGGTCGAAGCGCACCAGCCCGGCATCCCCGCTCAGCCAAAGATGACCCTTGGGATCAGCCACCACGCCGTAAATGGTATGGGTGGAAAGCACCTCGGCATGTGAGGCGGCGCGGAAGCGTACACCCTCGGGCACTGCCGATGAGCCTATGACCTGCGCCAACCCACCGCTGTCGGTCCCCACCCAGATGTTGCCGCGCGCATCGATGGCAACTGAGTACACGGCGTCGGCGGGGATGGAGCCCGGATCATGCGGGTCGTGACGGAAAACCTTGATTACCGTGCCATCCGGGCGCGCCAGATCCAGGCCCTGGCCATCGGTGGCCAGCCACAGGTTGCCCTGCGCATCCTGAGCAATGGCGCTGACGTTGGCACCGCTGATGGCGCCGGGCTGTGAGCCGCCAAAGGGCAGCTGGCGAACCAGGCCGGTGGCCGGATCCAGCACATTGGCGCCCCCGCCATGGGTACCCAGCCAGATCATGCCGTCGCGGGACTCGAAGATGCTCATGATGCCGGCGGCGCTCAGACTGTGTGCATCGCCTGCCTTGACCGGCACGGCGCTGAGCTGATCGGCCGCGTACCTGTGCAGGCCGTTGTCCATGGTCCCTATCCACAGGGCACCGTGGCGATCCTCGCGCAGCGACATGACGTTCCGGTCGCCCAGGGCGTTGGGCCGCCCGACCAGCGTATCGAAATCGAGCACCTGGCCGGTTGCGGGGTCGAAGCGCTTGAGCGCCCCGCCCATGGACCCGATCCAGAGCCGGTTATCCGGCGCATCCGCGAACGCCATCACCAGGTTGTCCTGCAGCCAGGCGGGCCGCTGCCCGCCCAGTTCCCAGCTGTGCGGATTCCAGCGGCTGACACCACCGGCGCGCGTGCCTATCCATACCAGGCCGCTCTGGTCCTCATACAGCGAGAGGATCTCGGAGTCCCGCAGTGTTTCCGCATCCTTCGGATCGTGGCTGTAGAGGTGGAACTGGTTGCTGGCGCGATCCAGCAGGTCCAGCCCCTGAGCAGTGCCCACCCACAGATCGCCGGCCTGGTCCTGAAGAATGGAGCGCACATCATCGCTGGCCAGCGAGCCCGGAAAATTCGCATTGTGACGATAGACGGCCTGCACATGGCCGCTGCGGTCCATCAGGTCCAAGCCACCGTCGGTGCTCGTGACCCACAGGGAGCCGCTTCGATCCTGGAACACGTGCGTGATGTGCAGGCCGCTCAGGGTGGTGGCATCGCCCGCCACGTGCTGCATGTGTGCGAAGCCGCGCTGCTGCGGCAGCCAGCGATCCAGGCCCATGAACGTGGACACCCACACCGTGCCGGTGCGATCGAGCTCTATCCTTTGGACGCGATCGTCAATGAGCGAGCTGGCGAGGCGCGCATCGTGGTGCAGGTGCTCGAAATGCAAGGTGGCGATATCCAGGACATCCACTCCCGCGTCCGTGGTTCCCACCCACAGCCGTCCGGCCGCATCCACCAGCAGTGAGCGTATGGAGTCGCTGGCGAGGCTCGCGGCATTCTTCGGGTCGTGACGGAACACGGTAAAGGTGTCCGTGGCACGGTTCCAGCGTGCCAGGCCGGTATCCTTGATGGCCACCCACAGATCATGGTGGGCATCTTCGACCACATCGTAAATGAAGTTTCCAGGCAGGCCGTTACCGCTGTTCGGTGAGTAGGCATAGCGCAGCAGTTCCCGGCCGTCGTAGCGGACCAGGCCATCCTCGGTCGCCAGCCACACGAACCCCTGGGAGTCCTGCAGTGTCGTATAGACACTGTCCTCCGGCAGGCCATCCGCGGTGGTCAGATGCTGCAGGATGAGGGCCGGCGCATCCGCTGCCGCAGCGCCCGCCGCGGCCGTGACTGCGAGCAGCCACAGGATGAGCGACCAGCGCCGGTGGCGCCTTGAGGTAAGGGTACTCACATCTGAACGATGCATGAAGCCGCTCCCGGGAACATTGACGGAACGCAGGAGCGCTTGAGCAATTTCGTAACTTACGAGAACTGCGTCACAAGACTACTGGTTGGGGACCCAGGGCAGGATCGAGGTGGGCGCGGAGGTGAAGCTGGCCGAGCCCGGCGCGCCCTGCCACCAGGGCACGGAGGTGCTCCAGCAGTAGCCCTTGCTCCAGGCGTACTGTTTGCTCCACGCATACATCGTGCTCCAGGTGTAGCTCTTGCTCCAGGCATACATCGAGGTCCACACGTAGCCGGAGCTCCAGTCATAGCCCTGGTCCCAGGCATAGCCGCCTGACCAGGTCATGCCATCACCGGGCAGCGGCGTACCCCAGGTGGAGCCGGCCATGTTCATGATGTAGAAATCGCCATCCGCATTCTCATTGGCCGGACCACCGAAGTGTTGCGTGCCGGCGAGATCGGCCGCGACATTGAGGCCCTGGTTGGCGCAACCGGTGGCGGTGCTGTTGACGGCCCGCACGGCGTTGATGAAACCCGCGCCCTGCTGGAACACGGTGTAGGCCAGAGCCCCTGATGAGGTGACGGCGGGGGCCGCCGAGGCCAGCAGCCGGCACTTCACATTGTCGGGGGTGAGCGCGGGATTCGCCTGCAGCATCAGGGCGACCACGCCGCTGGTCACGGCGGTGGCCATCGAGGTGCCTGACATGGTGAACATCTGTTCGCCCACCGACATCGAGTTCGGATCGATATTGGCGAGGTAGCTGCTGCTGGACATGGAGGCGGCGATGTGGCCGCCCGGTGCCACCACCTCGGGCTTCACGAAGCCTTCATAGGTCGGACCGGTGGAAGAGAACGAGGCCAGCGAGAAGTTGGCCGCATTGTTGGGGGTGTAGTTGTCGGTGAGCGCGCCGACGGTGATCACGTAGGGCACGTTGCCGGGTACGCCTATGGTCATGGGTCCGGGGCCCGAGTTGCCCGCGGCCACCACCACCACGATGCCCGCCTGCCACGCCGCCATCACGGCCTGATCCAGTGGGTCATTCCAGTAATAGGATTCCGGGGTGGAGCCGAAGGACAGGTTGATGATGCGTATGTTGTACTTGTGCTGATTGGCGATGATCCAGTTCAGCCCCGCGATCACATCCACGTAACGGCCGCCGCCCTGGCCGTCGAAGGCGCGCACGATGACCAGATTGGCCTGGGGCGCGATGCTCAGGTAGTTCAGGGACAGGTTCTCCGCGCCGCCGGCAGCGGTGGAGGTGATGTGCGTGCCGTGTCCGTAGGGATCGCCCGTGACCGGTCCTGAGCCGCCGTTGGTCACGTCCATGGTCGCCAGCACTCGCGCGCCGTAATTCTGCGACGGATCTTCCCACAGGCCAGAGTCCAACATGGCAATGGTGACGCCGCGACCGGTGATGCCCTGCTGCTGCAGGGTGTTGGCGCCGACCTCCGCGGGGTAGTTGGTCTGGTAAAGCAGGGTGTTTGCTTTGACCCCGGTGCCATCCGTCAGCGCCGTATTACTGCTCATCCCTGCGACCACCGGCGAGACCAGGGGCGATACCAAAGGCTGTGCCAACGGGGTCACCGCCGAGGTGACCGGGGTCGTGACGGCAGCGACGGTCGTCACCAGCGGGTTGGTCGCGACCGTTGCAACGGCCGTGTTGGTGACGTTCTGAACCGTGGAGGTCACCGAACCGAGCAATGAACCCAAGCTCTCGGTGTGCATGCTGCGATCGGCAAATACGCGCACGTCGCTGCGCGCGCGCAGTTGCGCAACTTGCGCAGCATCCAGGTAGGCCGACACGGCATGGATGACATCCAGGTTGCGTTCCAGGGTGCCGCCCACCTGCTGCACATCCTGCTGCGCAAGAGTCAGCGTTGGGGCCTGCACCAGGTAGCGGGCGGTGTCGGCAGGATGCGCGGACTGCGGCGCCGGGGCGGCCATGGCGCTCGTCGCGAGCATTACCACGAGCAATGAAGCAACTCGCCGTTCCAATACCGTGTCAGTGGTGCGCATCGCCTGAACCTCTTACCTCGGGTGCTTCCGAGGCGTTGTGCGAGGCATAAGGTCTCGCGAATGCGCTGCAACCAAAAGGTGACGGACCTCACAGTTCCGGAGGTCTAGTGTGACGGCCGTCACATAACCAATGTGTAAAATCAGCCGCGCGCCGCGGTCAGCGGAACGCCGGCAGCGGCTTCCGGAAACACCGACTGGTACAGGTCACCGGTGCCCTGGCGGCAGCCCAGCGCCAGCAGCGCATCACATAACGCCTGGTCGTCGACGCCGGTGGCGATGGGGGTCAGGCGCAATGCCTTGGCCACGGCGATGCCGGCACTGCACACCTTGAGTGCTGCCGCATCCTTGCGAAAGGCGGTGACCCAGGCGCGATCCAGCTGCAGGCCCCATATATGCCCGCGGGCCAGCCAGTCCAGGGAGGCCATGCCTCGTCCCACCTCATCAATGACCAGGCGCACACCGAGGCTTGCCAGAGGGTCGAAGTCGGTGGGCGGTCTGGCGATGAAGGCTTTCTCGGCGATGCGCAGCTCCAGGCGCTCCGCGGGCACGACACCGGTGGCGAGGAACTTCATGATGTCGTCGATGAAATCCTTGTGCAGGACGTGATGTCGCAGGGGGCCAAACGACACCCGCACAGACTCGTCCCAGCGTGCAGCATGGGCTGCGAAATCCTCGCTCAGGCTCGCCAGGGCCACGCGCGACAGGGCGGTGGCCAGACCCGTGGCCTCGGCTACTTTCAGAAATTCCACCGGGCGGATCTCGCCGCGCAGCGGATGCTGCCAGCGCAGATAGCCGGCCCAGGTCACCAATTGGCCGCTGCGCAGGTCATGGCGCGCCGTATAACGCAGGCCGATGTCGCCATTGGCGATGGCATCGCGCAGCTCGCGGGTGACATCCATGCGTGCCAAGGAGCGCAGCCGCAGCGTGTCGGTGAAGAAGCGGGGCGATGAACTGCCCGAGCGGCGCGCCTCGGTGGCCGCGGCGCGGGCCTGGTCCAGCAGGGTGCGCGGCGCGGAGGAGTCCTGCCCCATGATGGCCACACCCGCAAAAGGCGTCAGATGAAACTCGGTGCTGCCCAGATCCACCGGCTGGCGCAGGCTGGTGCAAAGGGTGGTGATGCAGGCTTCTATGGCGTCGCGATCCGCGCTTTGCATCACCAGCGCCAGCAGGCTCTCGCTCAACTGGCCCAGATACCACCAGGGTCGTACCTGGCCATCATTGCCCGCGCTATCCAGTCGCGGCAGCCGCATGATGGCCATGCTCATCACCCGTTCGGCGATCTCTCCGGCGATGACCTGACCGATGTCGGCGATGCCATCGACATGTATCACGGCGATGGCCAGCTGCTCCTCGCGCAGTGCCGCCTCGGATACCGATTGTTTGAAGCGCTTCAGGAACCCGCGCCGATCCAGCTGCGGGCGGGGCCGCTCATCGGTCAGATCCAGACTGTCTTCCTGGGCTGAGACCAGCACCGGCCGTATCACGCACAGGGCGCGCTCCGGGCCCTGGGCGATGACCCGCACCTCGAAATTGCCGCCTTCATCCTCGAACCGCGCCTCGGCCGGCGTCCTGGATGAAATTGCCTTACGGATCAATTGCTTGATTAGCTTGGCGATGGCAGGCGGCCAGAGGTCCTCGAGGCGCTGACCGGCCGGATCGGCACCGGGCAGTCGCCCTACCCCGCCCCCGCCACAGGCAATGACGGTGCCCTCGCGCTGCACCAGCACGATCAGATCCGGCAGGGCTTCCAGCAGGGAATCGGCCATCGCCCGATGCTATGCAAACGCCCCCATGCGTACCTAGACGCAGGTCCCGCTGCCGCTGCAGACTCGATCGTTGGCAGCCGTATCTCAGGGGGAGAGTACGTCAGGTATGTCAAATCCCGCACACCAGGCACCGTCAATGCCCGAAGCACCGGGCACGCTCTGGTGGCGCGCATTGGCCCTGATTGTTTGGCTATTCGCCGTGGCGGCCATCTTTCTTCCCTTTGCATCTGACACATCCCCCTGGGATGCGCTGACCTTCAGGGTTCCGGGAAATCAGGGTAATTGGTGGCATTTCCTCATTGGCTTGCCATTCTTCCTGGCGCTGCCGATGATCTGGTTGCGATTTCAGGCATTGCGGTCGCAACCCGTATCGAGCTTGGCCGGCAGAGGCTGGATTTGCTATGCCTCGGGCGTTTGTGTTCTGGGGACCCTGCTGGTGGAGTTGCCGTTTTTGCTGCACCTGGCCGGAACCAGCGAATGGCAGCGCCTGGTGGTCCTGGGTCTGGGCGTCGGCAGCATGCTTGCAAGCGGCGCACTCCTATTCCTGTGCTATCGGGGGCTGTCGCCAGCGCGCGTGTGCCTCGTTGCCGTGAATACGGCATATCTGGGAAATGCAGCCCTGTGCTTGATCGTCTACAGCCCGGGCATCGGACACCTCGCTGCCAATCCGGGCTGGCCAGTCACCCTGGCGGTGTTGTGCTTCGTCGTGCCCGAGCAGCTCTGGATTTTCGTTCGCTCAAGGGTGCGCCTCAGGGGCATTGATTCCGAATCGATCGCGTGACAGGAGGCCCCGCCAGCAGAGCCTGGCTGGCCGAGGTGCCGCTACGGCTGCCTCAGATGAATGTGTAGGTTCTTTTCCTGCGTGAAGGCCAGCAGTTCATCCAGGCATTCCTCGCGCCCGATCCCGGATTGCTGGTAGCCGCCGAAGGGGCTGCCGAGAAAATGCTTGGCCACCTCATTGACCCAGACATATCCCGCCTTTGCGCGCTGGGCGGTCCGGTGCGCGACATCCAGGTCGCGTGTCCAGATGGAGCAGGTGAGCCCATATTCCAACCCATTGACCTGTTCAAACAATAGGTCGACATCCTTCCAGCGCATGAGGCTCAGCACCGGTCCGAAGATCTCTTCACGCGCGATGCGCATCTGTGCCGTCACGTCGGCAAAGACCGTGGGTTCGATGAAATAGCCGCGTCCGATGGGGCAATGCGCCGGTCGCTTGCCGCCATGCACCAATCTGGCCCCGTCGGCCTGTGCGACGGCGATGTATTGCAGCACCCGCTCATATTGGGCGCGGCTGACGATAGCGCCCATGCGCGTGGCCGGGTCCGTGGGCAGGCCTGGGACAAAAGGGGCCAGCCGCTTGCAGATTCGCTCCAGCACCGCATCGTGCAGGGAATCGTGGATGAAGGCGCGGCTGGTTGAGCCGCAGGACTGGCCGCACCAGCCGAAGTTCATGCCCTCCACGACTGCCTGGGCGACCTCCTCGACATCGGCATCCGCGAAGGCAATCAGCGCATTCTTGCCGCCCAATTCAAGCAGTACCGGCTTGATGGTGTCAGCTGCGGCGTGCAGCACTGCACGCCCCGCCGCAATGCTGCCGATCAGGGCCACCTTGGCGATGCCCGGGTGCGCGACCAGATGTGCGGCGGCGAGCCGGTCGGCAGGCAGGACGTTGAAGACGCCCGCGGGGAACAGCGGCCCGATGAGTTCGGCCAGCCGCAATGCCGAGAGCGGCGTCTGCTCGGCAGGCTTGAGGATCACGGCATTGCCGGCCGCCAGGATTGCCGCGCACTTGCCGGCGCAGAACATCAAGGGGTGATTGAAGGCCAGAAGTCGTGCCACCACGCCTAGCGGTTCGCGCACTGAAAAGTTCACCCGATCCGGCCCCATCGGAATGGAAGCACCCTTCATCTCCGTGACCAGCCCGGCGAAGAACTCCAGCTGTGCTGCGGCCACATCGGCGTCGGTGCGCATCTCGCGGTAGGGATTGCCACTGTCGGCTGCATCCAGCATGGCCAGCTCGGCCCCGTGACGACGGATGACCGCGGCCGCCTGTCGCAGAATGCGGGCACGCTCAGCGGGCGGCACTGCGCGCCAGTGCGCAAAGCCCTGCTGCGCCGCGCTGACTGCCGCGTCCAGATCCTGCGCCGTGGCCTGTACCACCTGCGCCAGCACCTCGCCGGTGCCGGGATTCTCGATGCTCACGCGCGACCCGCCGGCGCCTGGGTGCCACGCTCCGCCATAGTAAAGATCGCGCCCCTGGGGCAGGCGCAGTGCGGGCACGGCTTCCACGGATTGCAGACTCATGGGTGCGCCTCACGGGCATTGATTCCGAAGCGATCGCCTGACAGAAGGCCCAGTGCCAGCATGGAAATCACGGTCGGCACGCTGCACACCATCAGGGTGGTTGTTGGCGTCCAGTGTGCGACGAGCATCACCCCGAGCAACAGCGGTTGGGCAATGCCGATGAGTCTTGAGACTGCCGACGCCCAGCCCACACCCGTGGTCCGCAAAGCGGTGGGATAGAGCCGTGCCAGCAGACCCTGGCTGCCCGAGGTGCCGCCGTTGAGGGTAAGGCCGATCAGAAACGCCACGGCAACGGGGGAGGTTTTCACCAGCAGGGCGAAGGCGACGATGAACAGCGTGGCGCACAGATGCGCAGGAATCAGGATCCTGTAGGTTCCGAACCGGTCCATGCACCAGCCGATGATGAAGGCTCCGACAATGCCGCCCATGAGCAGCACGACGGAAAAGTTGATGCCCTGGGCGGCAGTCTGACCGGCTTGGTTCAGCAGCGTCGGAATCCAGTACACCAGCGAACCGATGGTGGTGACGTCCATCGAGAGCACCAGCCAGATCATCAGCGTACTGAGCGCGCGACCCTCGCTGAAGAGGTCGCGTATCGGCTGCTGGCGCAGCCGCTCACCCTGCAGGGTGAAGCGTCCCCCGGTTGGCGCCGCAAGATCGCCCGCGAGGCGCCGCAGCAGCAGCGGCAGGCGCGGGTCCCCCGGGTTGCGCAAGGCCATGAAGCGCGGTGATTCGGGCAACCCCCGCCACATGGCCAGCGACAGCAGCACCGGTACCGCACCGCCGACCCAAAATACCGAGCCCCAGCCGTAAGCCGGCATCAGGCGCCCCGCGATGAGCCCGGCCAGGGCCGAGCCGATCGCAAAGCCACTGTAAAGTACGACGACCACCAGCGAGCGACGGCGTGCCGGGGTGACTTCGGTGGCGATCGCCACGATATTGGGGAGCACCGCACCCAGGGCCAGTCCCACCACGCTGCGCCAGAATACGAATATCGCGGGGCCTTCGGCGCTGGCGCTGAGGATGCAGAGGGTGCCAAAAGCCGCGGTGCCGATGATGACCGGAACGCGTCGACCGAGTCGATCCGCCAGTGGCCCTATGGCCAGGTAGCCCAGCGCGCTGCCGACGGTGCCCGTCGTGAAAATGACCGCCAGCGTCGCCGGGGAGAGCTGCCATAGCCTCGACAGCGTCGGGCCTATGTAGGAGACGGCATAGGTGTCGTAGCCCTCGAAAGTCATGCACAGCAGGCTCAGTACGAACACCGTGATCTGCAAGGACCCGAAGCGCGCGCCATCGATGATGGGGCCGATGTCGATGGCGGGTGGCCTGGCTGCAACTTCGGGTTCGTGGATCCGATCCATCGCGGTACAGTATCGCGTGCGCTTGCGCGGAACAAAGGGGTAAACCGATGGTCGAGCTGGACGCCAATCTGCAACCGCGGCGGCTGCAGCAGATGCTGCCCCGTTTCGAATACGTGTTCCAGACCCGCGTGGTCACCGGGGAGGTGCTGCGCATGGCCTATGGGGCCGGCGAGCGGCTCATGGTGCAGATCTGCGGCGGCGACATCGACGGCCCCGGACTGCGCGGCACCATTCTGCCAGGCGGCATCGAATGGCCGACCTACCGGCCCGATGGCGTCGGGATGGTCGATGCCTGCTATACCTTTCGCTCGCATGATGGCGTGCACATCAACATCCGCAACCGCGGCTATCGGCGCGCGCCGCCGGAGGTAATGCGGCGTCTGAACGCCCTGGAAGAATTTGTGGATCCTTCGGAATACTACATCCGCACCACGCCGATATTCGAGGCGCCGCCCGGCCCCTATGGCTGGCTCGCCGATCATTGCTTCGTCGGTATCGGTGAACGGCAGAAAGAATGCCTGTTCATGCGCTACTACAAGATCTTATGAGCCCGCCGTTTCGCGCCGACCATGTCGGCAGTCTGCTGCGACCCCCCGGACTGCTCGACGCGCGCGCGCAGTATCGCGCCGGCACGCTCACGGCTGCACAGCTCAAAGAACTGGAGGACGAGTGCATTCTCCAGGTGGTGCGTCGCCAGGAGGAGCTGGGACTGCGGGCGGTGACGGACGGTGAGTTCCGCCGCACGCTCTGGCATTTGGATTTCCTCAAGCAGTTCGCCAACGTGGAGGTCACCCGCTCACCCGTCAAGGTGCACTTTCACACTGATGAGGGAGAGATCGAACGGGCGCCCTCGGCGCTTCGGGTCACCGGGCCCCTGTCGCGTCCGCATCCCATTTTTGTCGAGCACTATCGTTTTGTGCATGCGGCCGCGCGGGTGAGGCCGAAGCTGACCCTTCCCTCCCCGTCAATCCTGCACTTTCGCGGCGGCCGGGATGCCATTGACCGGCAGGCCTATCCGGACCTTACCGAATTCTATTCGGATCTGGCGCGAGTCTACTCGGAGGAAGTGGCGGATCTGGGCGCGGCCGGCTGCCGTTACCTGCAGCTGGATGAGGTCAATTTCGCCTACCTTTGCGATCCTAAGCTGCGGCGGGAGGTGCAAAGCTACGGGGAGGACCCAGAGCAGCTGCCGCACACCTATGCCAGGCTCATCAATGGCGCCATCGGGAGCCGCCCGCGCGACATGACGGTGTGCATGCATCTGTGCCGGGGCAACTTCGAGGGTGCGTGGCTGGCCGAGGGCGGCTACGAGCCGGTGGCCGAGGTGCTGTTCAATGAAATCGATGTCACCGGGTATTTCCTGGAATACGATAGCGCCCGGGCCGGCGGCTTTGCGCCGTTGCGGCTGCTACCCAAGGGCAAGACGGTGGTGCTTGGTCTGATCAGTAGCAAGCGTGGCGCACTGGAGAACAAGGATGAGATCAGGCGCCGTATCGATGAGGCGGCAAGATACGTACCGCTGGAGCAATTGGCCGTGAGCCCGCAATGCGGCTTCGCCAGCGGCGAGCGCGGCAACAAGCTCACGCAGGAAGAGCAGTTTGCGAAGCTCTCACTGGTGGTTGAGGTCGCGCGCGACATCTGGGGGTAGACCTTGTCGAAGCTCAATCTTTCGATCGCCATCTGCGACTATGATCGCACCCGCCCTCTTGTCGATGGCAGCGTCGGCATCGATGGTGTCGATGCGGGATTTCTGCTGCTGTCGCCGGAGGAAATATTCTTTCGCGCCTTTCGCCATGCCGATTTCGATGTCTGTGAACTCTCGCTCAGCAGCTTCGCCGTGCGCAGCGCGCGCGCGGACAATCCCTATGTCGGCATCCCGGTGTTTCCCTCACGCGCCTTCCGCCACACCGCGATTGTCGTCAGGCGCGATCGCGGCATCGATTCGCCTCAGGATCTGAAGGGCCGTCGCATCGGCACCCCCGAATACCAGCTCTCCGCCTGCGTCTGGGCGCGCGGGATGCTTCAGGATGAGTATGGTGTACGCCCCGAAGACATCATCTGGGTACGCGGCGGCATGGAGGATCCCGGAAGGATCGAAAAGATCAGTCTGAATCTGCCTCCTGGCGTGCGGCTGGAGTCGGCACCTGCGGACCGCACCTTGTCCAGCATGTTGATGCACGGGGAGCTCGACGGCATCATCGGTCCGCGTCTGCCCTCCTGCTTCGCGGAGCCGTCGGCAAAGGTCGGCTGGCTGTTCGAAGACACGGTTCAGGCGGCATCACAGTATTTCCAGCGCACCGGCATCTTTCCGATCATGCATGTCATCGGCGTGCGGCGCACATTGGCCGAGCAGCATCCCTGGCTGCCTGCGACCCTGTTCAAGGCCTTCAGCGCCGCGAAAGCCAAGGCCCTGCAGCACCTCATGGATACCTCGGCAGCCAAGGTGATGCTGCCATTCGTCGAGGAGCAGATCGTAGCGGCGCGAGGCCTGCTCGGGGATGACTTCTGGTCCTATGGATTCACGCCCGCCAACCGCAAGGTTCTGGATACCTTCCTCGGCTACCACCATGCGCAGGGATTGTCCTCCCGACGCCTGGCGGCCGCGGAGTTGTTCCACCCCGGCGCACTCGAGTTCTACAAGATATGACCGCGCCACCGGTTCTGATTTCAACCTGGAGCGATGGCCTGTTCGCGCTCATCGACGGGACCCTCCACCATGAATGGCCCGGCCACTCAGTCAGAGGTCTTGCCGCTGATGGCGCCGGCAATGCCCTGGCCATCGTGGCTGGTAAATCGCTGTGCCGGCGAACCAACGGGGCCTGGAACACGATTGCGAGAAGCGATCTTGAGCTTGCGAGCTGCCTGGCGGTCGGTGGCCATCTCTATGTGGGTACCTGCGAAGTGCCCGGCGTGCTGCGTGTATGCGATGACGGACGTCTGGCGCAGCTTGTGGGATTCGAGCAGGTGCCCGGGCGGGATAAATGGTACGCGGGGACGGCCCTGATCAACGGTCGGCTCATGGGACCACCGCTCGGCATTCGCTCCATGGCTGCAACCTGCGACGGCAGGGCGCTGTTTGCCAACGTGCATGTCGGGGGCATCCCTCGCTCCACCGACGGCGGTGCGACCTGGCAGCCCACCATCGACGTCGATAGCGAC
>Ga0210385_10000841_pt1 | contig 19770 bp, 19 predicted proteins | sample IncBWH26OmetaG_FD_160107 | JGI IMG/M metagenome (GOLD analysis project Ga0210385, IMG submission 160107) | Forest soil microbial communities from Barre Woods Harvard Forest LTER site, Petersham, Massachusetts, United States - Inc-BW-H-26-O ...
CGGACGGCAAGGATCCGAGATTGGTGAACCCAATGTTGGGCCGGCTGCTGACGTGCCAGAACATGACGATGGCGGAATTTGCGGAACAACTCGAGGACCTGGCCTCCGGCTACATCTTCGTGCCAGTGAAAGACGAGACCGGGCTGGAAGGCGGCTGGGACTTCACGCTGTCTTTCAGCACCGCCGGTCAATTGCAGCAACCACCCGGGCGGGGCACGGATTCATCGGGGGGAGCATCGGAGCCGACGGGAGCGATTTCGCTGATGGAGGCAGTGAACAAACAGCTTGGGTTGAAACTTGAGAAGGTGGTACGGCCCGTGCCCGTGCTGGTGATCGAACACGTCGAGGAGAAGCCGACGGACAATTGAATATCGACCTAAGCCGGCGTGGGATTGACGGCACGTGCGTGATGCGCCGGCGTTCAGTGGCTCCAGAGTGAATTTGGGTCGCCAGATGCTCACCTGAAAGGCGCTACAAAGGGCATGCAACGGCTTAGCGTCGTGAAACCATCCGTCCGACGCTAAGCCGGAAAAATTTTACTGCTGGCCGAAGGTGTAGCCGACGGAGACGCCGTATTGGGGCACCCAATCGCTGCCGTATTCCTGGTAGTTGTTGACCCAGTGGATGTCAAACTGGGGGCGGACGAACAGATTCGGCGTGACGTAGATGCGGACGCCGAGCGCGCCGTGCACCTGGAAGTGATCGGAACTGGAGATGTATTGGTTGATCGTCTGGCAGACGTTGAGCGCCTCGCAGCCGGATTGCGTCTCATAGAATTTAACGTCCGCGCCGCCGAGGCCGCCCTGAAGTTCGGGGACGATGCGCTTGGAGGCGGTGAGCGGGTGGTAAATGACGTTGAAATCGTAAAAGATCGGCCGCGCATTTACGGCGACGGAAGGCGCGTAGTTTGTCTGGGTGGCATGGAAAGAGTATTCGGCACCGAAGCCGAGGTCGGCGCGAGGCATCACGTCTCCACCGATGGTGATGAATACGCCGGTAAGGCTGGGTCCGATGTCTCCGGAACCATCGACCTGCTGGTTGTTGGAGCTATCGTTTGCGCCGCCGACGCCGAAGTAGACGCTGGCCCCTTGCGCGTGGGTGAGCGTAGCTCCGGCCGAGAGCAAGAGCAGCATGAACGGGACGATGCGCAGCGTGAGTTTCGACATATGAGTTCCCTCCTTCAGATATAAAAACAGTTCGAGATTTTGACTTCGATTCGGGCCATTTGGTTGTACGGGTTCGTTATATGGAAACGGCGCTATTTTAACGCAACTGCGTCCGGTTTTTCCCTGATTGATTTCCGAACAAAAAGCCCGGACAGTTCCCACGGCTTGTGCGACGAAGGAGCCCCTTCTAAGACGCGTTCGAGGCTTTTGCCTTGCGGACGGCGGCGAGGCCTTGCCAATCCTCCAGGTCCTGGTCTGGTTTTTCACGGCGGTACTTTGCGTAAAAGGCGACGCCGTCGGCGTCTTCCAAAATGTCGACCTGAACGCCTTTTTCACGCAGCATGGCCTCGTTTCCGGCGGAGTTGGTGACGTCGCCCACGACGAGGCGCGCGAACTGGCGCATATAAATCAGCGCGGCGCAAACGTCGCAAGGGCTGAGGGAGGTAAACATGGTGGTCTGGCTGAAGTCGATGCGGCCGGCGTCGCGCGCGGCGGAAGTTTCGCCGTGATTGTAGGGGTGATTTTCCTGCACCAGTGTGTTGTGGCCTTTGCCGACGATCTGGCGGGTTTTGTTGTCGATGATGACGCCGCCGATGGGCGAGCCGCCTTCGTCGTAGCCCTTTCGCGCGAGCAAGAATGCAAGGCGCATGAAGTTGGCGTCCGAGAGCTTGCTGACAAATTCCGGGGCGACCAGTTTCGGCAGACTCTTGGTGGGAAGGTGGGCAATCACGTTCAACGCTTCGTCGGTGACGGGCGTGTCTTTTGTGATGAAGGGCTTCATGTACACTCGCTCCTGGCCGGCTTCGGCGAAACCGGCGACACCTATGATACTTCAGGATTCGCGTGGCGCGGTTCGCGCTCCGCGCGAAGCGAATAAGAACGCGACCATTACGACCGCCAGATAGGCGAGATAGATGTAGGGCAATTTGCCGTACGGTCCTTCCGGCACAGGATAAAGATTGCCCACCAGCGCCAGCAACATTGCAGTACACGCGAGCCACGGAATTGTTTTGGTCGCGGCGTTGACGATGCCGTGATGGTCACGCAAATAACGAGGCAGCGCGAAACAGACGAGGCCGTAGGTGACGATGAAGCCGTAGGTAGCCAGCGCGCCCATCCAGCCGTAGATATCGAGGCCGCTCGAACCGCGCGCGGCGAGAATTGCCACCGGAATGAACGCGGTGAGGCTTGCGACGATGATCGCTGCGCCGGGTGTTTCGTTGCGCGCGTGCGTTTTGCGCAAGGAGCCGTGCGCGAGGCCGTTGTGCGCCATCAAGAGCAGCACGCGGGCGGCAGCCGTGATGCACGCCAACATTCCGGCGAACATGCTGACGACGGCGCCGATGTCGATCAGGATGCTGAGGCTCGGCATGCGGCCGACTGCGGCGAGCACGCGGAAGGGGGCGTCACTCGTGGCCAAATCTTGCCCAGCCATGCGAAAGCCAAGTACCTCGGTGTAAGCGGAGAGCGCGAAGAAAGCGCCGCCGAGCAACGAACTTTGCAGGACGGCGCGCGGGATCGTTTTCAGCGGGTCGCGCGCTTCGGCGCCGAGAGTGGTGGCGCTCTCGAAGCCGACGAAGCTGAAAAGCGCCAGCACGAGGCCGAGGCGCAGGCCGCTGCCCGTCATGCCGCGAAGCTGGAACTGGTCAGGATCGCCGTGCAGGCCGTGACGCGCGAGAACCAGCGCGACGACGATGACGATCGTGGTGACCGAGACGGCTTCGATCCAGAGCATGAGGCGCGCGGAGATTTTGACGTCGCGCCAGGTGATCCACATCGAGACGGCGGTGACGATCGTGGCCAGCAAGACCGCCGAGGCCTGATGCCCCGTGATGTCTCGCAGCATGATGTTCGCATAATGGAAAAATCCGCCGAGCACGCTGGCGCCGGTTCCGACGTAAGCGAGGAAAAGGCTCCAAGCTGCAACCGCGCTGAGCCATGGCGGCAGGATCATGGACGCGTAGGAATAGAGCGAGCCGGGCGACGACGAATAGCGCGCGAAACGGCCGACGCACCATGCAACCAGAAGGATCGCGGCCGTCGCGAGCACGTAGGCGAGCCAGGTGCCGTTGCCAGCCAGCGCGCAGACCAGCGGAATCGTGGCGACGGGGGTAGCGGTGGGCGCGATGGTGGAAACGGACTGCGCGAGCGTTTCCATCGGCGAAAGCGTGGCGCGGCGCAGGCCGTAACTGGGCGATTCGTCAATTTTTTCGGGCGGCGTTGCGAGAGGAGAGATATTCGCGGGTTCGGCAGGCTGGTTCGTTGCGGCCATGCAGTACGATACAGGCACGGCCGCGACGGAGCAAGCTGCAAGCTATTGCGGGAATTCGCGAGCGCGGCTATTGGTCTGAGGAATCCGAGGACTTCGCCAACTCACGCGCCTTCTGCAGGAGTTGCTTGCGGTTCGCGGCGTCCATATCGCTCACGGCGCGCAAGAGCGCTTGAATGTATTTCGAATCCGCGGCGTTCTTCCCGAAGGGGAGCTTGCGGCGGCCGTCGGTGACCAGCGGCTCGATTTCGGGCGGCTTCTCGCCATCGTAGAAGACCCGATAGAGGGGCAAATTGAGCGCGCGGGCGATTTTCTCGATCGTCTCGAGCGAGGGGACGGTGTGGCCGTTTTCCACGCGCGAGGTATAGCAGCGCAGCAGCCCCGAACGCTCCTCAATGTCGCCTTGTGTTAAGCCGTGCTTTTCGCGTAAAGCTCTGATGCGCTCACCGATTAACATGCCCCCTCCCAACGTGTAACCATTCTCTCACGACCCACCCGATATACCAGTTACCTGATTCGACAATCTATCACAGATGTCTTGACCCGCGGACGTATTGATTTGCTTAGAATTGGGAAATACGACCGCGAAGTGGGCGGACGGAGGAGAACCCATGGCTGAAACTTCTTACGCGATCAGGCGCGCGAACCCGCGTTTTCCGTTCAGCGCGGAGGCGGAAATCACTCTTCGGGACGGCACGAGCGTCTCTGCCCAGCTGAGCGAGATCAGCTCCCGCGGCTGCTACATTGACGCGCTGCAACCGGTGCCGGTGGGCTCGGAGCTGCACCTTTCCATCTTCGGTGGCGCCACTTCCTGCGAACTCGACGGCAAAGTGATCTACGGGCACTCCGGCGGCGGGATGGGTGTGGCCGGCATGGGCGTGCTCTTCGGAAAAATCGGCGCTATGCAGCATTTAACACTTCAGACGTGGCTGAACAACCTGGCCACGAATCGCTCGCAACCGGCGGCCACCTCCTCCACATCTGACCAACAGCGACAGTTCTAAAGCAAAGCGGCCGTATGCAGACGAGGGCGAGTGCCAGCCACGATTGGATCGGCGGGCTCCCGGTCTTCGTCTGATCCTCGTGTGATCGTTGTCCGATGCTCGTCGGGCCGATCTCTTCTCATACCTGCGCCCTGCGGTGATAAGATTCCCCTGCCTTCGTGGGGGAAGGCGTCGATAGCCCAATCCAAATTTCTGGCGCGTACTTTCCTGGCCGCAATCGTGATGCTCACGCCCGCGGTGTACACAATCGCGAGCAGTTCCCTGCCGCAGCAGACGGCTGCGCCAACCGGCGCAAAAAACAGCGGCGCGAAACTTACGCATGTCCCCTGGGGCAAGACGGCGGGGGGCGAAGAGGTCGATCTCTACACGCTGACGAACACGAACGGCATGGAGGCGCGAATCATCAATTACGGCGGAATCCTGGTCTCGCTCAAAGTGCCGGACCGCGCCAGCAAATTCGCGGACATCGTGAACGGCTTCGACGATCTCGCCGGGTATCTTCAGCAGCCACCGCCTCCCTACTTTGGGGCGATCATCGGCCGCTACGGAAACCGAATCGGCAACGGAATATTCTCGCTGGACGGCACGATGTACACGCTTCCGAAAAACAACGGACCGAATACTCTTCACGGCGGCGATCGTGGATTCGACAAGGTCGTGTGGCAGGCGAAGGCGCTGGGCAGCGAGAGTGTCCAGCTGACCTACTTGAGCAAGGATCGCGATCAAGGTTTCCCGGGAAATCTGTCCGCCACTGTGGTCTACACGCTTACGGCAAAGAACGAATTGAAGATTGATTATTCGGCCGCCACGGACAAAGACACCGTGGTGAATTTGACCAACCACTCTTACTTCAATCTGGCCGGACAAGGCTCCGGAGATATCCTCGGCCACATCGTCACCATCGATGCCGATCGTTACACGCCGGTGGACAGCACTCTGATTCCGACCGGCGAGCTTCGCAGAGTGGCGGGCACGCCGTTTGACTTTCGCACTCCACGCATGATCGGCGCACATGTGAACGACGCCGACGAACAGCTTACGTTCGGCAAGGGCTACGATCACAACTTTGTGCTGAACCATCCCGGAGCTGCATTGCATTTGGCCGCGCGCGTGGAGGAACCGAAATCGGGGCGCGTGATGGAGATAGTGACTACGGAGCCGGGCTTGCAGTTCTACACCGGCAATCAGCTCGACGGCACGATTCATGGCAAAGGCGGCGCGGTTTACGGCCCGCACTCCGCGTTTTGCATAGAGACGCAGCATTTTCCCGATTCACCGAACAAGCCCGCGTTCCCTACGACCGAGCTGAAGCCCGGCGCCAGGTACCACACAATGACCATCTTCGAGTTCTCCGCGAAATAGGATGCGTTTTAACAGGTGTTACCGAGCTAAAATTTAAGCAAGCTGCTCGCCAGCGTTGTCTTCGTCCCATGTCTCTTGTAGGCTTGTCAGCGCTTGCGCGGAGAGACGATGAGATATTGCACATTTTCGGTAGCCGGTGACGTGAAACAGCGGTTGGGCGCGGCTTCGGCCGACTCCGTGGTAGATTTGGAACAGGCCGCCGCCGGTAACTGGCCGGGCGCTTTTCCCGCCTCGTTGCTCGCGCTGATTCAAGCCGGGCCGGACGCGTGGCGCGGCATGAACGAACTCGCTGCGGCGGCGTTGTCAGCGAAACCCGCAGGGACTGCGTATGCGCCAGACAAGATTCAGTGGCACGCGCCGATTCCCCGACCGACGAAAAATGTTTTTTGCATCGGACTCAACTACGCCAAGCACGCGCGAGAGTCTGCCGCGGCTCGCGGGCAAGAGTTGAAACTCCCCGAAGTGCCGCTGATTTTTACCAAGTCACCGACGTCAGTAAACGGTCCCTACGGCGTAGTGCCTCTAGACAAGCGCGTGACCACGCAAGTGGACTATGAAGCGGAGTTGGGCGTGATCATCGGATTGGGCGGAAAAAATATTTCGCGCGAGGATGCGCTGAAGCACGTCTTCGGCTACACGGTGATCAACGATGTCTCGGCGCGCGACGTCCAGTTCAAGCACGTGCAGTTCTTCAAAGGCAAAAGCCTGGACAGATTCTGCCCGATGGGGCCGGTGGTGGTAACGGCGGACGAGTTTGGCGATCCGCAAAATAAAAAGCTCGGCACGCGGGTGAACGGCGAGCAGCGCCAGCACTCGTCAACGTCCGACATGATATTTCCGGTCGACTCGGTCATCTACTGGCTCTCGCTAGGCATGACGCTCGATCCGGGAGACATCATCGCAACGGGCACTCCTGAAGGTGTCGGCATGGGATTCACACCGCCGGTTTACCTGAAGGATGGCGACGTGGTGGAGACCGAAGTAGAAGGCATCGGCACGCTGCGAAACAAATTTCAGTCGGTCTGAGATCCCCGCCCTTCTTTCTGCTCAAACCCTTCCCTACCTGTAATTTTTACCTGTGATCATGCGTAGTTATTATTGGCTGCACCGGTGCGCCCGATCGGGCTGAAAACTCCAACTTTGCGTAGCAGTTGGGAACTGCCCCAATAGTCACACGTGACCCGTAACGGGTCAGGCGACGAACAGGGGCACAAAGACAGCTGATTCACAGCTTGCTTTTCGCCTTTCTGCCACAATAGTACTCACTGGAGACAAACATTGAATTTTCGTGAAGTGATCCGGATAGCCCTTCGAACGTTGGGTCGCAACAAGTTGCGAACCGTGCTGACGATGCTCGGAATCATCATCGGGGTTACGGCCGTGATTTGTATCGTCGGCCTGGGAAACAGCGCCAGTAGCGAGGTGACCGGACAGATTCAGAGCCTGGGCGACAACATGCTTTTTATCCAGGCCGGCAGCGTCAATACCGGCGGGTTTCAACAAGGCATCGGAGGCACCAAGACACTCGTAGCGAGCGACGCCGATGCCCTGGCAACTGAGATCCCCGAGGTCGCCTTGGTTTCCCCGGAGTCCGATACAAACGCACAGGTGGTGAACGGAAACCAAAATTGGGCCACTCGCATTCAGGGAGTTGGCCCGGACTATTTCAACATCCGCAACTGGCCGGTGGTGGAGGGCAGCGCTTTTACGAAACGCGACGTCGATTCTGCGGCAGATATCTGTGTGATCGGATCGAGCGTTGCGACGCGGTTGTTCGGCGATGACGATCCAATCGGTAAGACCATCCGCGTGAAAAACGTTCCGGTCACAATCGTGGGTCAGCTGAAGACGAAAGGTCAATCGACTTTCGGACAGGACCAGGACGACGTGGTGATGATGCCTTACACGACTGTGATGAAGAAACTCTCGGGTATCAATTGGCTACAAACCATCACCGCTTCCGTGGACTCCAAAGAAGATGAGGCCGCTGCGACCGATCGGATCACTTCGCTATTGCGGCAGCGCCACCACCTGCGAACGGATGAGGACGACGATTTTTCCATCCGAAGCCCGGACGAAATCGCCCAGACGGTGGGACAGATCTCGCTGATCCTGACGATTCTGCTAGGCAGCGTGGCGTCGATCTCTCTTCTTGTGGGTGGAATCGGCATCATGAACATCATGCTGGTCTCCGTGACCGAGCGGACCCGCGAAATTGGCCTGCGCATGGCCGTGGGTGCAACCGAGGGCGACGTGCAAAAGCAGTTTCTGAGCGAGGCGATGGTTTTGAGTTCCATTGGAGGCGTGATCGGCGTCGCACTCGGGGTCATCGCGTCAATCTTAGTTTGCGACTACATGGCCTGGCCCACCGTTGTGTCGCCTTTGTCCGTGGTCGTTGCCGTAGCTTTCTCCGCGGGCGTCGGCATATTTTTCGGATACTATCCCGCGCGCAAGGCTTCGCGTCTGGACCCAATCGAAGCCCTGCGCTACGAATAGCGAAAGACCTAGATATCGCTGCAGCGGGTGCCCAAGGTATGCGGCGTCGCCAGGTAATCTTCGATTCGCGAAGCCCGCTTGGCCCGTTGCGACTTGCTCGCAATCCACGCCGACGCACAGGTAAGGCAATCGCCTCTACTTCAAGCACGTGAAGCGCGGACTGGCCGCACAGCCGCAGGACTGTAAATGGAGCAGCTATGCGTTCTATTGGAACGGAGAAAAAGGATTGTGTTCGCCGAATCCTGACTGATGCTGGAAATTTGCTTCACCGCCTGCGGTGGACTCCCGGGAAAAAGCAAAGTCGAGACCCGCACGCATCGCCGAAACCGCGAAGCGTGCGGCACCCTCTCGATGAAGTGGTGACACTCGATCGATCCGGTGAGGACGTACATTCTCGATCTTCGATTGCGTGCGCCGCCCGCCGGGAAATTGGAATCGAACTTGAGGGGAAAGACAAAATCCTCACCCTTGTGAGCAGTCATGAAGGGTGAGGATTTTGTTGTACCAAATGAATGGTTAAGAGCGACTGGGCGAAGGCGACTGGTTAGTTGCCGTCGCGGTCACCATTGCCGTTGCCGGGGCCGCCGTGGCAGGTTGCGGAGCCGGTGTCCTTGTAAGTGGCCGGGGTCCCAGCAGGGGCACCGGGAAATTCCAGTGCCGACTCGAAATCCCATTTGTAGCCGTTGGGATCAAGGGTCAGGGCCATCACGCCCCAGTAGTTGCCGGTTGCTGCCTCGAGATTCTTTTGGTTGAAGGCCCCGTCCCAATCGGTGGAGGAGGCAGGGGCGGAGACGACCGTATCAAGTGTCTCGCCGCCGGTGCCCACGATGAATTCCCGTATGCCGTTCCTTGAGTCGGGAGTTCCGAGCCAAGTACCTGTGACACCCGCGACAGATGTGTCGGCCGCATCGAAGTAGGGCTTAATCGGGGCGTAACGGGCATAGAGGTGGTCGTGCCCGTTCAGCACCAAGTCGGCTCCGTGTTCGTAGAGAATCTGCCACCAGGCGCCAGCGGTGATGCCCTCTTCGGTGAGGCTGTCGGCGCCACTGTACGTGGGCTGGTGCCAGTAGGCGAGCGTGCACGCGGAATGATTCGCCTCGAGGTCGTTTTTCAACCATTCGGTTTCGGCAGCCAGCCAGGTGCCACTGGAAGTGCTGCAGCCGCCCGGCTGTGTCTCGCACTCGATGTTGAGGGAGATGAGGTGCCACCCGCCCATATTGTAGGAATACCAGCCATCGCCGACTCCGACTGCGCCGCCGACCGGTACCGTCTCTCCAACTCCGCCCGACTGCTCAAAGTGTCCCGCTTGTCCATCCGAGCGCGGGACGGGTTGTGCGATGGGAGTGGTAAGGCCTGGGTAGCCGCAACCTGTCATCGACGTCGGGCAGGGGTCCGAAAGCGTAGCTGTGATCGGGGAGCCGCTGCCATTGATCTCGTAGCCGTTGAAATAGGAAAAGTAGCCGTAGCCGGCAGATCCGGTCTGGCCATGCTCGTCATAAAACTCGTGGTTGCCAGGCGCGGGCTTGGTGATCTTCTTGAAAGCGCCGAACGTCAGATCGAACGAGCGTTCAAAGTCGTTGAATTGGCCCACCTGGTACTGCAGGTCTCCAAGGAGCGCAACGGCGTTGGGCTTCATATTCTCAATCTGATTCGCAGTGGCTTCCTGGGACTGCCAGAGGGAAAACGGTGGCCCAGCGGGCGTGCTGGTGGTGCTGATGTAGGGGGCCTTGGGGGTGTCGCAGGTTTCGTGCGCAGACTCACCGCCGCCCGATACGAAGTCTTCGTCCGGCTGGCAGGCGACGTCGCCGACCACCGCGAGCACGGGCGAGCGGCCGGTCTTCGCGTAAGGCCAAGGGTTGTCCGACTGTGCGGGCGGATTGCCATTCGACCACTGACCCTGATTGTCGTTGGAGTTTCGATCCTGTGCCGCGGCCGCACCTGCAAATAGCAGCGCCGCCGCGGCTGCTCCCGTGAGCACTACCGTCCGGAACCTTCCCTGACTCATCTTCATTCGGTTTCCCCCGTTCAGATTGCTGCTTGGATAGTTGCGAAGAACGTTGCATCTAACCGCCACCACGTTTCTTGCGTATTTCGAGTGTGTTAAAAAGCGGTAACACGGAATTATTTGGCGGGACGCCTTTGCGGAAACGCTCAGGCGTAGCGGAAGAGCGCTTTGAAACCAAAGTCCATGTGCTGCTGGATGTGGCAGTGAAACAGCGTGAGGCCCGGCTGATCGGCGGCCATGTCCACGGTGACGCGACCGAATGCGGGAACGATCACCGTATCCTTCAGGATTCCGCCGGTGGGCTTGCCGTTGAGCTCGATGAGCTCGAACCGATGGCGGTGGATGTGTACCGGGTGGCTGTCGTCACTGCGATTGCGAAACACGAGCCGGTAGCGGCGTCCCTGCTGCAAGACGAATTCCCGCTGATGCGGATATTCCTTACCGTTGACGAGCCAGTGATTGATGCCATGGGGGCCGCCGGGCACTTTTTCGAAGACCATGTCGATGATGTGGTCGGGCGGCGGATGCGACGAAGGCTTGCCGAAGATCGTATAGTCCCAGGGCGTCCTGACGGGCGCGATCCACTGGGGACGCGGTTGGGCCTGATCGGCGTACTCGACGACGATGCCCATGCCGGATTGCCGCGCGGAATCCCGCAGCTCGCCTAGAATCCAGACACCCGGCAGGTTCATTTCCACGATTGCATCCACACGCTCACCCGGCGCGATCTCAATCACATCGACCGTTTGAGGCATGGGGACGGCGTTGCCATCCAGGGCGATCACCTGAAAATGGTGACCGAAAAGACCGATGCGATGAATTTGCGAGGCGCTGGCATTGAGGAAGTGCATCAGGACGCGTTGACCTGGGCGCACGCGGAGCGGATCGCCGGCGCCGAGGATTTTGTCGTTAATCGAATAAAGAGGAGCGCCGACCTCAAGCCCGCTGGGACGCGTGTCTGGAACGGCCGGCTTTTCGGGCATTGGATCATTGGGATCGGGCTGATCCTCGTCCGGGTCCATCGTGGTCCAAAAAGGCTGCCACTCGCGCAGGGCGAGAAAGACTTCTTGGTCGTAGAGCCCGGGGTCATTGGCGGCATCGATCATGAGAAAACCGAACTGGCCCGTGTAGGCGCCGCGATGGAGATCCAGCATGGCCTCGGTGTGCGAATGGTACCAACGCGAACCGGCCGGGTTGGCGACGAATTGATACCGGCGGCGGCCGTGCGGAGGCACCGGAGGCGTACCTTCTTCCTCCGCTCCGTCCATGCCCGAGGGAACGAACAAACCGTGCCAATGCACGTATTCCGGAACGTCTGTGTCGTTCACAACCTCGATCGCGACGCGCTGCCCCTCTCGCATACGCAGCAAGGGGCCGGGGACTTTGCCGCTGTAGGCAATGGTGCTGATCACGACCTGGGGAGCCAGCTCGACCATCGTCGGAGCGATTCGTAGGGTGAAATCGGCCGGGTGCGCGGGAGGATTCGGTTCCGACATCGACATAGGGTGCGGCTGCGACCCGGGAACCTGCGGGAGTGGTTGCGCCAGGGCAGAACGAAGCTTAGCTGTCCCAACCCCGATCACGGTGGTGCATCCGAGCCTCACGAAATCCCTTCGATTCATGAAAGCCTCTGCGTCGCCTGCGGCGATACGACCGCGGCCGTGAACAAGAAATGAGCGCTGCCTTCCTGAAACCTCCCGCGTCCTCTTGACATTCCTCTCCTTCGGCTTCTGGTTGAATGGTCTGGAAGAGCAAAGATTCTAACCGCTTCGACGTTTCGCCTTTATATCAAAGTTGAACGAATTGCCACATTTCGGCTCAACAGCGACGAAAAATTCAAGTCCTTGCGTGCGATGGAACTGCGGCGGGAAGTCATGAGGGTACCTTCACAGGTCACTACGGTGGAGCGAGCGCAACGATCGTTGATACGGTCGCTGAGAGGAGTGGTCGGGGCGTGGAGATTTGAACTCCAGACCTCCTGCGCCCAAGGCAGTTGCAAAAAATCTATCTTGTTGGTCCGTCTAGCTTTGTTCTACGTCATGGTACACGGTTTTGGACCTAATTTGGCAGTTGTTGGACCCAAGTTGGACCCAAGTTTTGGGTTCTGACTTCTGCTTGTGCGCGTAATTTCCGGGTGGCCGAGATTCTGTAGTGAGTCGTCAGTGTTTGGATTGAGTCTACTTGGCGAGTCCTTGAACATATTCTGTTGCACGCTCGGCCAACTTTTCTGCTCGCGCCTTGAGGAACTCCTCGAACTTGCTCACTTCGAGAAGCCCGTTAGCGGGAACAGCCTGTTCATCTAGTCTCTGTGGCTTGACATCGTGTTCCTTCAAGTACTTTTGGGGGGCTTTGCCACTAAACGACCTGTTTGCCTTCTCGTTCAGGACAGCGATGTTTGCTATGGCGTCTACCAAACTACTGTCAAAGGAATCCTTGACGACTTTCCTGGGGAAGATATGATGCCATTCCGGTTTGAAACCCTCGTTAATTTCATTGCCTTCCTTGTCAAAGCCAATTCGGACGTCCTGATTAATCCAATCTTTAGCTTTGCTGTTAAAGACCGTCAAATAGAGAATGAGCCTGAGGAACTTGTCCGTGTATTCCTCGCGGAAGTCGTCGGCTGTGAATAAAAGCGGGGCCGATAGAAGTGTAGTCAAATCGTCAATGGTCTCAGCGAAGGACTTCTTCGCTCTGATCTGTTTCGTGTCGCGATCAAGAACAGTCGTGGCCGAGCCGCTATACCTGCCATCCCTTGTTGCCATCAGCAGCCAGCTGAATGCATTCCCAAAGTGGAAATCCTGCGGGAAAGAAGCTCTCATCACAAAAATCGGTATGAGAGCGTTTAACGACGGCAAAAGGTCGCTCGAAAGCACTCCGTATTCCATAAGATTCTTGATAACTGAGGAGATTGCCTCTTTCGTTTTTCGCCAGAACTCGTCAAATTCATCAGAGGGCGTCCAGAAAGATTGCGGAACGTCCTTAAGCCTCGCACTTCCATGTCCGATAATAGCTAGGGTTCTGACTACAACACCTGGATCGAATTCGAAGCCTTTATTTTCAAGGTCCTTCATAAAAGGGTCGAACTTCTGCCTTATCCAGCCTGGTTGTTTCGCGGCTACGAGAGCAACCACAATGTCACTTTCACGGATTCTTGTTCCGGCGATGTTCAACCTGCCAAAAATCTCGGCAACATCTTCCAGCTCGTGTTCAACGATGATCTCGTATAGTGGGGCGGTCTCGATTTTCTTGATGGATTGAAGCTTCTCGTGAATTTCCGCGAAGCGTTTGGCACTACCGAGTTTTTCAGCAGTTTCTGTCGCAAGCTCAGATAGACTGGCCGAGTGGAGTACGCGCCGGACGGACAGCCACTCGTTGGACTTTCTGCGAACCGGGTTTATGAGCCCAAACTCCAAGTCTTCCATGTCTCTCGCAACGTTAGCCAGAACATCGTATTTCTCATAGTATCTGTTCCATTGATTGGCGTCTGACCACCAGTAGGGCTTCTTTCCGAACAGCAGCGCGAGGGATGTTACGCGTTGCTGACCATCGACTATCCACAGCTTGGGGCCTTGGGTTCCGAGAGCCGTCCGAGGGGAATCGTAGGCAGACTCCCAGAGAAGGAGCGTGCCAACGGGATAACCGCGCCACAGCGAGTCAACTAAGTCGACGACTTTGGAGGCTCGCCAAACGTATTTCCGTTGGAATTCCGGGACGTTTAGACTGCCCTGAGTTGCATCGTCGATGTGTCGAATGACGTCTGCAATCTGGAGCCTTTGATCCTTCATTTCTTCCCTCGACCGCCTTTAGGATGATGCCCTCCGACCCTGGATGCCTAGATTCGCCAATGCGTTGTCGCCCGATTCAACTAAGGGCCTCAAGTACCCTGCCCACGAAGACGGAAGCCTGTCGGTACAGGGTGTACACTTCCTCATTAGTCTTCTCAAACACATATCCCGCAAAATTCTGATGAACGAGACAATTTCGCAGAAACCCAATCTCCATGAATGCCTCAACTGAGGACTTGAGGGGGTCAACCTTCGATTCGGTCTTTAGCTTTTCGCCTATGTCCTCTCCGAGCAAACTGAAAAACGGACCCGGTCTTTTGTTGTCCCAATCGAAATACGAAAAATATTGCCGCTTCAACACCTTGATGCGGACCAATGCGAGCACGCATGCGTCAGAACCGCTCTTTCGGTCACAGTAGCTGTGTATGGCATCAGAAATCTGGTGTTCAAACAAGCTTGCTGCAGAAAGTACCAGAGTCTTACGAAATGCGTCATCCACAGTCCGAAGGAGCGAGAGTTCGTTCCTCTCCGACAGATAGAGAAGGAGACTCGCATTGTCTTCATACGCGCTATCGATAATTGTGTCGGCCATGACTCTACCTGATTACGAGTTCTTCGGCTCTCTTAAGCCTCAATAAGACATTCGCCTTGTCCGTCGTCGACTTTTGTGTGGCTTCAATAAAATCTTTGTCTTCTTTAAGGCTATCAAGCCTTGAAGGATCGATCTGTCTCCCGCTCCCGTCATGTAAAGAGTGTGCTTGTGCGGCAAACACCGCCTCGAATAACAGAATGTTGAATTTTCCCGAGGTCTTGCCATAAAACGCTCTAGAGGGCAAGGAAGAACAAGAACTCACGAACTTCTCAAAAAGATCCTTTAGTTCCGCAATCCTTTCGCCGGAGATATTGCGACATTGACTCGAAAACCTGTTCAGGAAACTCGCCATCGATGGGCGATAATTGTGCCCCTCCATAAACATCGCGAAGCCTCTGAGCACGATCTCAAGGTCTTTCATGTGCAAATCAGGTTGCGGAAGTCCCAAAAGGCTCCTCCAGCCTGGATTCAGATTCAGTTTCTGGAGCATTTCGTAAAAGCGCGAATGGTACAGACTGATTCGAATCTCTTGAGGAGTGAGATTCATTCCACCTGAATTGAGCCGGTTGAAGATCTCGAAGATGGAGGAATCATCTCCCTCGGGCACGTTCTGCTTAATGATTACGTTTCTGATAGTCCTCAGATCAAAGGTCGTTTTGTATTCTTCGAGCGTCGCGTAGTTGAGACCATTCAGCTTATTCGGCTGGCCCGGTGGTTGATGCGGCAGCTGGAGGTTGAACTTGCTGAAGAACGCGTCATCTTCCAGTACCGAGTCCGGGATCTTGCTTTGTTCGTCGAATATCTCGCGCAGTTCCACTCTCTTTTCCTTGCGCGGGAACTTGCCTTTAATAAAATAGTAAAGTGACATTAGTCGCTGTTGACCATCTATGACGAGGAACCTGTTCCGGCCTTCCTCGTAGAGAAACATTTGCGGAACGGGCAGCCCTATAATGACGGATTCAATCAGCTTTGAAGCCCTTTTTAGGTCCCAGACAAAATTCCTCTGGAATCCAGGTATTTTGACTGCCCCCGACTCGATGAAGCTGTGGAGAGTCAAAATGTTGAAGTCGTTTGGTGAAGCGGTAATGTCATATTCCTTAATCTCACACTCTTCGCCGTCGCCCTCGCCATCCTCGTACCAATTCGTTGCAGACTCTTCTCCTGTCGATGCAATGGCGAGAGTTGGCTCGGCTTCTGGTTCATCAATGTCCGCCTGCAGTTGATCGAGGGCATCTTCTTCGGTAGAAATATGCTCGATAACCTGCAAGCTCCCTGCGGCGGCTCGTCCGATACTTGTCATTTCGGCGCTCCAGACAAATCGGGAGGGCCATCCCCGCCGTCCCTCAACAAACTGTCCGCATCCTTGCTCTTCCAGTTTCCGAAAGAGATCTACAATGTCGCGCCTCTGAAATTCATGTCCCTTCACCCTATTGAGGAGAACCAGTATTCGCTTAATCGTTGTTTCTGACTGATCGCGCTCACGGCCCGCGGCATGGTCGAAAAAAGCCTTGGCGACTGGACTCTGTTTATAAAGTTGTCGAAGCATGTCAACATTCGGCGATTTGGAATCCATTTGTGGTTCTCCAGTCAAGCTTCAGCCTAATCCGCTAAGAAAATCATGTGCATAACGACTGGGGCTCAGTTTTTGATAATCAGCCCCGACATAACTATGCGAAGACCAGCGCTTACCCTAGGTGAGTCCTTCCGTTATTAATGTCACTTTTCATCAAACCGAGGCCGGATGTGCCAAAGCTGTAATCAGGGAATACGAATTCTAAAGCAAATTTCCTAAAAGTGGAACTCAAGCTTCTTGCCTAGCGCGAGTAAATAGACGAGCCATATCTATGGTTCTGAGATTATCCTCACGGCTGGAAGGAACTAGGAGGAATCACCTTTGCTTTGAGGCGATCTTGGGGAAAGTCTTTCAGGTTGAGAGTAACGATGAAGTCTGCTTTGCCTTGTTCAGCGCAGAGGCAGAACGGATCATCCTTGGGATCGGGGGAAATCTCGACGGAAGGACGGACCTTGACCTCTTCGGCACGCTCTCCAATCAGGTTGACGACTTTCCCGATCAAGTTGGGACGGACGCGAAAGCGCTTCAGAACTTCCTTGTATTCGTCCAAAATGTCCTCGCTTACAAGCCAGACGAAATTGCTCTCCTCTGCCCACCTGTGGAGCATATCGGCGCTCAGATTCCTGCCGGGAACATAGGGCTCCCTGAAGCCCGAGATGCCCGCCACCAACACGTTTGTGTCAACGACAGCGCGCTCCTTTCGCTTCTTAGCTTTCGGCGGCAACGGTGATCTCCGGCGCACGTCTCTCTTTACGATAGTCGCGAACCGTGCGCAAGATTTCTTCTTCGGAAACCTCTCCGATATCCTTTGCCGCCTCACTTAGCGATTCCAGAAATTCCTTTTTCCAACCTCGGCGCTTTCTCCCACGCGGCAGGTCCTTGTAGAGATCAGCTCTGCCCATTCGTTCCTCAATCTGTTCCCCAAAGGTTCGAAACGGCACTCCTAGCTTGATTGGTTCTTCTTCCTCCGCGAGCCTACAACTGAAGATTATGTACTTCGGATTCTCTGATTTGAGCTTCTCTTCACACGCGCTGAAGACCTCCATAAGCTTGGAAAGCACACTTGTGCGCGTGCCCAAGGACTCTTTTAAGTAAGACGCAACCTTGGCAACCAAAAGGGTGTTCGTGTCGAAGAAATACGTTCCCTCCGATCGCCTGGGCTTCACGATGCCGAATTGGACGAGGTTCTGAAGTTCCTTCGGTTGTATTTGCAGGACCACACTTGCCTGCTTTAGCTTTAGACTTTGCCTTGTCATAGCAACTCCTATTAGCATCTAAATATTAGGCTATATTAGTCTGCTAGTCAAGAAGCCCATTGCCTCGGATTTCTATGCGGACCCCGGTTACACCTCGCAATAAGCGCCTCGCGTTCACTTGCGCGTGTGAAAAATATACCCGTTCAGCGAGAACTGAGGTGCCCCAATATAGCCTTTGGACACCACAGAAAAGTGAATTTTCACGCTGACATTTTCCGTTTTTTCTGCCTCTTTATAGATAGGGGACACTCTCGCCGGTTTTTTTGATTTGTCCGGTGAGGTTTGGCGGATTTTTCGCCTCTATATAGTAGGAGAGCTTTGTCGATGCGTGGTTCGGCAGATACGGCTGGGATACCTGATGTCAGGAGTCGCCGGGCCTTCTTTCGCTTTGAAATCGTGCGCTGAGATCGGTCGTTGGAAATGAAGTCTGAATCTACTCTCGATTTTTCCCATATAGAAATGTGTGAAGCTCGCGGCACATTGTTCGCCATGAAATTCGAGCACATTTTTTCTCTTACGTTTCTAGGCTCTTCTTCTGTGGCCTCGTTTCGTGGCCCTAATTCCGACAGCAGAAATGGAGTGTGTTTTGCGACTTCGTGGCATGCACGCGAAATCATCGTGCCAGAAGCACCTCATTCTCATGCAGCTTTTCTCAGCATCCACCGAGATTCTCCTTCTGAGGGTGACGGGTGCGTGAAAGACACAGATCACCCGGTCCGTCACCCTTCGGTTCACCTGAGAATTTCTAGAAGAGTCCGAAACAGAAGAAGTTGCGCAAGTCGCGACGATCAATTTGGGCACGGACAAAACACCGGATTGGGCTGGAGCGACCCCACTTTTGCGCACGTTTCCGTGCCCAAAGTAACTCGTGGGGTCGCTCCAGCCCAACTGCGCGGTGACCGCGCAGAGTGTTTTGTCCGCGCAACATTTCGCAGCAGGGGGCCACAGTGATGAACAACGGAGATGAAAACAACACCGAGCTTTTGACCGTGCATGAGATTGCCAGGCTTCTGAAGGTGCCGGTTTCTTGGGTGTACGGGCACACCAGAAAACGCTCGATAGATCGCCTGCCGGGATATCGCCTTGGGAAATACTGGCGTTTCCGCGCAGACGAAGTAATGGCCTGGGTGCAGCGCCAAAGGAGAGATCGCGAAGCAGCTTGACATGCGGACTACACTGAAAAGCGACGAAGAACAAGCTGGGCGGGCCATCGAGATCCCAAGGAAGGGAGAAACGATGGCTCGAAGAGGTTTCCAGCAAGGATCGCTTTTCCAGCGCGGCACTCGGCGAAAGCTTTGGGTGGCTCGCTGGTGGGAGGATGTAATTCAAACAGACGGCACGCTCGGCAGACTGAGGCGGTCCGAAGTGATCGGGACCGTTGCCGAATTTCCGACGCGCCGCCTGGCTATGCAGGTTCTGTCTCAGAGGTTAGGGTCGATCAACAACGGTAAGGCACGACCGCAGTCCGTCCGTACATTTGGCGATTTCGTCAAGAACGATTGGACGCCTGTGGTTTTGCCAATGCTGAAATACGCAACTCAGAAGCACTATCGGTACATGCTCGACGTCCATCTTAATCCAGCTTTCGGCCAGAGACAGCTTCGTGAACTCACGCGAGAAGAGTTGCAAAGCTTCCTCAGCCGAAACTCAGCAACGGATTGTCGTGGGAGACCGTTCACCACTTCAAGTGTGGTATGAGCAAGATTCTCGGAGCAGCCGAGGAGTGGGGCTACATAACCGAGAACGTAGCTCAGAAAACGAAACTCCCACGGCGGCAGCCTGGACCGGAGCGAGTTGTCCTCACTCCGGTCCAGGTGCGAGACATTGCTGCGGCGCTGAATGAACCCGCACGTTCGGTCACGTTGTTGCTGGTGCTGACAGGATTGCGTGTAGGGGAATTGCTTGCGCTTCGCTGGGGGAGTATTGATTTGAAGGTTCGTTTGCTCCGCGTAGTCGAGACGGTGTATGACGGGCACTTCGATCAACCCAAAACGAAGCGCAGCGCGCGAACCATTCCGATTGGGACGGAAACGGCAGAAATTCTCGCTGGCATCTGTCCCGCTGCTGTTGATGCAAAGGCCCTGGTATTCGCCACGCGCGAGGGATTGCCGCTAGATCGCTGGAATCTCCTGCGCAAGCACCTGAAGCCTGCCGCAAAGAAACTAGAAGCTGTTGCACAACCTGGGACAAGGCATTGAAATGACTGTGGTTGGATTTTTGAAAATGCGGCATAAGCAAGGTCAGCAGCGCCGAAGGAGAGCC
>Ga0210385_10000843_pt1 | contig 19750 bp, 16 predicted proteins | sample IncBWH26OmetaG_FD_160107 | JGI IMG/M metagenome (GOLD analysis project Ga0210385, IMG submission 160107) | Forest soil microbial communities from Barre Woods Harvard Forest LTER site, Petersham, Massachusetts, United States - Inc-BW-H-26-O ...
GTAGGGGGGGAGGGGGGTACCCCATTTTGGCCCTTATCCTGAACATTCTCGGTTGGTTACCGCTGAAAAAGTGCGTTCTACACCGCACTTATGTGCACATTTGCTGCATTGGCTCCAACGGAGATTTGCCGCAAAGGGAAGCGGCGACCCGGATGGGATCGCCGCGTTTTTTTTTCTACATCTGCTACCAGCCTACGCGCTTGAAGGGTATTGGACTGCAACGTTGAATCAGGGATTGGAATCGTTGGTCACGGGTGTGTTCCATTTTGGGAATGGGCGCGAGTCAGCGAGTCGGCGGAAAGGCGGTGGGGAAAGGTCTGTGCTTTCCCACCCTTCGCTAGAAAGAAGCGAAGGATGGGGCACCCCCACAGGTGCGAACAGGTTGAGTTCGAAAAAACATAGGGTGGGCCACCCGCCCGAGCAGGTCGCCGACGACAGTCGATTTGCAATCGACAACCCCTGAACTCCTCGACTTACAGTCGAGGGGCGTTCAATTGAGCCAGGTGATTGATGATCCCCATAGAATCAGCATAAGCAGATTTGCTGGAAAAAGAATTAGTTGTTCCCTCGGCTTCGGAACAATACACGCTACAAGCAGGATGAAAGAAGCCAAGACTGCAACGAGTGGGCATAAAACAACGACAAAGGCAGAGATTAAATGGAGATCCTTGAACTCGGACCACCATCGATAGAAACTCTCGGAATGTAAGACGACCATTGCCCCAAACCATAGCAAGTAGCAGACGAGGTTTGCGCTGCTGAAAAGGTATATGATCACGCTCTTTATTTTGCGAAGCCACATCCACACGAGCAGGCTGGCGGCTGGTAGCCAAAGGTAAGCAACCTTCAACAACAGTTTCTGAATAGCCGGATCCATTGTCATTCAGTATTCTCGAATGCGTTGTGCGCCTTCCTACCGCCCAAAAACCATGGGCGGGTGGCTCAGCCTTTCCTAGCAATAAGCTAACTTACCTCAAAAGTGGGTGCCCCATGTCTCGAAGGTGTTTCAAGCCCAATAAGGTGAACGCGTTGAAAATGGCGTTGAAAATTTTGTGCTAACTCTGTGCTTCATGCCGGGGGCACCTCCTTTTCAATGGTGGTGACCTCGGAGAAGCCAAAAAAATCGGAAGAATAGAATAGAAGAATGAGACGGTTCATCGCACATAAGGCAAATGTCGACGGTCCGTTTTATGTGGTCAACGGGGAGTGCATGGCTTGTGGCGCGCCAGAGTCAGAGGCCGACGAACTGATCGCGCACGACGAGTCAGGCTATTGCTTTTTTAGCACTCAACCCACAAACCTGGAACAGGTCGATGCAGCAATTCGAGCCTTATGGGCGAGTTGCTGCGGCGCGCTTCGATATGCAGGCAAGGATCAGTCAATCCTGGCCAGAATTGCGGAAATTGGTGAAAGCGAAAAGTGCGACGAGAATATCGCATCAACTTCACTGAAGATTCGGAGCCGTGTGACGTTTGCATACGAATCCGATGATGCCTCCGGCGAATCAAGCCTTAAGTCGATCGTTCGATTCATATCCAGTACCCGCACGCAGGGCCAATACTCCCGATGCACCAATTTCCAATTCAGCAAGAGCGAGGCGTCGTTCGTCTTCCATTGGTACACCGATTGCTCAATCAAGTTCCGCGTTAAGCAAGTTTCGGGAGAGAGATGGCTTGTGAGCCTAGAGGATAACGACCGAGCAACGATTGGGAATGCCATGTCGCTCGACAAATCCCTTCGCGCAGGTCGCCAATTCACGGCGATTAGGTGGTTCACCGAAGACGAAAAGATTGATGGCTTGAACGGCGGAACAACACACCCATACTGACCGGCGACTCAACTGAATTTGTGCTAATTTGTGCTACAGCCTCGTACATCTCGCCCAATTAGGCTATCTGGTACATTTTAGAATCTGCAACTTACGTATCCTCAATCCGCCCAATTGTCGGTGCCCCAGGTTGCGAATGCGCTGCAAGTTAAACATAATGAGCGCGCTGAAAATCATGCTTAGAATTTTGGGGCAATTCTGTGCCTAGCGCAAAAGTGAGTCCTGAGTAAGACAACACACCAGTGACCAACAACCGTAGACTGATTGCATGTCTCCTCTCGACGACGCGTTACGATTTGCGGGCTTTGCGTTGGCTCACGCTGCGTGGGTGATCTCGGACCTTGAATCAGGGGAACTTCTCTGTCCAATTGGCGTCGTGGAGCGCGGGGACACTCGGGAGGTAGTCCCGTTCGAGGCAGAGAGTCAGCGGGTCAGCGAGTCAGCGGAAAGGCGGTGGGGAAAGGTCTGTGCTTTCCCACCCTTCGCTAGAAAGAAGCGAAGGATGGGGCACCCCTACAGGTGCGAACAGGTTGAGTTCGAAAAAACATAGGGTGGGCCACCCGCCTGATGGAATCGGCCTCATGGTACGAGATACAGGCGCAGGGGACAAGGGATTCAATGGCGCTGGTATCTGGCCAACAGTCGAGAAAGCCAAACAAATTGCAGATCAGACCGTACACCGCTTGCTCGACCCTGATTGCACTATTGTCTGGACAGAGATTTCAAACTGAGACACTACCGTTGTCAGGCATCCATCTGTGGGACAAATCCACCACAGTCCGTCAAGAGCCGATCATGCATCTCTCGATTGCGAGCATCCACCCACCAAACCTCGTCATGGCTGATAAATCCAAAACAATCCTTCCCTGATGGAAGAACATAAGCATCCCAGCCGTACACAAAACACGGCACGATAAAGGCGGTCAAATCGGAGACCTCATCACTTCGGAACCAGTGGGCGTTTGCTTCTTCGAGCGGTCGCAACTCACCGTAGCCCATCCGCATCCGCTCTACCATCTTCCACCCGCTCATTTCGAGTTGCGGACTCCCAATATCCCAGAGGCGTATCCACAGCAATGCTCCGTGAAAGCCAGCCTCGTCACCTGACGCACCAAGCAGCGAAAGCAATCGGGCCGCGTAGGAGACTCGCAGCGGCGTTTCGGGGTACTTCAACCTAATGCTGGAGGCGTCATGATCCTTGTAGCAAATGTCGCCTCGTTCACCAAGGTGTAGCCCAGAAGCCCAAGCATTCTTCTCAACGAAGTCCCGCGCCTCATTGTCGGTCAAAACGTTCATTCAACTATCTTCTTTCACCAAAGCGAATTGTCTTCGATCATCTCCGACGGGCTCTATATTCTCACAGTCTTGTCGGCAAACCAGAAGTATGGGAGCTCGACGGTTTTGCGCGATCACTACGGCGATGGTTTGCGGGCGTATTGTCGCTTACACGGAAGTCTCTTTGCGTTGGGCGCAAAATTGCCACAAAAACTTGGGCGTGATCTACAGCGCGCTCATTTTGTTTAGCTTGCAGGGCTACCGGGAAATGGGGCACCCAGATTCGTGAACACCCACTTCGTGGACTGGTTGAGTTCGAAGAACCATAATGTGCGCCACCCGCCGAAAGGGCATCTGCAGATTTCTCGACTCCGTTGCGCTTCGCTCGAGAGGACAGGGTGCGCTGAAGGTTTGCGGCTAGTGAGGGCGTGCAGCGATCCAGGCCTTGAGTTGGGGTTCCTGTAAATTGCGGAATTCGATGCAACCGTCGATTTGTTCAAGAGACTGGTGCAGCGCGGGAGCGGATGCTTCGAGCGGGTGGGCAGTGAAAAAGGCCTTCACGTCGTCGCGTGCGGTGGGAGTGCAGAAAACGCCCACAGAGGCGACGAGGTCTGCTCCGGTGTCGACGGTGAACTGAGCCTTGAGCTCGTCCCAGTGAGCCTGGATGAATTGCCACGTTGCTTCGCGGTTGGCGCCGACACCGAGGGCGATTGCAAACTGACCGGCAGCATCCTGGTTGCGAACCTTGTTGGAGAGGGCAAGTTGGAGCGCGCGCTGGAGAAGCGATGGATCTTCGAAGAGCGCGAGAAAATGCAGGGCGCCTGTCTGGAATTCAGGATTGCTGGATGTCTCGTAGATGTGGAGAAACTGGTTGTAGAGAGCCGCGTCGCCGTTGTGGGCTGCGACCGCGAGCGCGGTCTGACGCAGGGTGGGTTCGACAGAGTTGGGGTCGGCTACAAATTGCTGGGCAAGCGTGCGCGCCTGCGCGAGGACCTGGGGGTCTTTGCCGTAGAGGCCGAGCAACTGGAAGAGGCGAGCCCGCAAGAGAAGCGTGTTGGTGGAATCGGAGGGGGATGGGGCTCCGAGTTTTTTATATGCCGGTGCAAAGGTTGCGCGGATCCATTGAGCGAGCGCATCTTTTTCGCTTGGCGTGGCGGCGACCCGGATGTAGAGGAGTTCGACGCCGTCGAGTGCCGAGGAGAGTACCTGAGCGCTTGAGTCATCGCGGACCGCGGACACGAGGTCAAGATAATCGCTGACAGAGGCTTTGTTGGCGCGCAACTGGGCCCACTGATCTCCGATGAAGCTGATGCGCTCCGCTGGAGTGAGGCTGGATTCGATGTGCGCGAGGAGATTCCTGTAGTCCGAGGACGGATAGGCGATGCGATAGTAGCCTTTGCCGCCGGCGTTGGCGAAGAAAAGAGAACCCTCGGGAGCCTTGAGAGTGGTTGTTTCGGGTGTGACCACTGCGCACTGACTGCCTTGCGCGCCGGCTTTGAAGCAGACGGGCAGCGTCCACTTCTGGCCTGAGTTGTTTTCGGCTCCTGGACTGAGGAAGAAGCGGCGTTGCGAGAGATTGACTTTGCCGTTGACGGGCGAGGAGAAGGTGAGCAGCGGAACGCCGGGCTGGGAGATGAAGCTGTCCATAATGCTGTCGATGGGTTTGTGACTGGCTGCGGCTTCGGCGTTCCAGAAGTCCTCGGCGGTTGCATTGGCATAGAGGTGGGCGGCCAGGTAGTTGTGGACGCCGCGACGGAAGGCTTCCTGGCCCGCGTAGTTTTCGACCATGAGCAAGACGTCGCCGGCTTTTCCATAGGCAATGCTGTCGAACATTTCGTCGATTTCGTCGGGAGTATCGGCGCGGGCGCGAATGGGGCGAGTTGTTTTTTGGGCGTCGATGTTGAGGGTGTTGTCGAGGTTTGCGATGACAAACTCGTTGAAGCCCCATTCCGGATGGGCGGCGGCGACAGCCTTGTATTCCATCCATGTGGCGAAGCCTTCGTTGAGCCAGACGTTATCCCACCACTGCATGGTGACCAGATCGCCGAACCATTGGTGGGCCATCTCATGCGCGATATCGACGGCGACGACTTTTTTGGCGTCGATGGAAGCAGTTTTTTCATCGATGAGGAGGGCTCGTTCCCGGTAGGTGATGGCGCCGAAGTTTTCCATGGCGCCGGCTTCGAAGTCGGGGAGGGCAATGAGGTCGAGTTTTTTGAGCGGATAAGGAATGCCGAAGTAGGTGTTGAAGTAATGAAGAGCGAATTTTGCGAAGTCGACGCTGAAGGGCGTGAGCGCAACTTTGTCGGGAGTGGCGCAGGAGCGGATGATTACGCCGTCCTGTGTGCCGGAGGTGCACTGGAAGTCGCCGACGAGGAAGGCGACCAGGTAGGTGGACATTCTGGGCGTGGTGAGGAAGGTGAGCGTGTGGCGATCCGCACCGGGGCCTGGCGTGTCCTGCGCGATGGGGCTGTTGGAGATGGCGGTGTCGCTTTTATCGATGACGAGGGAAATGTCGTAGGTGGCTTTAAGAGCGGGTTCGTCGAAGCAAGGAAAGGCGCGACGAGCGTCGGTGGCTTCGAACTGCGTGACGGCGTAGTTGCGTTGAGCGGTTTTAGAAAGATAGAAGCCGCGCAGTTGGTTGTTGAGCATGCCGGTGAAGGCGATGGTGAGGGTAGCTTTGCCGGCGGCGAGGAGGTTTGGGACAACGAGGGTGGCCTGTTGTTTGGAGGCATCGAGGGCAACGGAGGCATTCTGAGAGATGCCGGAGGCGGTGATGGAGGCGGATTGGAAGGCGATCTCGATGGAGTTGAGGGTGATGGAGCGGGTGGGGTCTTTGAGGACGACGTCGATGGTCTCGCTGCCGGTGTAGACGGCTGCCTTGAGATCGGGTGTGAGGGTGAGAGCGTAATGCGTGGGGATGACCGAATCGGGGAGGCGCTGGGCCTTTGCGGTCTGGAACGCAATGGAGAAAAGAAGCAGCAGAAAGAAGGACGCGAGCGCTCCGCGCGGGATGGCAGGAATGGAACAGGAATTCATCGAGACCTCAGCGTGGAAGTGGTACGCCACCGGTTATTGTAGGGAGTCCTGGGCGATGAGAGGCAGGCATCTGTGACGAGTGGGGTTCACGAAGGTTTTACGAGCGCTGTTGGATGCAGGGGTGGGACGCTGGAGGGTCAGGACGGATCGGGCTGGGATTCGGCCGGCTTGCGCGGGCGCAGGGAATCGAGGAGCAAGAGACATGCGCCGGTGACGATGCAGCTATCGGCGAGGTTGAAGTCGGGCCAGTGGTACGTGAAAATGTGGACCTCAATGAAGTCGACGACCGAGCCGTAGGCGATGCGGTCGTGGACATTGCCGAGAGCTCCGCCGAGAACGAGCGCGAGAGCCACCGTGGTGAGATTGATCTGATTTCCGAGCCGGATCAGGGCGATGAGAACGACAAGCGCTGCGAAGAGCGAAAAGGCGATGAGGCCCCAGCGGACGGCGTTGGGCGAAGCGGAGTCGGCAAAGAGCGAGAAGGCGGCTCCTTCGTTGGTCCAGTGCGTGATGCGGAGGAGGCGCGGAATGACAGGAATGGCGCCGCCGATGGGGACGCGTGCTGCGACGATGGTTTTGGTAAGGCGGTCGAAGAAGATGACGGCTGCCGAAATGAGGAGCAGCCAGGGAAGGCGGCGGCTCCAACGGGATGTGGATTGAGCTTCGGGGCTGGTGGAGGCGATCTGGGTCACGAGGCAGCCTCCGGGGATTGAGGCGGATCGATGTTCATTTCGCGAAGGGCTGAGTGGCAGCGGGTACAGACGTTTTTCCAGATGCCGTAGTCGGAGACTTCGGGCATGAAGTTCCAGCAGCGGGCGCATTTGTGGCCGGAGGCGGGGAGAGCTTTTACTGCGAGCGCCGGTCCATCCACAACCCGAACGGCAGAGACGTTGATCGCCTCTTTGAGTCCGGCAGCGTGGCGTTGAAGGAGAGAAAGCAATTCACCGGATGCGGAGATTTCGAGCTCGGCTTCGAGGCCTTTTCCGATTGTCTTGGCCTGGCGAGATTCTTCGAGCACGCGGAGCGCTTCATCGCGGACTGAAAAAATCTGCTTCCACTCTTCGAGCAGCGGCGTTGGGTTCTCGCTGAAAACTTCTGCGGGCTTGGGGAATTGCGCGAGATGGACGGAGGCTTCGCGGCCGGCGATGGCGGGCAGATGCTCCCAGACTTCGTCGGCGGTGAAGCTGAGGATGGGCGCGACGAGGCGAGTGAGGGCTTCGGTGATCTGCCAGAGGACGGTTTGCGCAGAGCGGCGCGCGAGGCTGGTCGGCGCGAAGGTGTACATGCGGTCTTTGAGCACGTCGAGGTAAAACGAACTGAGATCGACGATAGCGAACTCGTTGATGGCCTGGTAGACGCGATGGAATTCGAAAGCTGCGTACCATGCGGTGATTTTCTCGGTGAGATCGCGGGTGCGGGCCAGCATGTAGCGGTCGAGCGGCAAGAGGTCGGCCTCGGGGACGCGGTCGGTGTCGGGGTTGAAGCCGGCAAGATTTCCGAGCAGAAAGCGGAAGGTGTTGCGCACCTTGCGATAGAGGTCGGCGCAGCGTTGCATGAGATTTTCGCTGGCGGCCATGTCTTCGCGGAAGTCGATGGAGGCAACCCAGAGGCGGACGATTTCGCCGCCGAGGCGCTCGGCGATGTCGACGGGATCGACGCCGTTGCCGAGAGATTTGGACATGGCGCGGCCCTGTTCATCGAGAGTCCAGCCAGCGGTGGCAACATGCGAGTAGGGAGCGCGGCCTCGCAAGGCAACCGATGTGAGAAGGGAAGAGTGGAACCAGCCACGGTGCTGGTCGCCGCCCTCCAGGTAAAGGCACTCCGGGGTCTCCGACCCTTCCCCCTTTTGGAAGGCTGAATAGGCAGCACTCAGGTCGGGGTCGGATTCGCAGACAGCGAACCAGCTGACGCCGGAATCGAACCAGACGTCGAGGATGTCGGTTTCTTTCCGGAAGGCAGCTCCGCTGCATTTCGCGCACTTGGAGCCAGACGGCAGGAGCTTTTCGACGGGCGTGGTGTGCCAGGATTCGACGCCTTCGCACTCGACGAGGGCGACGATTTTGCGATTGAGCGCGGAGTCCATGATGGGCTGGTTGCAGCCTTCGCACAAGAACACGGCGATGGGCACGCCCCAGATGCGCTGGCGGCTGATGCACCAGTCGGGGCGCGTAGCGATCATGTTCGTGATGCGTTCCTTGCCCCAGGAGGGATCCCAGACAACCTTGTCGATCTCGTCGATGGCGAGCTGCCTGTAGGTTTTCTCGTCGCCCGCGTGGTTCTTGACGGGTGTGTCGAGCGAGATGAACCACTGTTCGGTGGCGCGGAAGATGACGGGGTTGTGGCAGCGCCAGCAGTGAGGGTAAGAGTGCTCCAGCGGAGCGTGTCCGAGAAGCGCGCCGTGCTCCTGGAGCATGGAGATCACGATGGGGTTCGCCTGCCACACGGTTTTGCCTTCGAAGGGCGGAAGGACGGAGTGTGGCCAGGCGGATTCGTCGACGTGGAGATGGCCGGAGGAATCGACGCGGCAGGTCTGATCGAGCGAGTAGCGCTGACCGGTGTAGAAGTCGTCCGCACCGTGCGAGGGAGCGGTGTGGACTGCGCCGGTGCCGGTATCGGCGGTGACATAGGTGGCGTTGACGCCGAGAATGCTGCGCTCGAGGAAGGGGTGTTTGAAGGTGGAGTGTTCGAGGACGCTGCCTTTGAAGCGCGCAAGCTCGGCGGTGTTGCCGAGTTTGCAGGCGGCGACGACGGCCGGGGCGAGCTCGGCGGCGACGATGTAGACGGGGTCGCCTGAAGTATTGGGTGTATTCAGATCGCCGCTGGCTGCGAGGGCGACGTATTCGAAGTCGGGATGGAAAGCGACGGCCATGGAGGCGGGGATGGTCCACGGAGTGGTGGTCCAGATGATCGTATAGACGTCGTGTCCGGCCAGCTTTGGGTCTAACTGTGCGGCTGGGCTGGTGAGCTTGTAACGCACGTAGATGGATGGGCTGGTGTGCTGCTCGTATTCGATTTCGGCGTCGGCCAGGGCGGTGCGGTCGTGGATGCACCAATACACGGGCTTGAGGCCGCGATAGACAAAGCCTTTCTCAAGGAAGCCGTAGAAGGCTTCGAGGGTGCGAGCCTCGTAGTCGCGGGCCATGGTCTTGTAGGGCTTATTCCAGCGGCCAAAGCAGCCGATGCGTTCGAACTGCGAGGTTTGCAGGTCGATGTATTGCTGGGCGTAGGTGCGGCAGGCTTCCAAAACGGCCGGTACGGGCATCTCAAGTTTTTTGCGGCCGAGCTGTTCGTCGATTTTGATTTCGATCGGCAGGCCATGACAGTCGAAGCCGGGCACGTAAGGCGAGTCGAATCCGGCCATTGTTTTTGACTTGACGACAAAGTCCTTCAGGCCTTTGTTCAGCGCGTGACCAAGATGGATGGGTCCATTGGCGTAGGGAGGGCCATCGTGGAGCAGGTAGACGGGACGGCTGTGGCCCGCTTTGCGGAGTTCTTCGTAGAGGCGCAGCTCTGCCCAGCGCTTCAGCCGAAGTGGCTCATTCTGAGGCAGATTTGCCTTCATCGGGAAGGCAGTTTGCGGCAAAGTTAGGGTCGCCTTCAACTCCGGCGCTGGAGACATTGTCACTCCCTGGTCTGGTGCGAAGTAGGTCCTCTTAAGTGTAAATGTTTGGGAAAGATTTTTCGGTAACAAGACCCGATCTGGGTCGTCTATTGTTTATGGGAATCCTGTACTCCAGGGAGTATGAGACTCTGGAGGGTGACGAGAAGAAGACCGGCAATTCCGCTGTGCAGACAAGCGCGGGCGCTGTCGAGCATAATGGAAGGGTAGGTCTGCAACTGGAGCGGCTCCCCGCGAGGCAAGCGCAGGCCTTTGGGCCAGCGGAAGACATGGCAAACGAGATTCTTACCCAGCCACAAACGGAAAGCGGAAGTGCCGCGGCTATGCCAGCGGGGCATGAACTGGACGCACTCCTCGGGAGGGCGTTTGAGGAGAAGCCGATTTGGCGGACACTCTATGAGAGCGTCCGCGACGTGTTTTTTCCCGTCAAGCTTCCGCCGCTGCAGCTGACCTCGACGCCGATAGCGGTTCCGGATCGCATGGCGGTGAAGGCGAATCCGTGGGCGATTGGAATCTCTTCCACGCTGAACATCGCAATTTTGATTTTTGCCATCTGGCTTGGCATCAAGACGGTTGTGAAGATTGTTGCCCCGCCGACGCAGACGACGAACATTGACGTGGGAAATTTCGATCTGAAGGCGCCCAAAGCGGGAGTTGCGGCCGGTGGCGGCGGTGGCGGCGGTTCGCATGACATTGTGGACCCGATTAAGGGCAAGTTGCCTCCGCGCATGAAAGATCCAATGGCGCCCCCCATGACGCCGATTCTGGACAAGCCGAAGCTTGAGGTTCCATCTGCGATCAATGTGCAGCAGAATATTCAGCTGCCTGATAATCCGAACTTGCCGAATATCGGGATGACAACCTCAGCCAATGTGAAGCTTGCTTCCGATGGCCAGGGTGGCGGCGGCGGGATGGGCCGCGGTTATGGCGGCGGCCTGGGGTCCGGCACAGGAAACGGATTTGGACCGGGCCAGGGTGGAAATGCGGGCGGCGGGCTCTACCAGATTGGCGGAGGCGTTTCAGCGCCGGTTCCCGTGTATACGCCGGAAGCGGAATTCAGCGATGAAGCGCGGCGCGCGAAATATCAGGGTGTATGCCTGATCAGCGTGATTGTGGACGCGCAGGGCAATCCGCAGGATCCGCGCGTGGTTCGCGCACTGGGCATGGGATTGGATGAGAAGGCGCTGGAAGCGGTGCGGAAGTACAAGTTCAAGCCGGCCATGAAAGATGGCAGGACACCGGTTCCTGTGCGCATCACCATCGAGGTGAACTTCCGGTTGTATTGAAGAGTTCTTCAGAAGAGCATCGGAGCGAAGCGTATTGCACGCTTCGCTCTTTGCTTTTTAGGGGGGAAGCGCAGCATGCAACTAAGGTGCGCGCTGAGTTTCGACGGTGCGGAGCAGGTCGACCAGCCTGGTGGCTTCGATGCGGCTGTAGTCGGGCGAGAGAAGGCCGAAGGTTTCGACCGTGTCGTATTTGCGTGAGGCGCCGCTGGATTGCGTGCCATTGAGGGCCCAGTAGCTCCAGGACAATTGTTGGTTTTTCTGGAGTAGCTGAATCAGCAGTTGGAACCAATCGGAGTTGGGGCCGCACTGGAGGTCCTGGCAGGTGCCGAATTCGCCCATCCAGATGGGAACTTCCGGTCCGGAGTGGAATAGAAATCCCACGCGTGCTTCGTAAGCCTGATCGAGTTCCTTTTCACTCGAGAAAGTGTGCTTCGGGTCGTAATAGGCGTGGGGAGAGTAAACGAGGCGATGGGCGACGGGAAGCTGAACAGGAAGTTTGTCGAAGCCGGCGAAGTTGGTGGAGTAGTCCGGGCTCTCGATCATGATGAGCAAGCGCGAATTGACGGCAAGGACAGCTTTTCCGCCGCGTTCGGCAGCTGCGTGCCAATCCAGTTTTGCATCTGAGCCGCCCCAGGCTGCTCCGGTCCGCAACTCATTGCGCAGATCCGCGCCAACAACCCAACGCTGATCTTTGTATCGACGCGCAATGGTTTGCCAGTCGTGCAGCCAGCTTGCTTCAGGGTATTCGGCGTTATACCAGAGACCGTTCCCATCGGTCTCGCCGCAGCACCAATCCGCGCGGCTCACATGGTTATCGAGGATGACCATGATGTGGGCCTGCGCCAGGGCCGCGATGACGGCATCCATTACTTCCATTGCATGCCTGCCTTTGAATTGGGGATTCGCAGCGACGGCGTAGTCGGGGATGGGGGGATCCTGTTCGAGCGTTTCATTCGCCCAGGGAAGGCGCACGGAGTTCACGCCGATGCGTTGGATCTGCTGGATGATTTTTGACAATGGGGCATGATCCAGGCCGCCGACAACAAATTCCTTCTGGTCGAAGCCGTACCAGTTGACCGAAGTCAGGCGAACGGGATGACCGGTGGCATCGACGATGCGATGCCCGTCGGTGTGGAGGGGCGGCGCGGGCGCAGAGTTTTGGGCAGAAAGAAAACTGCAGATAGGCAAACAGGTTGCTGCAAAGAAAAGGAGGCGGAGGGTTGCAGATGCTTTCATTCGCACGAGTATATGGGACGGCGAGTCGCCGGTGTGTCGTGCAATGCGACGCATGGAAAGCAGGTCCGCGATTCGAGAGAGGAGGGGATGGGAGCAGGCGGCAGAGACCACTGCTTCGCAGTGGCTTAATCGTTTTATAAAAGGCGGATTGTGATAGTCTGCGCTGTTCTGTGACGGGAGAGATTTCGATGCGTCTATGGCGGAGCCTCGGTGCGAGTGCAGTTCTGATGTTGGTGTTGATGGTTGGATTGGGGAAATCTGCTGTCTCGCAAACGGATTATCCGTTCCGCGACGCAAAGCTGAACGATGACGAGCGCATTGCCGATCTGCTGGGGCGTCTGACGGTTGCAGAGAAGATCCATCTGATGTCGGATCATCCGGCGATTCCGCGTCTCGGGCTGGTTTTCTCAGGACAGGTGGAAGGATTGCACGGCCTTGCGTTGGGCGGGCCGGCGGGTTGGGGCGGCCAGGGACGACAGCCGGTGCCGACGACGACTTTTCCGCAGGAGAAGGGTCTGGGCGCGACGTGGGATCCCGAGTTGCTGAAGAGGATTGGTGCTCTGGAGGGCTATGAGGCGCGCTACTACTACCAGAATCCGGTTTTCGGTCGCGGCGGCGTGGTGGTGCGCGCACCCAATGCCGATTTGAGTCGCGATCCTCGGTGGGGGCGCACGGAAGAGTCATACGGTGAGGATCCGTTGCTGGTGGGCACGCTGACGGCGGCATTTGCGCAGGGATTGCAAGGGCCAGACCCGAAGCATTGGCAGGCGGCTTCGCTCATGAAGCACTTTCTGGCGAATGAAAACGAGAATGGGCGGGCATACAGTTCGTCGGATTTCGATGAGCGCCTGTTTCGCGAATACTACTCGGTGCCGTTTCGCATGGGATTTGAAGAAGGTGGTTCGCGCGCTGTGATGGCGGCCTACAACTCATGGAACGGGATTCCCATGATGATTCACCCGGTGCTGAAAGACGTGATGATCAAGGAGTGGGGAAATGATGGGTTGATCTGCACGGACGGCGGCGCTCTGGGGCTGCTGATTAGCGCGCACAAGACCTTTTCGACCAAGGAGCAAGGCGCCGCAGCGGCAGTGAAGGCGGGTATCAATCACTTTCTCGACACCTACAATGACGAACTTGCACAAGCGGTGAAGGACGGGCTTGTGACGGAGGCGGATCTCGACGCGTCGCTGAAAAATCTGCTGCGTTTGTATCTGCGGCTGGGTGAGATGGATTCCCCCGGGGGGGATCCTTATGGAGGAATTGGCAGGCAGGGGAAAGGCGAGTTGCCGCCGTGGGAGCGAGAGTCGAGCAGGGAACTCGCGCGGCAGGCAACGGACGAATCGATTGTGCTGCTGAAGAACGATGGGAATACTTTGCCGCTCGATCGGACGAAGATCAAGACGCTTGCGGTGATTGGATCCTGGACGGACCAAGTTCTGCAGGACTGGTACAGCGGGACCTGGCCCTATTCTGTGACGATTCTCGATGGGATTCGCGAGGCGGCGGGACCGGGAGTGAAGGTGCTGTTCGCGGATGGTTCGGATGCAGAGGATGCCGCTGCCGTAGCGAAGCAGGCGGATGTGGCGATTGTGGTTGTGGGGAATCACCCCGAGTGCAATGCAGGGTGGGATCAATGCCCGACTCCGTCGAACGGCAAAGAGGACGTAGATCGCAAGGCGATTGTGCTGGAGCAGGAATCGCTGGTGAAGTCCGTGCTGGCGGCGAACCCTCATACGGTTGAAGTGCTGCGGGCGAGTTTTCCGTACGCGATCGTCTGGAGCGAAGAGCATGTGCCGGCAATCGTGCACATGACGCACAATAGCCAGGAAGAAGGCCATGGGCTGGCGGATGTCTTGTTTGGTGACTACTCGCCGGCAGGGAGGCTCACGCAGACGTGGCCGACAAGCGATGCGCAGTTGCTGCCGATCCTGGACTACAACCTGCTGGATGGGCGCACGTATCTCTACAGCAAAGAGAAGCCGCTGTACGCATTTGGCTATGGCTTGAGCTACACGACATTTGCCTACGAAGGTTTGCAGCTGAGCGCGCCAGGGGTGGAACCAGATGGCACGGTGCAGGTGACAGTGAAGGTGAGAAACACAGGGACGCGCGCGGGCGACGAAGTGGTCCAGCTTTACGTGCAGCACCTGGGTTCTGCAGTGAGTCGGCCGCAGATTGAGTTGGAAGGGTTCAAGAGGGTGCACATCGAAGCAGGAGCAGAGCGGGAAGTGGCAATGACGCTGAGCGCGCACGCACTGGCCTACTGGGATGTGGCAAGTCATTCATGGCGTGTGGAGAAGGAAAGAGTGCGTGTGCTGGCAGGAGGGTCGAGTGACAAGTTGCCGATCAAGGCGGAGCTGGATGTGACGGCGGAAGGCCAGTTCAAACCTTAGGCACAGGTTGAGGAAGGCGATTTAACTTATTCGATTGGAAGGGGATTGCGATGGTGCGCCCGGAGAGATTCGAACTCCCGGCCTACTGATTCGTAGTCAGTCGCTCTATCCAGCTGAGCTACGGGCGCACACGTGGTTCCTGGCAGAACCTAAGACAGATTATCAGGGATTGGGGGGCGGTGCAATCGCGCCAGGTTACGCTGCTGGTGCAGGTTGCGGCTCCGGCTGAGGCGGAATCAGGGACAGTTCCTCGACGGTATCGAGGCCGGCCTGGCGCACGAGCTTGGTGACAGCGGGGGCATCGAGGCGGGTGGCGTCGTATTCCACGAGCAGAGTTTTTTCTTTTTGATTGAAGGTGAGCCGGCGGATGCCATAGACCTCGCGTGCATTGGCCAGTGCGAAGGCGACAGCCTCACTGGGCGGCGTGGCATAGCGAAAGAGAATATCCACCGTAGTCATGACTGGATGATACCAAGTGAGGCAGTTTCTGCGTCTGTGAGGTGGGCTACAGGCCTTTGAGGTAATTGCGGATCTCAGGATCGGACCAGTCGGCAGCGCCGATGAATTTGCGCTGAATGAGACCGTGGCGATCGATGACATAGGTCTCAGGCCACATGTCGGTGTGGAAGAGGTTGGCTGCGGACTGGCTTGGATCGCGAACAGTGATGAGATCGACGTGGCGGTTGCGAATGAAGCTGGCGTAGGCGTCGGGATCTTCATCGATGCTGACTGCCAGGATGACAAGATTTGGATTGTCATGGTGCAGCTGAAGGAGCGACGGGAGCTCTTGAACGCAGGGAGCACACCATGAGGCCCAGAAGTTGAGCAGGACAACCTTGCCGCGGTAGCTGGCGAGATGGACTGAGCTGGAGCCGTCGGAGACGGTGAAGTCTGGTGCAGGTTTACCGGTCTGCGCCGGATGGGCGCCACGGTTGCAGCCGGAGAACGGGACCAGGGCAAGAGCAAGAATCAGAGCGAGAATTCGCGAGTACCGCACATCCCTATAATACTGAGCGGAAGGTTCAAATGTCATGAGCGAAGGCAAGCCGGAGGCAGGCGAGGAACCAGTTTCAAGGGCCTGGAAGCCCGTTCTCGGGCTATCCGACGAGCCGGGTGAGCCGCTTGCAGCGCCGGTGCGGGCGGGAACGGTGTTTGACCAGCCGGAGCCTGCAGAGCTTGTTGAACTCACGGTGATTGTTCCAGCGCGCAATGAGGAGGACTGCCTGGGTGCCTGTCTGCAGTCGCTGGTTGCCCAATCCGAGGAGATTTTCAAGCTCGGAAAGGATTGGGATCTGGTGGTGGTGGACGATCACTCGACCGATCGCACTGCGGAGATTGCCCGCAGCTTTCCTCTGGTGACAGTGCTGGAAGCCGCGAAGTTGGAGAAGGGCTGGACTGGAAAAGGGAACGCTGTTTGGACGGCAGCGCGGAAGGCTCGCGGGCGGTGGTTGCTGTTTACGGATGCTGACACGGTGCATGAGCCGGGCAATCTAAAACGTGCAATTCATGAGGCGACAAAACACAAGGCAGGAGTTCTGAGCTATTCGCCGCGGCAGATAGTGACGGGCCTGTGGCAACGCGCGTTGATGCCGTTGGTCTTTAGCGAACTGGCGCTGGCCTATCCGCCGGCGAAGGTATCGGATCCGAACCAGAGGATCGCCGCTGCGAATGGGCAATTCCTGTTAGTCGAGCGTGAAGCGTACCGGCGACTCGGTGGTCATCCGGCGGTAGCCGACAAGGTCCTGGAGGATGTTGAGTTCGCGCTGCTGGCCAAGCGACGCAAGGTCGGCTTGCGCTTTCGCTACGCCGATGATTCGGTAGCCACACGCATGTACCGAACGACGGGCGCGATGGTGGAAGGCTGGACCAAGAACCTGGTGCTCCTGTTCAACAACGCGCTGGCACTTGCGCTGTGGCGAGCACTGGATCTAGTTCTGCTGATCGGGTTGCCGTGGCTGGCCGTTGAGTTGTGGGGCGCTCGCTTTGGCGCGCATTCGCTGCAATGGCTGGGAGCGGGTTGGGTCCTCGCGCTGCTTTGGGTGCGGAACCTGGTGCGCTTCTATGCGCGAGTTGCGAAATCGAACTTCGGATTTGTCGATTGCGCGATTGCGCCGCTGGGACTGCCGCTTTTTGTCGTGTTGCTCTATCGAAGCTGGTTTCAGCACCGGGTGCTGAAGCGGGTAAGCTGGAAGGGGCGTGTTTACGGACAGGGAGTAGGGACCAGGGACTAGACAAACATTCCAGGTGCGTTGGCCTTTGTGTATATGCGACCCAGTGAGAATAAAGGCATCTGTTGAGGTGTGGGGATGGTTGAGTTGACCCGGCGGGCGACATTTTCGGCAGCGCACTATTACTGGAACGAGGCCTGGAGCGCGGAGAAGAATGAGCAGGTATTTGGCCGATGCGCGAACCGCAACGGCCACGGGCACAACTACACCCTGGAAGTGACGGTGTCAGGAGAGCCCGATCCGGTGACAGGTTTTGTGATCGATTTGAAATGGCTCAAGGATGTGATCGAGAGCGAGGTCATGAAGGCCTATGATCATCGTCATCTGAATCTGGAAGTGCCTGAGTTTGCGCATACGAATCCGACCACGGAGAACATCGCGATTGCGGCATGGAAGCGGATGGAATCCGCGGTGAACGCCGCGAAGGGAGCGCGGTTGAGCCGAGTGCGGGTTTACGAGACGCCGGAGATTTTTGCTGAGTACAGGGGCGAGAAATGAAGGCGTATTTTGGCCGGCGGTACATGTTGAGCGCGAGCCACAGGCTACATTCCGATGCGCTGAGCGCCGAGCAGAATCAGGCGGCCTATGGGAAATGCAACAATCCGCATGGGCACGGGCATAACTATGTGATTGAGGTGCTGGTGGGCGGGAAGGTTGATGCTGAGACCGGTATGGTGGTGAATCTGGTGGATTTAGATGCGGTGGTACGAAAGAAAGTGGTCGACAGGTTTGACCACACGAACCTGAATCGAGACCCATTGTTTGTGAATCGCGTGCCGACCACGGAGAATCTCTGTAGGGCGGTCTTTGCACTTCTGAATGAAGCGACCGTGACCGGGAAATTGGAATACGTCCGTGTGGAAGAGACCGAGAACAACTTCTTCCAGGTTTCGGGCTCTGAGTAGGGTACAAGTTGCAAGTGCGAAAAGACAGTTCGCCCCGATCCCCGGGGGCGGGAGGAAGAAAGAGATGGCGCAGCCGATCGCAGTGAGCAAGCCAGTCCGCAGAGCCGAGCCGGAAGACGGGTTGTCTGAGTTTTCGACCCAGGAGATGTACCGGGAGATTTTGAGCCGCCTGGGAGAAGATCCGACACGGGATGGGCTCGCGGCGACTCCGGCGCGTGTCGAGAAGTCGATGGCATTTCTCACGAAGGGGTACGACGAAGACCCGACGAAAATTCTGCGTGGCGCACTGTTCGATGTCGACTACGACGAGATGGTGATCGTGAAGGACGTGGAGATGTTTTCCCTTTGCGAACACCATATGTTGCCGTTCTTCGGGAGAGTGCATGTTGCGTACATACCCAAGGGCAAAGTGATCGGCCTGAGCAAGATTCCGCGACTGGTGGAAGTATTTGCGCGGCGCCTGCAGGTGCAGGAACGGCTGACACGGCAGATTGCCGATGCAATTGAAGAGGCGATCCATCCGCAAGGCGTGGGCGTCGTGATCGAGGCACGTCACCTTTGCATGATGATGCGTGGAATCGAGAAGCAGCTTTCGTCGACGGTGACCTCGGCGATGGTTGGCTGCTTCCGGCAAAAGGAGACGCGGGCAGAGTTTCTGTCTCTTGTCCGGCAACCGGGCACTGGGGCGCTGTGACCGCAAGGCGGCCGGTCGACTAGAGTGGTTGAGTGAACGGACTGCTCGTGATCGACAAGCCAGGCGGAATGACCAGTCACGATGTGGTGGCCCGGCTGCGCAAGATCACCGGGGAACGATCGATTGGACATCTGGGAACGCTGGACCCAATGGCGACGGGAGTCTTGCCGCTCCTTCTTGGCAAGTACACGCGGCTGGCGCAGTACTTCTCTTCTTCAGTAAAGAGTTATACCGGGACGATTCGTTTCGGATTTGCGACAGACACCTATGACGCCGAGGGCCAGTGCGTAGGCGCGAACACCGTGCCCGTGCTGACACTCGAGGAGATCCGCACGGCAGCTGCGCGATTTCATGGTGACGTGAATCAAATGCCGCCTCCGTTTTCCGCGAAAAAGATCGCCGGCACACCGGCCTACAAGCTGGCGCGCGCGGGCAAACCGGTGGACTTGAAGCCGGCGGCAATTCGCATCCTGTCCTTTGAGATTCTCACTTACTGGGAATGCGAGGCAACGTTTGCGATGAGCGTGAGCGCCGGAGGTTATGTCAGGTCAGTGGCGCACGAACTCGGCCAGGATCTTGGCTGCGGTGGACATTTGAGCAGTCTGCGGAGGACACACGCGGGCGTGTTTTCTCTGGAGAGGGCGCATGAGCTCGGTGAGGTCGAGCCGATGGCGGGGAATGAAACAGCGCTTGAGGCACTTTGCATTCATCCGCGCAGTTTGTTGCCGGAGATGCCTTCGGTGGTTGCGGATGAGCGCGCGCTGGGACGTTTGCGCAATGGAGCCCAGGCAAACCTGCCGGAGTTCTCCCAGGCAACCCTGGTCAAAGTTTTCGCAAGTCAGCGCGAACTGGTGGGGATAGCCAAGCGTGTGGCGGGTACTTTGTTTCAGCCGGTTGCGGTTTTTGGTTGAGCCGATTTCGGGTTCAGCGTGCCCGATGCAGAAGGGGCTTGAGAGCAGGAAGAAGCGTATTGGCAAGGATCTCGGAGCCCCTGGCTGTGGGATGAATGCCATCTGCCTGGATGGTTCCTGGAACGCGCACAAGATCCTTGTAGATCATGGGCACGAAGGCCACATGATGTTTGGCTGCGAGGTCGCGGAATACCTGATCGAACTGATGGACGTAGTCGGGGCCGTAGTTGGGCGGCAGAGTGATGCCTGCCAGAAGGACGGGCACGTGCGCTCCATCGAATGCAGAAAGGACCGCGTCGAGGTTGTGGCGGGTTTGGTCAAGGGGAAGGCCGC
>Ga0210385_10000844_pt1 | contig 19741 bp, 17 predicted proteins | sample IncBWH26OmetaG_FD_160107 | JGI IMG/M metagenome (GOLD analysis project Ga0210385, IMG submission 160107) | Forest soil microbial communities from Barre Woods Harvard Forest LTER site, Petersham, Massachusetts, United States - Inc-BW-H-26-O ...
GATCAACACGACCACGCTCAGCCTCCGCGGTGGCGGGCAGGGCGGGTGGGCTCCGAATCTACGCGCCCCAGCCGGTCCGTATCTGGCCGCCCAGTACGTAAAGCAGCGCACAGCCCTGATCTGGGGTGTGGCGGCGCGCACGATGCTGCGCGACGAAGCCAAGTGCTTCCTGGATGCCGGTGGCACGATCGAGGTCTCGGACATGGTCCTGCGGATGCTGCGAATCGCCCTGCCGGCAGGCGAGCACGCTGCAGCCGACGGGCACGCACTGATCCTGCTGCAGGCTGTCGGCGGCTTTCACGCCTATCTGCGCGCGGTAACCGCTCCCCCGAACGCTCACCCTGTCGCACGCTTTCTTCTCTTCGAGCGTGCCTATCCAGACAGCGTGGCCGCGTGTGCGGACTCGCTGCACGATGCCTTCACGACCGCCGACGCCGGTCCGCGCAACTCAAAGCCCGTGCTGCGTGTCAGCCGGCTCGTGGCAGACCTGGATTTCCAAAGACGGGCGCTGCCCGACGGCGCCGAGCTGTCAGGAATCTGCGAGCGCACCCAGCAGGAGCTGGCGCGAATCGACGGCGACGTCGCCGAGCGCTATTTTGCCGGCGCCACCCCCGGCCAGGCGGGACACTAAATGCACTTCGCGATCCGCTACATGACCGAGTACAACTACGAGGGCCCGGTCTCGGACAACCTCAACGCGCTGCGCGTGCGTCCCGCCACAACATCCTCGCAACGCTGCGACGAGTTCCACACCCGCATTGAGCCGGAGGCACGCGTCAGCCGGCATCTCGACTACTTCGGCACCGAGGTGCTCGAGTTCGGCGTCCCCACGGCCCATGAAAGCCTCACGATCGACGTGCGAGCGCGCGTGGTCACCTCCGATCCGCCCGAGCCTCCGCGCGGATCGTGGGAGAGCGTCGACAGTGACGCCTACATCGACGCCGCCGGTGAGTTCGCGCTGCCGTGGCAGGATCAGCCGATGATCGCCGGCCTGGAGGAGATGCAGGCAGAGCTTGCGGGTGTCAGCCCGATGGTGATGCTCGAGCAGTTGTGCGAGCGTATACCCGATCGCTTCGAGTACCGGCCCGGGGTCACATATGTCGGATCGACCGTCGAAGACCTGCTGGAAACACGGGCTGGGGTCTGCCAGGACTTCGTGCACCTATCCCTGGTGCTGCTCCGTCGCTTTGGCATCGCCGCGCGCTACGTATCCGGCTACTTGTGGGCAGCGCCGGAGGACGGCGGCGCGGATTCGCTCGAGGTCGACACGCACGCCTGGCTGGAGGCTCTGCTCCCCGGGACCGACGGACATGGCGAGCCGATCTGGGTTGGTGCCGACCCCACGAATCGCCGGTTGGCGGGGGAGACCCACGTGAAGATCGGCCACGGGCGCTTTTACGCCGACGTGGCGCCGGTCAAGGGCCTCTACATGGGCGGCGCCGGCGCCGAGCTGAAAGCGGCAGTCACGATGTCGCGCCTTGACCCGCAAGCGGGGGCGCGCGCTTAGGGACGATCCCGGTAGGCCCTTTGCTGAAGCGCTCGTGCCGTTGCTAGTGTTGCTCGTCAGGTGCGCAGGTTCGACGAGTGGCAGATCGAGTTGCATGGACGCCGGGCGATCTACCGGATCGCCGGCGATGGGCCGCCGGTGGTGCTCATACACGGGATGCTCAACTCCTCGAGCCATTGGCAGTCCGTGGCGCTGGAGTTGGCCAGTGACTACACGGTCATCGCACCCGACCTGATCGGCCACGGAGATTCCGCGGCGCCGCGCGGGGACTACTCGCTGGGCGCGCACGCGGCGAGCATCCGCGACCTGCTCACCGCTCTTGGCATCGAGCGCGCGACAATCGTCGGCCACTCGCTCGGGGGCGGTGTGGCGATGCAGTTCTTCTACCAGTTCCCAGCGCGCGTGCAGCGCCTCGCGCTAGTCTCGAGCGGTGGCCTGGGACACGAGGTCAGCCCGATGCTGCGCACAGCCGCGTTGCCAGGCATGTCTGCCGCATTGTCGCTCGCGGCTCACCCCAGGTTGCTCGACGCCGTGTGGGGTGCAGGCACTCGTCTACGCCGCGCCGGCGTGCGCCAGGGCGCCTATGTGCAGGCTGTCGCCCGTGCTCTACGTCCGCTGGAGCGTCCGCAGGCGCGCGAGGCCTTCCTGCAGACGCTACGCGCGGTGATCGATGTGCGCGGCCAGCGTGTCAGTGCCACAGATCGCCTCTACCTGCTCGAGTCGATGCCGACGATGATCGTCTGGGGCGAGCGAGACAATACAATCCCGCTCGAGCACGGTCGCCGCGCACACGAGGCGACCCCCAACAGCCGTTTTCGCACACTCCCAGGCGCCGCACACTTCCCGCATCTGGAAGAGCCCGAGGCGCTGGTCGCCGTACTGCGCGAGTTCTTGGAAGAGACGGAGCCATGCGAATTGGACGACGCCGACTGGGGCCTGCTGCTCTCCAGAAGCGCGCTGCCCAGGCGACGTCTGGAGGATGCCGCGGCATAGGCTCCTTGGTTGGTTCGGTTTGTGGGAAGATCCCTTGTGTAGGAGGGTGCCGCTGCCAAAGGGAACGAGCGATTGCTTCCCATGCATAGAACGGAGGCGGTTCACATGACCGAGACTCTGGAGTTGCAAACGCCCCAGGTCGAAACCAGGCAAGAGCCCCCGGCGTCGAAGATGCCGCCCACGATGCGCGGCTCCGTGCTGTTGCACACCCTGCGCTTCACATTCGATCCGGACGGCTTCTTCTGGGGCGCTCATCGCCGCTACGGCGACATCTTCAAGCTGAAGATACTGGGGCAGGAGTGGATTGCGATAGCGCATCCCGATGCGGTCAAGGAAGTGTTCTCGCATGGGCCGGCAGAGGTGAACTCGGGCGCGGCCAACCAGGCGCTCAGCCCGGTGCTCGGCACGCGCAACTTGCTGCTGCTCGACGGCGAGGAGCACCTGCATCGCCGCCGCATCGTCCTGCCTCCGTTTCACGGCGAGCGCATGCGAGCCTACGAGGACACGATCCGCACGGCGATCTCAAAGCTCCTCGAGCGGTGGCCGCTCGGGGAGCCGGTCGCAGCGCTGCCGCGTATGCAGGAGCTCACGTTCGAGGTGATCATGCGCTGTGTCTTCGGCGTGGACGAGGACGAGCGGGTGGGCAAGTTGGGGGAGGCGCTGCGGGGCATGATCTCTTGGGTCACCGACATGAGACGCGTCCTGTTCTTCTTCCTGGTCGGCCCCGAGCGATTGAACAGCGTGCCCGCCTTTCGCCGCCAGCTCGCCTTCGTCGACAGTGAGATCCTGGCCGAGATATCGCGCAGACGCGCCTTGATCGACCTGGACGAGCGCCAGGACATCCTCTCGATGCTGGTTCAGGCAACGGACGAGAATGGCGAGCATCTCACCGACGAGGAGTTGCGCGACGAACTGATGACGCTCTTGATCGCCGGCCACGAGACGACCGCGACGCTGCTCTCCTGGGCGATCCACGACCTTGCCCACGACCCTGTCAGTCAGGATCGCTTGGCTTGCGATGGAGGCGCGTTCTGCGATGCGGTCGTCACCGAGACCCTACGCCTGCACCCGCCGACGGGCGGGGTGGCGCGTCGGCTGCGCAAGCCGCTTTCGATTGGCGGCTACGAGTTGCCGGCGGGGACCGACCTGGTCCCCGTGACACTGCTCGCCCATCGCCGCGCCGACGTCTATGAGCAACCGTGGACATTCAAGCCGACACGCTTCCTGGACACGAGGCCCTCAGCCGGTGGCTGGTTCCCGTTCGGTGGCTCGGTACGTCGCTGCATCGGCGCGTCTTTCGCTCAGTTCGAGGCCAAAATCGTGCTGGAAGAGCTGACCAAAGCGCTTAGCCTGCGCCCTGTCAAGCGCCGGCCAGAGCGCACGAGCCGGCGAGCGATCGTGCTCGTGCCCTCAAAGGGCGCGTTGGTGATCGCGCAGCGGCGCTGACGTGGCGGGGCTCGAAACCATCATGTCGTAATACCGCCAGACATTCGCCTGTCGGTAGGTCAGACTGGGAGTTGTGATCGAGGACTTCGACCGTTGCTACCAGGCCGCTCAGTCGCGTGACCCGCGCTTTGACGGGTGGTTCATCACGGCTGTGACCTCGACCGGCATCTACTGTCGGCCGAGCTGCCCTGCGATGACACCGAAGCGCGAGAACGTGCGCTTCTACCCGTCGGCTGCCGCGGCACAGCAGGCGGGCTTTCGCGCCTGCAAGCGCTGTCGTCCCGACGCCGCCCCCGGCTCACCGGAGTGGGACGGTCGCGCGGACGTCGTAGCGCGAGCGATGCGTCTGATTGGCGACGGTGTTGTGGATCGTGAGGGCGTGCCAGGTCTCGCAACGCGGCTCGGCTACAGCGTGCGCCAGCTGCAGCGGATGCTGCTCGCCGAGCTGGGGGCAGGGCCGATCGCGATCGCACGCGCCCAGCGCGCGCAGACCGCGCGTGTCCTGATCGAGACGACCACGCTGAGCATGGTCGAGATCGCCTTCGCGGCGGGCTTCTCGAGCGTGCGCCAGTTCAACGACACGATCCGCACAGTGTTCGCGACCGCCCCGACGGAGTTGCGAGCTCGCGCGAACAAGCGACAGGACGCCGGCGAGGACGCCCGCCGGGGTCGTCGCGTCGGGGAGGTCTCGCTCTCCAGCACGGGCGCACAGGGTGCGATCATGCTGCGGCTGCCGTTCCGCAAGCCTTTGTGTCCTGAAAACCTCTTCGGTCACCTAGCCGCAACGGCGATCTCCGGCGTCGAGGAGGTGCGCGACGGCGCCTACCGGCGCACCTTGCGCCTGCCGCACGGCCCAGGCATCGTTGAGCTGACGCCCACGCCCGAGCATGTCGTGTGTCGAGCTCGGCTCACAGACCTGCGCGACCTGACGACCGCTATAGCGCGCTGCCGCTGGCTGCTCGATCTCGATGCTGACCCGGTCGCGATCGACGATCTCTTTCGCGGCGATCCACAGCTGGGTCCAGTGGTGAGAAAGGCACCAGGACGGCGAGTACCGCGCTGTGTAGACGGAGCCGAGCTCGCCATTCGCGCCGTGCTGGGGCAACAGGTCTCGACGGCCGCCGCGCGTACGCACGCAGCCCGCATCGTTGCTCACCACGGTGAGCCAGTGGATGACGAGCACGGCGGGCTCACCCATCTCTTTCCCGAGCCTGAGGCGTTGGAGCAGGTACAGCTAGCGATGCCCGCAACTCGCAAGCGCACACTCGCGGCACTCGTTGAGGCGCTGCACAGCAAGCGCCTGTCGCTCGACCCGGGCTGTGATCGCGCCGAGGCGCTCGCGACCCTCTCAGAGCTTCCCGGCTTTGGTCCATGGACCACACAATTGATCGCGATGCGAGCGTTGGGCGACCCCGATGCGTTCCCAGTCGCCGACTTGGGCGTGCGTCGCGCGGCCGAAGCACTCGGCCTGCCGGTTTCCCCAAGCGCGCTGAGCGCTCACGCCGAGCGCTGGCGACCATGGCGAGCTTACGCGGTGCAATACCTATGGTCGTCAACGCCCCATCCGATCAACCATTGGCCGCCGCTCGCAAGCGGCGAAAGCGTCGATCCAGCGTCCACAGGGACGCTGGCCCAGGAGGCAGCATGACACTCACAGGCACGAGATTGCCCACGCCCATCACCACGACGATGGACACCCCGATTGGCGAGCTGACGCTCACCTCTGATGGCGAGAAGCTCACTGGTATCCAAATGCACGAACAGCGTCATCTCAAAAAAATCTCAGCCGACGCGCAACCAGACGATGGCGGACTTGCGCCTGTCATCGCACAATTGGAGGCGTATTTCGCCGGCGAGCTGACCGATTTCGATCTGTCGCTTGAGATGCACGGCACAGAATTCCAACGCCGAGTATGGGCGGCCTTGTGTGAGATCCCATACGGCGAGACGATCAGCTACGGCGAGCTTGCGCGCTGGGTGGGCAACCCCAAAGCCTCGCGCGCCGTCGGCCTAGCCAACGGTCGCAACCCGGTCGCGATCGTCGTGCCGTGTCACCGTGTGATCGGCGCCGACGGCAGCCTCACGGGCTACGGCGGCGGTCTCGATCGTAAGGTATGGCTGCTGGAGCACGAGGCCACTTACCGGCCCGGCGCTGGAGTTCAAGTCAAACTCGACCTACAGACCCAGCCCGCCTAGCGCTTCGCGCGCCGCGCCCTGTCCGCACATGCCGTGCACGCCGCCGCCGGGCGGCGTGGAGGAGGAACAAAGGTAGACGTTTGCGATGGGTGTTCGGTACGGATGCAGGCTGGGGGTTGGGCGGAACACGGTCTGTCGCAAAGTGGCGGCCCCGGAGTTGATGTCGCCGCCGACGTAGTTCGGATTGTGGCTCTCGGTCTCCACGGCATTGACGCTGTGGCGCGCGAGGATGAGATCGCGAAAGCCCGGAGCGAAGCGCTCGATCTGCGCCTCGATTCGCTCGCTCATGTCACGCTCGGAGCCCGAGGGCACATGGCAGTAGGCGTAGAAAGTGTGCTTTCCCTCAGGCGCGCGTGTGCAGTCCACCACACAGGGTTGCACGGCGATGCAGAAGGGATGCTCCGAGTGGCGCCCCCTCGCTACGTCGTTCTCGCTGCGCGCGATCTCCTCGAAGGTCCCCCCGATGTGCAGCGTCGGTGCGCTATGGCAGACCTCTGCCTGCCAGGGCACGGGCCCATCCAGCGCCCAGTCCATCTTGAAGATGCCTGGACCGTATTTGAAGCGACGCATGGCTTTGGCGTAGCGCGCAGGCATGCGTTTGCCGGCAAGCTCGATCAGGTTGCGAGGAGCGACATCGAGAAGTGTGCTTTGTGCGTTTGGAAGCTCCCGCAAGTCCTCGATCCAATGGCCGCTGTGCAGTTGGCCGCCGAGGCTCTGAAGCTCGGCGATCATCGCCTCGACGATGCGCGAGCTGCCTCCTTCCACGACCGGCCAGCCAACCGCGTGCGCGAGCACACCCAGCAACAGTGCGAACGCGCCAGTGCCAGGCGCCCCGAGCGGTCGCATCGAATGGGCGCCCAACCCGGCCAGCAGCGCACGCCCTCGGTCGGTCTTGAACGGGTGGGCGAGCACAGTCGTCGGCCACAGCCCAAGCAAGCCGAAGCGGGCCATGGTCAGAGGATGGGTCGGGGGAGAGAGCAGGGGCGCCAGCACCGAGGGCACGATCGCGTCGGTGTCCTTTACGAGCTTCGCGAAGATGCGGCGGTAGGCGCGCGCGTCTTCGCCGAGAGCGATCGCGGTCTGCTCGACCGAGCCTGCGACGGCCGCGGCTCGGTCGCCGTCGAGCGGGTGGGCAAAGGCGATATCCGGGGTCTTCAATGAGAGCCCGGCAAGTGGCTGCTGGGTGAAAAAGGGAGAGGCCGCTAGCAGCGGGTGAACCGTCGAGCAGACGTCGTGCGCAAAGCCAGAAAGCGTCAGCTCCTCTGTGCGGCAGCCGCCGCCGGGTGTGTCGGCCCCCTCATAAACGTGCACCGCAAGTCCGGCGCGGGCGAGCGTGAGGGCGGCGGCAAGACCGTTGGGTCCGGAGCCAACGACGACCGCGTCCGGAGCGTCGGTCGGCTTGGCCATAGAGCTCATCGACTGGAGCCGGCTCGGCTTGCCCGTCGCGTGGGAAGGTCCCGCACCCGTGCCATGCTCACAATTGCAGCACGGTGTCCTGAGCGGCGACGATCACATTCACACCGGAAGTCTCGACGAAGCGCCCTTTCAACTCATCCAGCGCATCGTCGGTGCGGTCAGGTCGATGATGAGCAAGCAGGACCTTGCGTGCTCGTGCGCGGCGCCCCAACTCGACTGCGTAGTCTGCGGCCGCGTGTCCGAAGCGCCCTTCGGCGGCAAGCTCGGCCGGCGTCAGCAGTTGCGAGTCGTGCAGTAGCGCATCCGTCTCGGTGGCAAGCTCGAGCGCCGCGATGTGGTACTCGCCACAGCCGTCCGGTCCAGCGCCGAAGGAGGTGGGACAGTGGTCGGGCATGTAAGTGAAAGTCGAGCGCCCGTCGCTGACGCGATATCCGAAGGTGCGCCCGCCCTTGTGCGGGATCTCGCGCGCCAGGACGGTGAAGCCATCGAATTCTCGCTCGCCCGGAGCGAGCGTCGCAAAGCTCCAAGTACCACGCAGCTGGTCAGGTTTCATCGGGAAATGAGGCGGGGACATCGAACGTGCCAACACCGAGGCGGCCTTGGCACCGTCCTCCTGCTCGGGTAGCAACAGGTGCACGCGAGCATCGTCGTGGTCGCCCGCATGGAAGAACGGCAGCCCCTGCACATGATCCCAATGCAGATGCGTCAGCAGGATCGTGCCGCTGAACGCCTGTTTGCCAAGCAGTCCCGTCACCGAGCGTATGCCCGTGCCGGCGTCGAGGATCAGAGTGGGGGAGGGCGCGTCGTCGAGAGCGATCGCCACGCAGGAGGTATGTCCGCCGTAGCGCAGAAAGTCTGCGCCGGGCGCCGGAGTCGAGCCCCGAACCCCGCAGAGATGAACTCGCACGAAGCTCTAGCCCCGCACGGGCTTCTTGGGACGCTTCGAGCTTTGGTGACGCAAGGACGCGATTAGAGTCGTGCTTAGGTCTGGGTAGTGCTCAGGTCGGGCGGGAGCTTAGCATCGGCCGTTGTGGTCCACAGGAGAACCTTGGCCACGCGCGGACTGTCACCATCTGGGCGATGGCGACGCTGACCCTCAACTTCGCGACCTCGCACCACTTCCTCGACGAGCGCGGGCAGCGTGCCGGCTTCATCCTGTTGGGCGGATTTTTGGCTTCGTTCCTGTTCATTCGCACGAGCGCGCGCCTCATACGCGACCCCAAAGTGACCTGGTGGCCGGGGAGCGTGACCACCAAAGGCGGGCTGCACCTGCACCATCTCGTGTGGGGGATCGTGCTGATCCTGGTCTCGGGATTCCTCAACTTCGTGCTGGTTCCGCCGAGCCCGTGGCTCGAGATATTTGCCGGCGCGTTCGGCATAGGTGCAGGTCTCACGCTGGACGAGTTCGCGCTGTGGATACACCTCGAAGACGTCTACTGGTCCAAGGAGGGTCGCGCCTCGATCGACGCGGTGATCGTCGCAACGCTGCTCGGTGGGCTCGTCGTGCTCGGAATCGCGCCGTTTGACGCCTCCGACAGCGCTTCTCCAGTTGGCTCGCTGGTAGCGGTCGTAGCGATCGATCTGGTCTTCTCGGCGATAGCGATCCTCAAGGGCAAGCCGATGCTCGGTCTGATCGGCATATTCATCCCGCTCGCCTCGATCGCCGGGACGGTACGCCTTGCGGCTCCATCCTCGCCTTGGGCGCGTCGACGCTACCCGCCGGATGGGCGTCGCATGGCCCGCTCACAGGCGCGCTTCAGGCGAGTGCGAGCACGCCGCCGGCGGCTGATGAACGCGATTGGCGGGGCTCCGAGTCAGCCGGCGGACGGCTAGTCGATAGCCGCTCAGTCGGGGAGACGACGCTTCTGCGGATGCGGGGTCTCGCCTCGGGCCAGCATCTCAACGAACTGCTCGATCCGTCGTGCTCGCGTGTCGGCGCGCTTGGCGTTGTGGGTCCGAAACAGCACCGCATATCGATTCTGGCTGGAGAGGATCTCGAACATGGCCTGTGCACGAGGCTCGGCTTCGAGTGCGCTTGCCAAGTCGGCCGGTATCTCCATCGTCGCCTGGCCTGCATAGGCAGCCTCCCAGCGCCCGTCGGCCTTGGCGCGCTCAACTGCGGCCATGCCTGCGGATTGCATCCTGCCTTCGTCTGTCAGCCGCGTGACATGGGCGACGTTACGCTTGGACCACGCGCTACGGCTGCGCCGCGGTGTGAAGCGTTGGCGGTAGGTCAGTTCGTCCAGGCGTCGTATCTGTCCGTCGATCCAGCCGTGACACAGCGCCTCGTCGAGGGCCTCGCTGTAGCTGAGTCGTGTTGGCTCATGTGTGCCCTTCTTGGCCAGGCACAGCCAGATGCCCTTCGAGTGCCCGTGATGCTCGGTCAACCATGCGTGCCACGCTGCGACGTCGGGCACGATGAGGATCTCCTCGTCGTCGATCATCCTTGAAGCTTGCCACTTGCGGGCGTCGACTCATGCACCCTCAGCGATGCCGCGCCGGCACGCAGGCGCCGAGCCGCTATCTGGGAGCCACGGTCAGGTCTTCTCGATCGGGTTCGACCAGTTTGCGCAGGACCCAGTTCACCACGCTGACGATGATCGCCGCGAGCGCTGCCCACCAGAAGCTTGCGATCGTGAACTGGGGGACGATCCAATGCGTCAGATACAACATCAGGACGTTGATCAGGAAATAGAAGATCCCGAGTGTGACGATGATGAACGGGATCGAGAGGATCGCCAGGATGGGCTTCAAGAAGAAGTTGACCAACGTGAACACGAGTCCGGAGATCAACAGTGCCCACCAATCGCTTCCATAGCTGAGCCCGGACAGCAGCCACGTCGCCACGAACAGGGCGATTGTGTTGAACACCCATGTGATCGCGAGCCGCTGAAGCATTGGTCAAAAGGGTAGCTTGCCGTCCTCAAACGCCTTCCGCTCGCTGACCCCATGCTGGGGAGAGATCGAGCGCGGCTGGGGCACGATCGAGCGACTCGTGCCCGAATCCTTTGCTCGCTGGCGCATCCGCTCTACTTGGGTTGGCGAGTCCCTCCACTCTGTGCGCTAGCGTTTTCAAGCTGTGGCGACGACGGTGCAGCGACGGGTTGTGAGCGCAGGCCCTGCGCATCGGCGATGGCCGGCGATCGGTGCGCTTGTGGTGGTATTGCTGCTGCTGGTTGGGTTGCGCCGGATCATGACGGAGGGGACGCCACTGCTCCTCGTCCATCGCACACTGCCGGCTTATGTGCGTCTCCCTGGAAGCGCGCCCGTGCTCGCCTGGCCTGAGGAAGGGCAAGCGGCTGTGGAAGTGGAGGGGGTTGGCGGTCTTGGCACCTCAGGGGGCTCTGCTCCTGTGCCGATCGCGAGTGTGGCGAAGATGATGACCGCCTACCTGACCTTGCGCGAACACCCGTTGGCAGCAGGCGGGCAGGGGTTCTCGATGAGGATCACGGCCGCGGACGCTCAGGAAGAGGAGCAGCGAGAGGCACTGGGTGAGTCCACGCTGAACGTGCGGGCTGGCGAGCAGCTCAGCGAGCGCCAGGCGCTGCAGGCCCTGCTTTTGCCATCCGCGAACAACATTGCGGCGCTGCTGGCCCGCTACGACGCAGGTGGGATCGCGCCCTTCGTGGCGCGCATGAACGCCACTGCGCGAACGCTTGGCATGGCCTCGAGCACGTACACCGATCCGAGCGGGTTCAACGACGAAACGGTCTCCACGGCAGCCGACCAATTGAAGCTCGCGCGCGCGGCGATGCGCATTCCCGCGTTCGCGGAAATCGTCAACGAGTCCTCGGTCGTGCTGCCGGTGGTGGGGCGCGTCGCCAACTACAACGGGCTCGTTGGCGAAGACGGATATGTGGGGATCAAGACGGGCTCGGACAGAGCCGCTGGCGGGTGCTTGGTCTTTGCCAAGAGAGTTTTGATTGATGGGCGTGCCCTGACTGTGCTTGGCGTTGTGCTGAGCCAGCAAGGGGGGTCGCTGATCCAAGCTGCGTTGGTCAGTGCTCGTCAGCTTGGGGACTCGGCAGCGGCAAGCCTTCGTCTCAGAACGGCCCTCCGGGCCGGCACGGTCGTGCTGGGTGCGAGTTCGGCGGATGGTCGTGGGACCACGGCCATCGCTGCGGGCGCCTTGCGAGAGCTCGGTTGGGGAGGGGAGAGAGTCCTTGTGCACATGGCTGTGCGTCCCGCGATGACCGGACTGAAGGCGGGCGAGCAGATGGCGAGGGTGGCCATTGACGGCGTGGGTGGTGGCGCAAGCATGAGCGCGCTTGCGCGGAGCTCGGTTGGGGGGCCCTCGTTCGGCTGGCGTCTGCAGCACCTGTTCTGAGCTGAGGTCTGATCGGCGGTATATCCCCGATGGGCGATGCAAGACGTTCCTAGACATGCAACCAAACGGTTGCATGTCTAGTGTGAGTGAGGATGGCATGAACGAGGTATTCAAGGCGCTGGCCGATCGAGCCGGTCGGGCAACGGGTCAAGCTGACGGTCGTCCATGACGATCTTCGACCCGGGAAGCGCGATGCTAGAGAGCATCAGCAACGGTTGGCCGCTGATCCTCGCGAGCCTCAAGACGCTGCTGGAGACAGGAGAATCCCTGTCCGGGGCCCCCGAGGTTCCGCGTCCTCGAGAGGCAGCGTAGGTCGTGGGGCGACCGTTGGGCGAGTCAGCTCGAGCGAAGAGCGAAGCGAAGTCGACCGGGAACCGCTGTGCGAGGCTCGGTAGCGTCAGCGAGGGGTGACCGATATGCCACCCCAGTCCTCTGGGGCGACATCGGCGATTGTCTGCGAGAACGTCCACTGGTGGCCGGCGAGGTCCTCGGCGCTGTACTGCCGCTCGCCGTAGGGGAAGTCGGTCGGCTCCTCGATGATGCGAGCACCGTGCTTGCGGGCGCGCTCACAGTGCGCGTGTGCGTCGTCCACACGGACCATCACTGAGTGTGTGGTCTCGCCCGGCCGTGGCGGTTGACGGTCGTGGCGCACATCGCCGAGGATCACCGCGCCATCGCCGAAGCTCAGCTGCGCGCGGTGGTTCTCGCCGATCTGGACGCGCTCGACGAAGCCGAACGCCGCGCCCAACCAGCCGACCGCTGCGCGCACGTCCGGGTAGATCAGGACGGGGATGACGGTCGCTTTTGGGATGGAGCGATTGGGTTTTGGCATTTTGGTCATCCTATATCGAGGAATCCGCTTCGAGGACGAGGCCCAGCCAATGATGGCCTGCCCCAGGGCAATATGAAGCGACTCTTTTGACTGGTTCGGGGCCTGTGGCACCATTTGTCAGGTGGTCCGAAAGACAGGCGCCGATAGTCGCGCCGCGATTTTGCGCCGGGTGCGGGCGATTCCCCCAGGCTTTGTCCGCACCTACGGCGATGTTTCGCCGCGCGCGCCACGCCTGGCGGGCTATGTGTTGAGTCTCACCGATGCGCACGAGGTGCCGTGGCACCGGGTTGTTCGCGCCGATGGTTCGCTCGCAAAGGGGGCACGCCAGCGGCGTCTGCTCGAAGCCGAGGCAGTCCCGTTCCGCGGTGAGCGTGTAGTGCTGTCGAGCGCACGACTCGACGATCTCGATGTGACGTGACGGAGGCCGCATCCCATGAGCAGACACGTAGCGCCGAGGAGTCCGCGCTTCATGCATCGATCATCAGATGCAGAGCTTGGCACTCGCGCCGATCGTCGGTGAATCCTTTTCGTATTCAGCCGCCTCTCTTTAAGTGTCTGACGACGATGGAAGCTGACAATCATGGGCTCGTACCGGCAGCCCGCGGGATCGTGTTCCCGCACATGGACCGGCGCGGTCGATGAATCACGACCTCACTGACAGGAGCGTGAGATGATGGCGAAACGTGTGTTTATTATAGGGCTAGTCACGATCCCCTTTACATTTGGTTCGATCGCAGCGGGATCGGCCTTCGGAGCAGAATACATATATAAGGTCAATAAAACGATGCTCGGGATTGGACAACAGGAAGAAGAGATGCTCAAATCCAAGACGAATCAGACCATATCGAGCACAATCCTAGGCATCAAGTTCGAGATTGTCTGCAAAAATGCCAAACTGGATGCGGCCGAAGAGCCCGCCATCAAGGGGGGCACACCCGGGACGTCCGCCCGAGACAAATTTGAATATTCAGAATGTGAATCGACCGGCTCCATAAAATGCAAAGAAGTCACGGTTGAAGGCGGTAGTCTCACTGGCGAAATAGTGACAGTCGCTTTGCCCGAAGCCAAGGCCGGGGAGCTTGCGACAAAGTTCAGTCCCTCGGTTTCGGGTAATGCGTTTGCAAAGATCAAAGTGGGCTGCGGTTTTAATATCGACCTCACATGTTCGGGTACAATAGTCCTGCTGGACACACCCGAAAAAACGGAACAGTCGGTTGGTGTCATGATCGCAAAGGCAGGTACCGAAGAAATCACAGAGGTCCGGAAATCGGGCGGAGGCACGGAAAAAGTTGGTCTCGACTGTGACGAAGTGCGGGCGAGCTTTGAAGGTGAAAGCGAACTGACATTGGTTAGCAAACACAGCTGGGGAGTCTTCTAGCTGGCCCGTCCGATAGCACGGCATAAGGAAATGTGGGGGCCGTCGCAAAATTTGGCTCCCACATTTCGTGTGCCATGCCGAAGGGCAACTTGGGTGCGCAGTCGCGTGACAAGGCACCGTGAAGGCACCGTGGTGACGAACACGCGCCCGTGTCGCCGCGTGGCTGGCAGCTCGAGACCGTTACGCTGGTTTCTCGACAAACCAGCCTACTCAGGGCGGCAGAAGTCCGGACGCCTAGGATGCGTCGGCGAACACCTGCACCGCAGGCACGCCCAAACGCCGGATACGGCAGCACTGCCAATTGCCGACCAGCTCTCGACCGTGTCGTTGCGACTGGCGAGCCCAGAAAGCCAAGGCACTGCTGCGCATCCTCATCGCCGAACTGGAAGTCAACCACCGCAAACAAATCCCTACCCACCTACCGCGTCGGCGCACCCACGGTTTGCGCGCCGACAAGTTCAATGGAGCTAGTCGGGCTCGAACCGACGACCTTCTGGCTGCCAGCCAGACGCTCTTCCAACTGAGCTATAGCCCCAAGTCTTCGATCAATCGTATAACGCTTGGCTCTCCGGACTGTGCCTCACCCCCGAGGCATGAACTCCGGGACGTCCAGATCGCTGTCCGGATCTTCGTATGAGGCGCGGCTGGAGCGGGGGAGGGGGCGGTCTCGGCGTGACCCGCCCGAGGTCGTGGCTCCCGGCGTCACCTGATCGAGTCGGGCGGTCATGCTGCCGTGGGTCAGCCTCACGTCGCGCAAAAGTCGCTCGGCGTTGCTGCGCATCGAGACCGATAGGTCGTGCAGGTTGCGCGAGACCTCGGTGCCGTCATCGAGCACTTCGCGTGCGATCTCGTTTGCCTCACCGACGATCTCGCGCGCGTCCGCTCGTGCTCGGGCGCGTATCTCGCTGGCCTGCTCCTCCGCGGCTGCGCGTTGTACGGCTAGCTGCTTCTCACCTTCGGCAAGCCTCTGGGTGAGCTGTTTCTCGCCCTCGGCAAACCTCTGCTCGACCTGCTCCCGTGCGCTCGTGAGCATGCGCTCAGCTTCGTCTTTCGCGCCGGCCAACGTTGCCTCGAGGTGCGTCTGAGCGTCCTCCAGCAGGTGAGTCGCCTCCTGCTGTGCCTCCGTGAGCTTGCTGTTGGCGCGCTCATGGGCACTTGCCAGCTCCTGCTCAGCCTCCGACTGTGCGGCCGCCAGCACCTGTCCCGCTTCGACATGGATCTCTCCAACGGCCGCAACCGCCTCGTTGCGCGTCTGCTCGGCCTGCGCCCTTGATTGCGCGAGGATCTCCTGTGCCTCCTCCTCGGCTGCCAGCACACGGTTGGCGCCAGCGCGGTCGGCCTCGGCGATCCTCTCGGCTGCGCGCTCCTCGGCCTGCTCGCGCAACTCCCGAGCCGCGCGCTCGGCGGCGTCGACGATGCTTTGGACGCGCTGCGACGCCTCACCCAACTCCATCGCCTCATGGTAAGGACTTTTGCCGGCGCCCATAGTCTCGGCCCTGCGTATGCTCTCGCGCTTGCCATTCTGCATCAGAGCTGTCCAGGCGAGCGTTGCAGCTGCCTTCTTCGCCGTGGTCGCACTTGGCCTCGCTGCGCCCGAGAGCCGCGCTGTTGCGACAGCGCCCAACTGCGTGCCGTCGACGCTCAATGAGTCGGCCGCGCTGGCCAAAGGCGCAGTCACGGTCACGCCGGCGCCCGACACGCTCGACGCCTCCTACCTGAGTCAGATCAGCTTCCTGGGTCCGCCGACAGCCGACATCACGGATGTCAAGGTCTCGGGCTCGCGCAGCGGCACACACAGCGGACGGTTGCTGGCCTACTCCCAAGGAGACGGGGCGAGCTTCGTACCGACCAAGTCATTCACGCAAGGCGAGATCGTCACGGTTCACGCCGTTGTACGCGGGCTCACCTCAAGCACACCCATCGCCTGGCGCTTCACCGTCGCCGAAGTGGACAGCGTCAGCCGCTCGTTGGAGACGCCGCCACCGCCGCCGCCACCACCGAAGCCAAGCGAACTCCAGCACTTCGTCTCGCGTCCCGACCTGCAGCCGCCCACGGTTGACGTGACCACGAGCACCGGCTCTCAGGCACCCGGTGACATCTTCTTGGCACCCTACGCAGGACCGGGCCAGTACGGGCCGATGATCCTCGACGAATCGGGCAAGCTGGTGTGGTTCAAGCCCATACCGAGCGGAGAGCGGGCAGCGGACCTGCGCGTGCAGGAATACGAAGGCCACCCTGTGCTCACTTGGTGGCAGGACCCGCTGGTCTCCGCGGGACAGAGCGATGCTGGGGTTGTGATCGCCAACAGCGCCTATAAAGACATCGCGATCGTACGAGCCGGCAACGGCTACCAGTCGGACCTGCATGCGTTTGCGATCTCACCGCGTGGCACGGCCTTGTTCACGGTCTACGACGCCATTCGCTGCAATCTGAGCGCGTACGGGGGACCGGCCAACGGTGCTGTGGCGGACACGCTCTTTCAAGAGATAGACCTGCGCACGGGTCTCGTTCGCTTCGAGTGGCACGCACTCGACCACGTCCCTGTCACCAACTCCTACATGCCGATCGGCGGTGGCGGCACTCCACTCTCGCCGTGGGACTGGTTTCACATCAACGCCGTCTCAGAACATGGCCCGAATCTACTGGTCGATTCGCGCAACACGTGGGCTGCCTATGAGGTGCAAGCGAGCGGCGGACAGGTGGCCTGGCGCTTGGGCGGCAAGCAATCGAGCTTTGCAATGGGCCCCGGAGCGGCCCCGGCATATCAGCACGACGTGCGCGAAGAGCCCGACGGCACGATCTCCTTCTTCGACAACGGCGGCACCCCAAAGGTGCACTCGCAATCGCGCGTCATCGTGCTCTCGCTCAACCACCAGAAGATGACAGCAACGCTCGTCTCGAACTTCACCCACACACCGCCGCTCTCGGCACCGAGTCAAGGCGATTTTCAACCGCAGGCCGACGGCAATTGGTTCGTCGGCTGGGGCCAGGAACCGTACTTCTCGGAATTCGCCCCCGAAGGCAAATTGCTCCTCGACGCTCATCTCCCAGCGCTCTACCAGTCTTATACGGTGCTCAAGTTCCCGTGGGTCGGCGACCCACCGCAGCCGCCGCGGCTCGTCGTGCGCGCCAGCGCTCATGGAGGCGTGGTCGCGTACGCCAGCTGGAACGGAGCCACATCTGTGACGCAATGGGCTCTATCGGGAGGGACCGCTCCTCACGCGCTCTCGCCACTGGTGGTAGCTCCGCGCAGCGGCTTCGAGACTGCGATCACAAGCCCGAGCGCCCCGCGCTATCTAGCGGTGCAGGCGCTCGGGGCTCAGGGTCAGGTGCTTGGCACCTCGGCCATTGTCAGTCCCTGAGCCTCGGCTCCAGACAGGCAAGGAACACGAGTTCCGGGGTCAGTTCGTTGTCCTGGGTCTTGTCGCAGGCCTGATCTCTTGGCAGAAAATGTTGTAAATCTGTCCTTGCGGACAGGTGCGTGGTCGTGCATGATCGATGGATGCCCACGCACCAGACACCTCGCCAAGTAGCGATCCTCGCCTTCCCGGAGGTCCAGAGCCTCGACGTCACAGGCCCGCTCGAGGTGTTTGCCGGAGCGCAGACGCTGATCGAGGCGACGGGCCATTCCGATCGCGGCTATGAGGTGCTGGTCCTCGGTCGCGACGGCGCCCCGTTGCGCACGTCCAGCGGGCTCCAGGTCATCCCGCACGGCAACTTCTCCGAGACTCCGCGGCGGCTCGACACGCTGATCGTCGCCGGGGGCTACGGCTCACACGCTGCGAGCAAGGACCCGGCCACGCTCGAGTGGATTGCAAGCGCTTCCAGGCGTGCGCGACGCACAGCCTCGGTCTGCACGGGCGCCTTCCTGCTGGCCGCTGCGGGACTGCTGGACGGCCGGCGCGCGACCACCCACTGGTCAGCTGCCAATGAGCTTGCCAAGCGCTATCCGAGGGTGCAGGTCGACCCAGAGCCGATCTTCCTGCGTGACGGCCCAATCTGGACGTCTGCCGGCGTCACGGCGGGAATGGACCTGGCGCTGGCGCTGGTCGAAGAAGATCTCGACCGCAACGCCGCGCTTGCGATCGCCCGCCAACTTGTCCTGTTCTTGCGCCGCCCGGGCAACCAGTCGCAGTTCAGCGCGACGCTGGCCGCCCAAGAGCCCCAACACGAGCCTCTGCGCGAGGTTCGCCGCCACATCGTCGAGAACCCAGCCACGGACCTGTCCGTCGAGGCGCTCTCGCAGCGCGCCCACATGAGCCCTCGCCACTTCGCTCGCCTGTTCCGCGCCGAGACCGGTGTCACCCCAGCGCGCTATGTGGAGAGCATCCGCCTCGAAACCGCTCGACGTCTCCTGGAGGACGGTGGGCAACCGATCGCGGACGTGGCGCTCAAATGCGGTTTCGGCACGCCCGAGACGATGCGCCGCTGCTTTCTACGCGCTCTCGGCGTCGGCCCAGCCGAGTACCGCCGCCGCTTTCACCCAACGGGATCGCCCTCCGGCGAGACGGTGGCGGCGTGAGCGCTCAGCCGCGTTCCGCTGAAGGCACGCCCCTCCAATCCAAACCAACAAGAGAGCAGGCAAAAATGGAGATCGCGATACTCGTCTATCCGAGGTTCACTGCCCTGGATGCGGTGGGTCCATATGAGGTGCTCAGTCGTCTGCCCGGCGCCAGAGTGACGTTCGTCGCCGAGCAGGCCGTGCCGCAGCGCACCGACACGACGCAGCTGGCGCTCCTCGCCGACGCCACGATCCGAGAGTTGCCGCACCCCGACATCGTGCTCGTCCCCGGTGGACCCGGCCAGACCGCTCTCATGGAAGACGGCCCGGTTCACGAGTGGCTGCGCGCGGCGCACGAGACCTCCACCTGGACGACCTCGGTCTGCACAGGCTCGCTCGTGCTCGCCGCGGCGGGCCTGCTCGACGGCAAGCGCGCCACGAGCAACTGGCAGGCCATCGAGCAGCTGCGCGCACTCGGCGCCGACGCCGTCGAGGAGGAGCGCGTCGTCTTCGACGACAAGATCGTCACCTCCGCCGGTGTCACCGCCGGCATCGACATGGCGCTTCAGTTGGCAGCCCGCATCGGCGGCGACCAACTGGCGCAGGCGATCCAGCTCGGTCTCGAGTACGACCCCCAGCCGCCCTTCGACGCCGGCTCGCCGCACAAGGCGCCTGCGGAGGTCGTGGAGGCCGTGCGCGCCTACTCGCGCTTTGCCGAACACGTCGTCTGACGTAGAACTCACGGTCGCGAGTTGCGGGTAATCCTGGTTGAAAGCCGTCCCCCCGCGTGATCGACCTCCGACAAGTTCTGAGCCTGAGCTCTTCCTTCGCCTGCTCCGGGAGAAGACATGGCCTCGTAATAAGGAGCATGTGGACGAGAGTTCGGCGTGCCCGGGCGAGGGGTCGCGTGTCGTGTATTGGATTGCGGATGCCCCCTGCGCGCGCGGGGGGCATGGCGTTTTCAGAGAACCGTCCGGGGCCGACCGCTAACCTGCGCTGTCCAATGGCAGAGCGCCGCTACCACCCCCGGGAGATCGAGCCACGCTGGCAGAAGGTGTGGGCCGATGAGCACACCTGGGAGGTCTCGAACGAGGCCGTCGTCGGGGAGGCCGAGGACGCCACCTCCTACGTGCTCGAGATGTTGC
>Ga0210385_10000846_pt1 | contig 19736 bp, 15 predicted proteins | sample IncBWH26OmetaG_FD_160107 | JGI IMG/M metagenome (GOLD analysis project Ga0210385, IMG submission 160107) | Forest soil microbial communities from Barre Woods Harvard Forest LTER site, Petersham, Massachusetts, United States - Inc-BW-H-26-O ...
CCTCCGGAACACCCTCCGGGCGGCGTCCGCGAGCTGCTCGTACGACAGCCAGAATGCGGTTGCAACCTTCAGATCACCGGCCTTGAACTGATCCAGCCGGTGCTCCTCGTCCGCCAGCCGGGCCGCCAGTTCGGCGGCATCCCAGCCTGGGCGGCTGACCAGCCGGTTCCCTATGATCCGGAGCGCCAGCGGCATGCCCTCGCACAGCCCGGCAAGCTGGTCGAGTGCCGATTCCTCGTCGCGGGCGGCACGCTGGCCGAGAATCCCCGTCAGCAGTTCCTTGGCCTCCTGCAGTGAAAGGGGTCCGAGCGCGAGCCGGCGTACACCTTCCAGGCCAGCCAGCGGCCGCTTGGCCGTGATCAGCGCCCGGCTTGCGCCGTCTCCCGGCAGCAGCGGGCGCACCTGCTCCTCCGACCCGGCGTTGTCCAGGACGACCAGCGCCTGCCTGTCCCGCAGCAGCGACCGGTACACCGAAGCACGCTCCGGGACATCATCCGGGATCTGCTCATCTGCGGCACCGAGCGCGCGGAGCAGCAGCCGCAGCGCCTCGGCGGCGGCCGCAGGACGCGGGGACATGCCGAACAGGTCAACGAAGAACACCCCGCCGGGGAAGCTCGGCCGCAGGACGTGGGCCGCCCGGATGGCGAGCGTGGTCTTCCCCATCCCCCCCGAGCCGGTGATGAGGCCCACCACGCCGGCACCCGGCGAACTCTCGGCGTACACCAGCTCGCTGATCCAGATCAGTTCCGCGGCCCGGCCGGTGAAGTCGTCACCCAGCCGGGGCAGTTCACACAGGCCGGCTGGGCGCGTCCAGTGATCCCGTAGCCTGCCATCACGCGCTAGCTCGACAAGCTGCTTGCGTGCATCCCCTTCCAGGGCAAGCGCGTCCGCCAGAGCAGCGACAGTCCGGTGCTGAGGCCCCTTGCTTCGCCCGCGCTCCATATCCGACAGGGTCCTTGCACTAACCCCCGACACCTCGGCCAACTGCTCCAGCGTCAGCCGCGCCGCGCGCCGATGAGAGCGCAGCACCTCCCCGAAACCCAAGCTTCTGGCGATAGCGAAAACTATACATAACGGGCCGGTCTGGTAATTCGATCATTGTCTCGGGGTCCAGCCCTTCTTCCCGCCCGTCAAGCCCGCTCGCAGCGCCAGGTCAGGCGCCCAGCTGTGCCAGCGCGGTGCGGAATGCCTTCGTGGTCCCTGCGGGCTAGCCTGTGAACGAGGTGGGCTGCTCGGACGGATGGCGAGGCGGAGGTGGGCATAGTTGGCTACCGGACGGGTGCTGCAGTTCGACAAGGAACGCGGTTACGGCTTTATCGCGGCGGACGATGGCGGCGAGGATGTCTTTCTGCACGCGTCGGTATACGAGGGCGCCTCAGACGAACTCAGCCCGGGCATGCGGATGGAATTTAAGATCATGGCCGGCGACCGTGGCCGAAAAGCGTTCGGGGCGCGAAGCATTCCCGATGACCCCGACCTGGACGATGGTTCTGTTACCTCGCTCAAGCCCGCGTCAAAGCCTGACGGTTTCGCGACGCCGCAGTCTGGGGCGCATCAGGCTGCCTCCGCTGCCTTGGCGGCCGGGGCGCTGCAGACTCCGGACGCGCAGACTGCACACAGCAAAGAGGCGTTCGGCAGCAACGACGTTGCCGACGACGAGCCAATGTGCGACGTGCTCTCGGGGCAGGAGTTCAGCCAGGAAATGACAGAACTCCTGCTGGCCAGCGCGCCGACGCTGACCGGCCAGCAGATTCTCCAAGTGCGGGAGAGCATGCTGGAGTGCGCGAGAAAACACGGGTGGATCGACATCTGAAGACGTTACAGAATTCGCTGATGCCACCATGAGCAGCCCGGATGAACGAGGAGGCGGCGGGCTCGAGCCTGAACTGGGCGCGGTCATGAACGAACGGCCCCGGCTGATCAATCTTGCCTACCGGCTCCTGGGCTCGCTCGCCGAGGGCGAGGACGCTGTGCAGGAGGCCTACGCCCGCTGGTACGCCATGTCCCGGGCCAGGCAGGACGCCATCGACTCCCCGGGCGCCTGGCTGACGACGGTCACCAGCCGCATCTGCCTGGACCTGCTCGGCTCGGCGCGGGTCCGCCGGGAGCGCTACGTCGGCGAGTGGATCCCCGAGCCGCTGCCCGAGCCAGCGGAGTGGCCCGGCGGCCGGGCCGCCGGCATCGCCGTCGACCCGGCCGACCGGGTCACCCTCGACGAGTCGGTCAGCATGGCGTTCCTGGTCGTGCTGGAGTCGATGACCCCGGCCGAGCGCGTCGCGTTCGTTCTGCATGATGTTTTCCGCTACTCCTTCGCCGAGGTGGCCGAGATCACCGGCCGCACGCCGGCCGCATGCCGCCAGCTGGCCTCCTCGGCCCGCCGCCGCATCCGCGCGTCGCAGGCGCCGCCGACCCCGACCGCCCGGCAGGCCGGCGTCGTGAGGAAGTTCAAACGGGCGCTGGAGGCCGGGGATGTCGGGACGCTCGTCGGCCTCCTGGACCCCGGCGCCAAGGTGACCGCCGACGGCGGCGGTCTCGTCAGCGCGGCGCTCCACCCGGTCGAAGGCGCCGAGGAGATCGCGCGGTACCTGGCCGGTCTGGTTCAGCGGGCACCCGACAGCGTGACGTTCCTGGAACGCACGGTCAACGGCCAGCCTGGCCTGGTCGCACAGCAGGATGACGTCACCGTGACGGTGTTCGCGTTCCGGATCGCCGAAGACCGGATCACCCACATCTGGGCGGTGCGAAACCCGGGCAAACTGCGGCCCTGGATCACCGGCTGACGCACCGCTGGCGCCCGGATGGCAGCGGGACGCCCGGCCATTGCGCAGGCCATATCCCGACGCGCCGGGGCCCGAACCTTTAGGCCATTCATTAGCCGTTCATTACTGGCATTTTCTTAAGCCGTTAGCGGCTTGTGCCGTTTACCCGCCGTGGGGTGCGGGAATGGCGGCTCACACACGGATACAGTGCTCCTGGAACTGTATTCCTGGACCGAAGGGAGCTCCCATACATGGGACCGCCTACCCCTGCTGGCGCGACCCGCGGGCCTGGGGGTTACAGCACAGTTCCGTCGCCGCTGGCAATGGACGACATGACCTTCCGTGACCTGGGCCATCGACTCGTGGACACGCTTGCCGTTTACCTGGACAAGCTTCCCCAAGAGCCGGTTTACCAGCCCTTGCCGGCGGAAGTGCGGCGAGAGCTAGAGAAAATGGAAATCCCCGCTGAGGGATCGGCTGCCGAAGATGTCATCGAAGACTTTCTCCGGCTCGTTTTGCCGTATGGCCGGGGGCAGAATCATCCGTGTTTCGCCGCGTTCGTTGATCCCGCCGCGTCCAGGCTGAGCATGCTCGCGGCATTTGCCTCGGCGGTTACCAATACAAGCGGCTCCGGCGGCAATTACGCAGCTATATACGTGGAGCAGGCGGCCATCCGCTGGCTGATGGAGCTCATCGGTTTCCCGGCAGACGGAAGCGACGGGGTCCTGCTCGGCGGCGGATCCGACGCGAACCGGCACTGCCTCGAAGTCGCGCGCTACTGGGGCGCGAAGGCCAACGGCTGGGATGTCAGGGAGGAAGGCCTGCACGGCCACCCGCGGCTGACCATGTACATGTCGGCAGAGGGCCATTCCTGCCTGGACAAGGCCGCGTTCACGCTGGGGCTCGGCGCTCCGCGCAAGGTGGCGACCGATGCGGGCTTCCGCATGGACCTCGCGGACCTGCGCGACGCGGTCGCGGCCGACCGGCGTGCAGGTCACCGCCCGTTCCTGGTCGCGGCGAACGCCGGGAGCGTGACGACCGGCGCGATCGACCCGCTCGGCGATCTCGCCGACTTCTGCCGCGAGGAAGGCCTCTGGCTGCACGTTGACGGGGCCTTCGGCGGCTTCGGGGTCCTCGACCCGCGCCTCGCGCCACTGTACCGGGGGCTGGAGCGCGCCGACTCGGTCGCCCTCGACCCGCACAAGTGGCTGGCCGTGGCCATCGGCTGCAGCTGTGCCATGGTGCGGCAGGGCTCGCTGCTGCAGGACACCTACAAGCTCATCCCGTCCTACCTCAGGCTCCCGCCCGGGCAGGGGTTCGCAGGCGACGTCTGGTACTCCCACCGCAGCGCCGAGCAGACGAGGGATTCGGGGCGGGCGCTCAAGACGCTCTGGAACATCCAGCAGGCCGGGAAGGCCGGGCTGGTGGATCACGTACGGCGGCACGTCGACCTGGCGCGCCACCTGGAAGGCCTCATCGACGCCGATCCTGAGCTGGAGCTGGTGGCGACCGGGCCGCTGACCGCGGTGTGTTTCCGCTACGCGCCGGAAGGCATGCGCGGCGACGAGACGGCCCTGGACCTGCTGAACCAGGCGATCATGGAGGACGTCCAGGTCGGCGGGCGGGCGTTCCTGGCCGGCGTCAACATCCGCGGCCGCTTCGCGCTGCGGTCGTGCGCCCTGCACTACGCCCTCGACGAGGGGCACGTGCAGGCGATCGCCGACGCCGTCCGGGAGGCCGGGCACCGCCGCGTCCAGTCGGACGCGCAGTGGGACAGGGGCGAGATCACGGCCCCGCTGCCGCGCTGCGAATCACTGGAGGAGGACGCGACATGCGCATCGTAACCAGCCGCCCTCCGGCCAGGCACGCGGCCAGCAAGGCCTCCGTTCCGCCCTCGGCGCAGGCGCGCTTCACGCTCGCGCTCGCGGGCGGCAAGGCGGCGGGGACCGCGTCGCGGGTGCTGCGGACCGGCGGGGGCACGAGCTTCCCCGGCATGGTCGCCCGGCGGATCGATCCCCGCATCCTGCAGAAGACCGCGGCGGTGAACAACGCGAGCAAGCTGGTCGTCACCGGGAGCAACGGCAAGACGACGACCTGCCGGATGCTCGCCGCGCTGGCGCGGGCCGGCGGCCTGTCCGTCACCCAGAACCGGTCCGGTTCCAACCTGCTGCAGGGAGTGATCTCGGCCGCCGTGCGGGGAACGGACCTGCGGGGCCGGATGGACGCGCAGCTGTTTCTGCTGGAGGTCGACGAGGCAACGGTCCGCCTGGTGGCGCCGGAGGTGCGGCCGGACGCGTTCGTGATCACGAACATCTTCCGTGACCAGCTGGACCGCTTCGGCGAGCTGTACACGATGGCGAAGGGGCTCGAAGCCGTCATCGAGGCGCTGCCCGCGTCCGCCACCGTGGTGCTCAACGCCGACGATCCGCTGGTGGCCAGCCTCGCGCCCAACGCACGGGCCCGCCGCCTGTACTACGGCATCGCGGACGACGGCGCCGGGCTGCGGGAGCCCGAGCACTCCGCGGACACGATCCGCTGCGTGCGCTGCCAGCACATGCTGAGTTACCGCGCCGTGCACCTCTCCCACCTGGGCGATTACGAGTGCCCGGAGTGCGGGAACGCCCGCCCGGGGCTGGACGTCGCGGTGACCGCGATCCGGCCGTCGGAGGAGGCAGGCTCCGAGATCACGATCGAGACCCCGGCCGGGATCTTCGCGCTGCAGGTGCCTCTGGCCGGGACGCACAACGTCTACAACGCGGCCGCCGCACTGGCGGGCGCGGTGGCGCTGTCGCTCCCCCGGCCGCTGGACCCGGCCGAGGCGCGGCACGCGATCGCGGACCTGCGCCCGGCGTTCGGCCGCCTGGAGGAGATCCAGGCGGGCGACAAGCAGATCGTGCTCGCCTTCGTCAAGAACCCGACGTCGTACAACGCCACGCTGCGCGAGGTGCTGCGGCGGCCCGGCCCGAAACACATCCTGGCCGCGCACAGCAACACCGTGGTCGACGGCGAGGACTTCGCCTGGCTCTGGGATGTGGAACTCGAGCAGCTGGTGCCGCGGCTCGCGAGCCTCACCGTCAGCGGGACCAGGGCCGACGAGGTAGCGCTGCGGTTCAAGTACGCCGGCGCCAGTCCCAACATCACGACCATGCTGCCCGGCCGCTCGGCCGCCCTTTCGAGGGCCCTGAACGAGACGCCGGCGGGCGGGTCTCTGTACATCTTCGCTGGCTACACCCCAATGCGCGAGCTGCGCAGCGTCATGCAGCGACGCGGCTGGGTGCGGCCTACCTGGGAGGAATGACGACATGACAACGCCTGTCAAAACGGTCCGCATCTGCCACCTCTATCCGAGGCTGCTGAGCGTGGCCGGCGACCGGGGGAACCTGTTCGCCATCATGCAGCGCTGCGCCTGGCGCGGGATCCGCTTCAGCGTGACCGACGCCGACGTGGGGGACGTCCCCGACTTCACCGAGTCCGACCTCATCCTGGTGCACGGCGGGCAGGACCGCGAGATGACCGCGGCCGCGCGCGACCTGGCGGAGAAGGCCGGGCCGCTGCGGGAGGCGATCGAGGGCAACGCCGTCGTCCTCGCCGTGTGCGCCGGCTACCAGCTCCTCGGGCGGTACTACGCCCCGGCTGAGGGCCCGCGGATCGAGGGCATCGACGTGCTGGACGTGGTCACCGAGGCCGGCCCGACGCGCTTTATCGGGCACGTCGCGGTGGACTGTGACTTCGGCTTGGGCAACCGCGGCCGGCTGACCGGGTTCGAGAACCACAGCGGCCGCACCCGCCTCGGCAGCGGCGCCGAGCCGCTCGGGCACGTGCTCGCCGGGGGCGGCAACAACGGCGAGGACGGCACCGAAGGCGCCCGGTACAAGGAGGTCTACGCGACCTACCTGCACGGGCCGGTGCTGCCGAAGAACCCGTGGCTGGCCGATCACCTCATCTCCCGGGCGCTCGAGCACCGCTACAGCGATGTCGGCCCGCTCGAGCCGCTCACCGACCAGGCCGAGGCGCAGGCGCATGCCGCTTCGCTCCGTCTCGCCCGGCGGCCGGCCCGCAGGTGGCGGGCCGCCTCGGTTGGCGGCTCCCGGGTCCGGCGGCGCCCGTTGCGCGCCCCCGCCCGGGCCCGCGCTAGGACCAGGCCAGCGAACAAGGAGACACGGTGGACTTCTCACTAAGCGCCGATCAGCGTGAGCTGACCGAGGCGGCCGCCGACTTCGCGCGGAAGGAACTGAACCACGATCTCCTGAAGAGGGAGGACGCGGGCGAGTTCCCGAGGGATGCGTGGCGGGCGTGCGCTAAGTTCGGCATCCTCGGCCTGCCGGTCCCCGCCGAGCTCGGCGGCACCGACACCGACGTGCTGACGACGGCCCTGGTCATGGAGGCCCTGGGCTACGGCTGCCAGGACAACGGGCTGCTGTTCTCGCTCAACGCGCAGATGTGGAGCGTCGAGCTGCCGCTGGTCGCCTTCGGCACCGAGAGCCAGCAGCGCAGGTACCTGCCGCCGATGGTGTCCGGTGACATCCTCGGCGGGCACGCGATGACCGAACCGGAGACCGGCTCGGACGCGCTGCACATGCGCACCCGCGCCGAGCGGCGCGGTGACCACTACGTCCTGAACGGCGCCAAGCAGTACATCACCAACGCGCCGGTCTCCGACGTGTTCCTGGTCTACGCCTCGGTCACCGACCGCCCCGGCCTGGCCGGCCTGTCCGCGTTCCTCGTCGACAGGGCGACGCCCGGGCTGATGGTGAGCAGTGGCTTCGAGAAGATGGGCCTGCGGACCTCGCCGATCGGTGAGATAGCGCTGGACGACTGCCGCGTGCCCGTGGAGAGCCGGCTGGGGCCGGAAGGCGCCGGGATGGCCATCTTCAACTCGTCCATGGAGTGGGAGCGGAGCTGCATCTTCGCCAGCGTCGTGGGCGCGATGCGGCGGCAGCTCGACGAGTGCGTCGCGTATGCGCGCTCGCGCGAGCAGTTCGGGCAGCCGATCGGGAAGTTCCAGGGCGTGTCCAACAAGCTGGCCGACATGTACGTGCGGCTGGAGGCGGCGCGGCTGCTGATCTACCGGGTCGCCTGGCTCAAGCAGCAGGGCAGGTCAGCGCCGGCCGAGGCGGCCGCAGCGAAGCTGTTCACCAGCGAGGCGTTCGTGCAGTCCAGCCGGGACGCGATCCAGGCCCACGGCGCCCTGGGCTACATGAAGGAAGCGGGGATCGAGCGCGATCTGCGGGACGCGCTCGCCAGCACCATCTACTCCGGCACCTCGGAGATCCAGCGCGTGGTACTCGCCCGGATGCTCGGGCTCTGAACGAACCGAAGGCGAGCGAAACAACGGCACCGTTCCGCGACAGATAGGAGAGGAACAACGATGGCGTATCTGCTGCAGCATCTGCTGACCGAGGCTGCGGCGCGCCGGCCGCAGCGGCCGGCGGTTGCGTCGGGGGGCAGTGAGCTCAGCTACTCCGAGCTGGACCGGCTGAGCACGAAGGTGGCGCGGGCGCTGCTGCGCCGGGGCGTGGAGCCCGGTGACCGGGTGGCGATCCTGGTGAGCAAGTCGGCCACCGCGGTGATCGGGCTCTACGGGGCGCTGAAGGCCGGGGCCTGCTATGTGCCGCTCGACACGAAGGCGCCCGCCGAGCGGCTCGGCTACGTCGTGCGGGACTGCGCCGCCGCCGTGATCATCGCGGACGACACGACCGCCGCCCAGGCGGCCGTCCTCGCCGAGGGCGTTCCCGGGTCCCGCGGCGTGCTGCTGCCGAGCGCCCCGGAGGTCACCGGCGAGCCGGACGAGCCGCTCGACGGAGACCGCGCCATCGAGACCGACCTCGCGTACATCTTGTACACATCGGGTTCGACCGGCGCCCCGAAGGGTGTCATGATCTCGCACCGCAACTCGCTCACGTTCGTCGAGTGGGCCGCCGCCGCCGCCCGGCTCACCGAGCAGGATCGCGTCTGCAGCCCGGCGCCGCTGCATTTTGACCTGTCGGTCTTTGACGTGTTTGCCAGCTGCCGCGCCGGCGCCTGCATGGCCGTGCTTCCGGACGGGACGGCCACGTTCCCGGTGTCGATCGCGCGGTGGATGGAATCCGCGCAGATCTCGGTCTGGTACTCGGTGCCGTCCGTGCTCACGCTGCTCGCGTGCTACGGCGGCCTGCCGAAGTTCGACCTGTCGCACCTGCACACGGTGATCTTCGCCGGGGAAGTGTTCCCGCCCAAGTACCTCGCCAAGCTGATGGCCGAGCTGCCGAACGCCCGCTACCTCAACTGGTACGGGCCGACCGAGACCAACGTCTGCACCGCGTTCGAGATCCCTGCGGACGGTGCGGACGACGCCACGCCCGCCCCGATCGGGAAGGCCTGCGCCAACACCGAGGTGTTCGCGGTCGCCACTGACGGCAGCCGGGTGTCCGCGCCGGGCGAGGAGGGCGAGCTGTACGCGCGCGGCCCTTCCCTGATGCAGGGGTACTGGGGGCAGCCGGCCAAGACCCACGAGGTGCTGGTCGTGAACCCGTTCCAGGCATCCCGCGACGAGCTCGTGTACCGCACGGGTGACCTGGTGACCCTGGACCCGGACGGCAACTACGTGTACATCGGCCGCCGGGACAGCATGGTGAAGATCCGCGGCTACCGGGTGGAGCTCGGCGAGGTGGAGACCGCGCTGTACCGGCACCCGGGCGTCAAGGAGGCGGCGGTGCTGCCGGTGTCCGACGAGCTGCTCGGCAGCCGCCTGCGCGCGGTCATCACCGCCAACCAGGGCAGCGACCTCACCCGCGAGAACGTCATGGATCACTGCCGGCAGTGGCTGCCGGGCTACATGGTGCCGGACGTCATCGACTTCCGCGAGGCTCTGCCGCGCACCTCGACCGGCAAGGTCGACCGGGCCGGCCTGGCCCGCGAATAGCACGGTCCAGACAGCGATAGCTAACTGACAGATAACGAGGGGGAGCTCAAGTGGAAACCGTCATCAACGACTACGTCAGCAGGGAACTCGTTCAGGATCAGGCGTTGCTGCCGCTGGCCGACGACACGTCGCTGCTGGAGACCGGCGTCCTCGACTCGCTGAGCCTGCTCAGGCTGGTGGTCTTCCTGGAAGAGCGGTTCGGGATCGGGGTAGGCGACGCGGATCTGCTCCCAGACAATTTCGCGAGCGTGAACGCGATCTGCGCCTACGTCCGTGCCCGGGAAGCCCAGAAGCAGGAGGCCACGCATGGGTGACGGCCGCGCGGCGAGGCTGCTGCGTAGCGCGGAAGGCGTGGCCTACTGGGGGGTGGTCGCGCCGGTCCTGGCCCGTATGCCGTCGGCCCTCGGCTACCGCATCGCCTGCTGGCGCGGCGACAGGCTCTACCGCAGCCATGCCTCCAAACGCGCCAACACCGAACGCCACCTGCGGCTGTTCCTCGGGGGCGAGCTCGGCCGGGTGAAGGCGCGGCAGGCGGCCCGCGACTGGTTCCGGTTCGCCTCGTGCGAGGCGGTCGACGTGGCGCGGCTGCGGCACCGGGCCCGGCCGCTGCGGCGGCTGGTCACGATCGAGGGCCGGGAGCATCTGGAAGCCGCGCTGGCCGATGGCAAGGGCGCGATCCTCTGCTGCGCCCACTTTGGCTCGTACAACAGCGCCCTGTCCGTGCTGCACACCAGCGGCGTCCCGGTCACGACGATCGGCCGCTGGCAGTACAAGTACACGGCAGGGATGTCCGCGTTCGAGCGGCGGTTCTGGGACTGGGTGCTGGCCCGGCGGGTGCGGCGGCATCGGCAGCGGCCGATGATCGAGCCGTGGCCGGGCCGGGTAGAGGTGGCGGCGCTGGCGGCTTCCGCGCTGCGCGCCAACGAGGTGGTGACGATCTCGATCGACGCGCCGCCACTGGACAGCGACAAGGCCCGCGCGGTCGACGTTCGCTTCCTCGGGCACCAGGCCAGGCTGATGCCGGGCATCGTAACGCTTGCCCGGCTGACCGGTGCGCCGGTCCTCATGTGCTCGGTGTACCGGTCGGCCGACTATCGCCACCAGGTGCTGGAGATCTCCGACCCGGTGCCCATGGCCGGGGACACGGCGACCGCCTTCGGGCGCTGCGTCGCCGGGGTGAGCGCCGCCATCCGCAGGAGCCCGGCGAGCTGGGTGTACTGGCCGAGCCCGCTCGACCTCGACAACCTCGGCATGCTCTCGCCAGGCCCGTATACCGCGCCCGCGCGCGTTCCAGCACTCGTTGCCATAGGCGCCTAAAGATCCAGGAGCCTGATGATCTTGAAACGCGACGGGTAGCCGCCTGCCCGGGACGGGTCAGGCGAAAAGGGAACGGCCCCAGTCCTGTCCGGGGCGCAGGCCGGGCGGGCAGGCGAACACGGCGCTGCCGGTGTGCTGGGTGTACTCGTTGAGCGCGTCGGCGGCCAGCGACTGCTGGAGGCGGACGAACTGGGCCGGGTTCTTCATGAACGCGATGAAGAACAGGCCGCCGAGCAGCGTTCCGGCCTGCTGGTCGATGCCGTCGGTGAAGGAGTAGCCGCGGCGCAGGATCCGGGTCCCGCCGTTGTGCTCGAAGCTGGCCAGCCGGATGTGCGCGTGGGCCGGGATGGCGGGCTGCCCGTCGCTGCCGGTCGCGGCGAAGTCCGGGGTGGTGAACTCCTTCCCGCCCGACAGCGGGGCGCCGGAGACCTTGGCGCGGCCGATGGTGTTCTCCTGGTCCTGCAGGTAGTCGCGGTCCCAGTTCTCCACGAAGATCCGGATCTTGCGGGCGACGAGGTAGCTGCCGCCGCGCAGCCAGGGCTGATCGGTTTCCCGGCCCACCCAGACGTAATCGTTCATGAGGCTCGCCTGCTCGGCCTTGATGTTGCGGGTGCCATCCTTGAAACCGAGCAGGTTGCGGGGCGTGGGCTGGCTGGCCGTCGTGGTCGAGGTCCGGCCGAATCCCAGCTCCATCCAGTTGTGCTCGACGACGCCCATGCCGATCCTGGCCAGGTTGCGCACGGCGTGGAATGCGACGAGCGGATCATCGGAGCAGGCCTGGATACACAGATCGCCGCCGGTGTAGTCGGGGTCGAGATTCTCGTTGGGCAGCGGCGGGAGCTGGGCGAGCGCGGACGGCTTGCGGCCGGCCAGGCCGAACCGGTGATCGAACAGCGATGGCCCGTAGCCGATCGTGATCGTCAGCCGGGCCACCGGCGACCCGACCGCCTCGCCGGTGTCGACCGGCGGCGCGTACGGCTGCGCGTCCTGGCCCACCAGCCGGCCGGCGGTCATGTCCGCCGCCGCCCTCGTCCACATGTGCAGCAGATCCCGGATATCGGCGGCGGTCGCCCCGGTGACGGCGTTCAGCGAGCCGAACGCCAGCCGGTCCTGGGCCGGTGTGGCGATGCCGGCCTGGTGCGTCCCGTAGAACAGGATCGTCTCGTCGCTGCCGTCGGTGGCGGCCGCTCTGCCGTCCTGCCCGGTGAAGTAGCCGGCCAGGCCGCCCGCCAGCACCCCGGCGCCCGCGGCGCCCGCCCCGGCGAGCAGCCGCCGCCGGGACGGCCCAGGCCGCTCGGTTTCGTGCATCAGCCGCTCACCTGGAGCGACAGCTTGGACAGCGACTCCGCGAGGGCGTTCACCGCGGTGGACAGCTGGCGGCGCTGCGAGTCGAGGACGGTGGAGTACTCGACGTATCCGGTGTCGTCGTAACCCGGGCTGGCCTTGTACTTGGCCAGCAAGTCGGCAACCGCGGCGTCGCGCTGCCGGATCTGCGACAGCAGGCCGGGGTCCTTCTGCTGCAGGTAGGGCTGCAGCAGGCTGACGACCTCCATCGCCCCGTCGACGTTGGCCTGGAAGACCGGGAGGTCGGTGTTGGAGTAGCGCTCCTCCTCGCCGGAGATCTTCGACGTGGCGGCCTCGTTGATCAGGTCGGTAGCGCCGCTCGCCATCTCCAGCGGGTTGTACTGGGCGCTGCGCACCAGGGTCAGCAGCTGCTGCTCGTGGCCGACCAGCGCGCTGCACAGCTTCGGCGCCCCGGCCAGCGTGTCGTCCGCCCAGATCAGCTGCTCGATCTTGTGGAAGCCGATGAACTGGGATGCCACCGTGACCGGGTTCTCCCACCGGCCGTCGATCTCGGTGTCCAGGCCGCCCCAGATCTCGGCGACCGGCTCGATCCGCTCGTAGTAGACGCGCGCCTTCGGGTAAAGCACCTCGGCCTGGGCCATGTTCCCGGCGTCGACAGCCCGGCAGAACGCCTGCGTGTGCGAGACCAGGCTGGCGGTGTTCTGGTCGACGTAGCCGCCATAGGAGCCGACCGCGGCGGCGAGCTGCGCGTTGTTCTGCCAGGTCGCCCCGGACGCCTTCCCGGTGACGGTCAGGTTCCAGTGCTGCTGGGACGCGCCCGGGCAGTTGATCTTGTAAGTGCCGGGCTGCAGGTCCAGCGAGAACCCGCCGGACAGGCCCGGGGTGAGGTTCTCCTGCTCGCCGAGGATCTTGGCCAGGTTCGACGTGCGCAGCTCGGCCTCTGACACCGCACTGGCATTGGTGTTGGACACGTTGAACTGGACCGCCCCGGCCGTGATCTTCGCCGGCTTCGGCGCGCATCCTTGCGGCGTCAGGTCGATCGTGACCGTGGTCGCGTGCGCCAACGCCTCGGATCCCGATGACCCGTGCGAACTCGAGCAGGCAGACGCGAGCAGTGCCAGCGAGGCCAGCGCCACGATGCTCGCCGGCAGCCAGCGAGCGCGCCGCCCTTCCCCGTGACCGTCAGTGTGCATGGTTGATGAACTCCCTCGCCGTTGTGACCGATTACTGCTCTGCAGGCTGGGCTGGCGCGGCCGCGGCTGCCGGTCTTCTCCGGGCGCGGGCGGGCCAGGCAACGATGATGATCATTGGCACCAGGTAGGCGGTCCAGGCGGCGACCTCGATCCACACCGGGTACGGCTGGATGCCGAGCACGCCGGTCAGCAGTGACTCCACCGGCGTGCCAGGCCGTACCAGCCAGGACAGATCGAACGCCTGGACCTGCCCGACCGTCAGCCAGCCGGCCTCGTTGGCGGTGTGGAAGGCCGTCATCACCAGGCCAGCCGCGACCACGACCAGCACGAGCCCGGTAATCCGGAAGAACCTGGCCAGGTTGAGCCGGACGCCTCCGCGGTAGATGGCGTAGCCGACCGCGGCCGCGAGCAGGATGCCGATGACCGCGCCGACCCAGGACAGCGTGGCGTCGCCAGAAGCATGGAACGTCGCCAGCAGGAACACCGCGGTCTCGAAGCCCTCGCGCAGCACCGCGAGGAACGCCATCACCACCAGCGCCCGGCCAGAACCCGACTCCAGGGCCGAGGCCGCGGCTCCCTCCAGATCGCCCTTCAGGTCCCGCGCGTGCCGCCGCATGAAGATGATCATGTACGTGACCATGCACACCGCCAGCGCGCCGACGACGGTCTCCAGCCCTTCCTGCTGCTCCTGGGGCAGGTCCGAGGAGATCACCTGCAGGGCTATCGCGATGCCGATGCAGATCACGACCGCAATGGCGGTGCCGATCCACACCTGGCGAAGCGCGTCACGCCGGCCTTGCTGGCCCAGGAACGCGGCGATGATCCCTACGATCAGCGCGGCTTCCAGGCCTTCGCGCAGGCCAATAACGAACGTGGGCAGCACCCGTCGTCCCCTTCCTCGGCGCCGAGAGCTGGCCCGTTAGGATAGGCATTCCTAAGTAAGGCTTACCTAACCGTGGGGCGACCAGCGATGTCAAGCCACTGGCCCGGATTTGGATCAGACCCGGAGGCGATAGCTCAGGGCCACAGCTAGCTGCACACCCCGGCTGCGCGGAGGGTGGCAGCTGGGGGAGGCTGACTTTCCTGCAGAGGTGGTGCAGGCACACCTGCTAGACCGTGTTCGCGGGGACACAATGCCCTTGTGGGTATCGCCCTGTATACGTGGCGCGCGGGCTGGCGCCGGTCCTGGCAGCTGGCACTGGCCGTTGCGCTGATCGGTGGGCTGCTGGGGGCCGCAGCGACGGCCGCGCTGGCGGGAGCACGACGGACCGATTCGGCTTATGGCCGCTACCTGCAGGCGGCAAAGGCAAGCGACGTGATGATCGACATACCGGGCCCGCTGCTGAGTGTCGTCCGCCAGGTGGAGGGGTTCCACGGCAAGCTGTCTGCCGCGGCGTGGCTCGGGCTGAACGCCGACCCCGTCATTGACGGGAAAATCGATCCGTCCTTCCAGACGGACGCGATTGCCGCGAGCCTGGGTGGCGAGTACTTCCGGCAGGACAAGATGACGGTGCTGGCCGGGAAGCTGCCGGCGCTCGATTCGACGGACGAGATAGCGGTCACCGAGCCGATGGCCAGGGCTTTCGGCCTGCATCCCGGCTCGCACATGACCTGGCAGTTCTATCGCGGCAAGATTGGCCCGGACGGGCTGCCGACCAGCGCGGCGCCTGTTGCAGCTCAGCGAACCACGTTTGTGGTCACCGCGATCACCTCGGCTCCGCCCGCGCTCGGCGATCAGTTCGATGACATCGACGGGGCAATCCTGCCGCCCGCTGCCACCCCCACGTACCTGAACGGGGAGTGGGGTTTCGGCTGGGTGGCGATGCGGCTTCCTGGCGGTGCGGCCGGCCTGCCGGCCATACAGCGGCAGCTCGCGGCGCTCGAGCGCAAGCTGTCGGAGCGTTATCACTTCCCTATTTATTTTGATATCCGCGTCCTGGCAATCGTCCAGCACGAGGCACAGCAGGCGATCGAGCCGGAGGTGGACGCGCTCGCCGTTCTCGGCGGCCTGATCGCGCTCGCCACGCTGGTCCTGGTCGGCCAGGGGCTCACTCAGCTGCTCAGCAGATCGGCGGCCGACGGGACGATCCTGCGAGCGATGGGGGCGACCCGCGGCGAGACGGCACTGGCCCTGGCCGGACCTGGTTGCGCTGCGATCGCCGGCAGCGCCGTGCTGTCAGCGGCGGGAGCCATAGCGCTGTCGCCCCTTGCGCCGGTCGGCCCGGTGCGCGCCTACGATCCGCAGACCGGCGTCAGGGCTGACTGGCTGGTCCTGGGCGCCGGAACGCTGGCGCTGCTGCTTCTGCTCGGCGGCGTCTTGACCTGGCTGTCCTGGCGGGCGGCCGGGCAGGCAGCTGAGCCGGCCGTGGCCCGGCCACTGCCGCTGATCACCGCGTCGCGCCGCAGCGGCGTGCCCATCACCGCGCTCACCGGTATGCGCTACGCACTCGAGCGCGGGTACGGACGGCGGCGGGCGCCGGTCCGGGCGACGCTGGCAGGCTCGGTGACCGCCGTCACGGCGCTGGCCGTCTCGGTAGTGTTCAGCTCCAGCCTGAGCGGGCTTGTGTCTCATCCCGCTCGGTACGGCTGGAACTGGGCGACGCTGATCCAGTCGCAAGCCGGCTGGGGATCCTGGGCGCCCGACTCCATGACCTCGATCCTCGCGCGTCAGCACGGCATCACAGGATGGTCTGAATTCGGCTTCGGCCAGCTGGCTATCGATCACCAGGAGATCCCGGTACTCGGCCTGCTGCAGCACGGCGCGAACGCGCCCGCGCCCCCAACCACCAGCGGCCATCCGCTGGCCGCCGCCGACCAGATCGAGCTCGGCACGGTCACGATGCGCGCGCTGGGGCTGAAGGTGGGCGACAAGGTCACGGTCGGGGCCGCCAGACGGCCGTTCACGGTAGTAGGGACAGTGACTCTGCCCTCGATGGGCACCGTTCTGACTGACCACGTGTCCCTCGGTCGCGGCGCCATGATGGAGGAAGACGCGATGCTGTCCGCGGACCGCCTCGAGCCCTACACCCAAGCTGTGTTCACCGCTGCTAATGCAAACGACGTCGCGGTCAGCTCCCCGTTCTATCCGTCGGCGGTAGCCATCTACGCGAGATCCGGTGCTGACGCTCGCCAGGCGGCGGCGAGCATTCTGCGGCACGAACCGGACGGAACTCCCGGGGGTATGTACGCACTGCCGCCCCAGCCGGCCGCGCAGATCGTGAACTTCCAGCAGATGGGAGGGTTGCCGCTGACCATCGCGCTCGGCGTGGCGATCGCGGCCCTGCTGGCTCTCGCCCTGACGATCGTCGCCTCGGTCCGCCAACGACGCCGTGAGCTGGCCCTGCTGAAGTCGCTGGGGATGCGCCGCGGCCAGCTGCGTGCCGTTGTACTCAGCCAGGCGAGCACCATCCTGGTGGTGGCTATCATCATCGGCGTCCCCTCGGGAATCGCGGCAGGCCGGTGGGCCTGGACGGCCTTCGCCAGCGCAATCGGCGTCGTGCCCGCTGCTGTGGTGCCCACCACGGCGCTCGCCCTTGGCGTGCTGGCACTGCTGGCCGCCGGCAACATACTGGCCACCTGGCCCGCCGCCATCGCCGCCCGGACCTCGGTAGCCCGCACGCTGCGCTCCGAGTAGGTCAGCACCAGGCACTGCGTGTAGACGCCCGCCGCGGCGCAAGCCGGAGCTTTACCATCGTCGTTTTCTGGGCAGCAGCCGCTGCCGCTCCTAGAGCTCGTTCTTGTAGACCTGGCCCTCTTTCATGATCAGCTTGAGGTTCTGGTCCGGGGTGGTGAGCACCCGGATGTCGTCCAGCGGGTTGCCGTCGATCACCAGCAGGTCGGCGTACGCGCCCGGTGCCACGACGCCTACCTGCCCCACCATGCACAGCAGCTGCGCCGCCGTGGTCGTCGCCGCCCGGATCAGGTCGGCTGGGGGCTGGACCTGGGAACGGATCACGAACTCCTGCAGCTGCTGGTCGTGCAATTCGGCGAACAGGTCGGTGCCGTACACGATCGGCAGCCCCGCCTTGTGCGCCATCTCCAGCGCGCCGAGCGCGCCGTCGATGACCTCGGCCAGCTTGTCCGCGATGTCCGCGGGCAGCTCGCCGTCACGCGCCTTCCTGGCCAGGGTCTGGTAGGTGACGATCGTCGGCACATAGAACGCGCCGTGCTTCTTGAACAGCGGGATGCTGCTCTCGTCCATCAGGTTGCCGTGCTCGATCGACCGCACCCCGCACTCCAGGCCGCGGTTGATCGCCCGCGAGGTGTACGCGTGCCCGGCCACGTAGATGTTCGCTGCCGTGGCCTCCTCCACGATCGCGTTCAGTTCCTCGATCGAGAACTGGGTGGAGTCCACCCGGTCGCTGGGCGAGTCGACTGCGCCGCTGAGATAGACCTTGATGTGGTGCGCGCCCCGGCGTACCTCTTCGCGGACCGCGCGCCGGACCTCCGGCACGCCGTCGCAGATCACCCCGATCGCCGGGGCGTAATAGTTGTCGTCGTAGACCCGGCGGCTGGGCGCCCGCCAGTCACCGGCGCCGCCGGTCTGGGAAAGCTGCTTACCACCGAACCGCATCCGCGGCCCGGTGAAATACCCCTCGTCCACCGCCCGCGCCAGCCCGTGCTCGCCGGCCCCGACGTCGCGGATCGTGGTGAACCCGCGCAACAGCATGCCCTCCAGTGCCCGCCCGGCCCGCGCCGCGACATAGGTCGGCGACCATTCGGCCATGGCGAAGACGTCCGCGTCGACGATCGCCGGGTGGGTGTGCGCGTCGATCAGGCCCGGCATGACGGTCCGCCCGGCCACGTCGATGACCAGGGCGTCGTCCGGGCCGGTCAGCCCGGTGCCGACGTCGGCGATCCGGCCGTCCTCGACCGCCACCGACTGCCCCTCCGCCAGCTCACCCTGCCCGGGATCGAGCACCGACGCGTTCCGAAGGATCGTTACCCCCATGATCGTCTGCCCCTTTTCGTCGGTGAGCTGCGGTGACGTGATCTTAACGGGGGCCGCGGGCCGACCAGGAAGCGGTGGCGGCGCCGGGCCGGCCACCCGAGCACGGTGGCAGACTCGACATGCCTTGGACCGTCTGGCGATTGGACCGATGATGGAGAACCAGCCCGCGCACTTTCCCGCCTGGCCCGGCGACGCCGAGGTTGCCGTTGCCCTGACCTTCGACCTGGACGGCGAGGCTCCCTGGCTCAGCGAGGGACCCGAGTACGCGCGCCGCCTGACCATGCTGTCGCAGGGCAGCTTTGGCCCGGCCCGGGGCCTGGGCCGGATCCTCGCGCTGCTGGCCGAGCGGGACATCACGGCCACGTTCTATGTGCCTGGCTATACGGCCGATCAGCATCCCGGCGCCGTGGAAGCCATCCTGGCGGGCGGTCACGAGGTGGCCCACCACGGGTACCTGCACCGGGGCACCGACGGCCTGGACGCGGCGGCGCAGCGCGCGGAGCTGGAGGATGGGCTGACCGCGCTGGGCAAGCTCGGGGTCCGGCCGGAGGGCTACCGGTCACCGGGCTGGGAACTGAGCCCGGAGACCCTCGACCTGCTAGCCGAGCTCGGCTTCACCTATGACGCCAGCCTGATGGCCGACGACCGGCCGTACTGGGTGACCAGCGGATCTGAGCCGCTGCTGGAGCTGCCCGGCCACTGGAGCCTGTGTGATTGGCCCTACTTCGGCTGGACCTCATACGGTGGCGGGCTCCTCGCCGACCCGGACGCTGTGGAGCGGATCTGGCTGTCGGAGTTCGAGTCGGCCCGCCAGGAGGGCCGGGCGGTGACGTACACGATGCACCCCGAGGCCATCGGCCGCGGCTACCTGGTGCGGATGCTGGAGAGCGTGATCAACGGGATGGCCGGGCGGGGCCGAACCTGGTTTGCCACGCACGCGCAGCTCGCCGCCCTGGCCGCCACCCCACCCAACGGCGCACCGGGCTGATCACCGCGGCGATAGCGACCGAAATCTTGACTGGATAAGATCTTCAGATCGGTGAGCTGGGGGGTTGTCATGCCAGGCGGTGCGGAGTCGCCAGCCCCGGGAGCCGCCCAGGCGGAAGCGGCCAGGGAGGCGGTCGGCCGGGCGGAGTCCGCTGGCGTGCGCGTGGTCATGCTGACGTTCGTCGATAACGCCGGCATCACCCGGGCTCGCGCGATCCCGTTGCGGCTGTTCGAGCGCGCATCGCTGTGGGGGGTCGGCCTCAGTTCGGCCTGGTATACCGTCACCGCCACCGACGCGGTCACCTCCAGCCCTTACGTCGGCA
>Ga0210385_10000848_pt1 | contig 19724 bp, 17 predicted proteins | sample IncBWH26OmetaG_FD_160107 | JGI IMG/M metagenome (GOLD analysis project Ga0210385, IMG submission 160107) | Forest soil microbial communities from Barre Woods Harvard Forest LTER site, Petersham, Massachusetts, United States - Inc-BW-H-26-O ...
GGGTTAGTCCATGCAAGGCGGGAGGTTGTTCGCAAGAACGCCTCCCGCTTTGTGTATGTGAGTCAGGGAGAAGTGATTTCGTGAGCGGACCTGCGGTGCTCGCGCTGGCTGATGGAACGATCTTCCGCGGCCAGTCGATCGGAGCGAAAGGCAACACCACAGGCGAAGTCGTTTTCAACACCGCACTCACGGGCTATCAGGAAATCCTCACCGACCCTTCCTACGCGCGGCAGATCGTCACCCTCACCTGCCCGCACATCGGCAATACCGGCACCACACCCGAGGACCTCGAGTCCATGCAGGTGTACCCCGCCGGTCTCATCATCCGCGATCTGCCGCTCATGCCCTCGAGCTGGCGCGCCAACGAGTCGCTGCCGGAGTTCCTCGAACGCGGCAAGGTGGTCGCAATCGCCGGCATCGACACGCGCAAGCTAACCCGCATCCTGCGCGAGAAGGGCGCACAGGCGGGCTGCATCATGACCGGAGAGCAGGTCGATCAGAACGCGGCGGTGAAAGCGGCGCGGCGCTTCCCGGGACTGAAGGGCATGGATCTCGCCAAGGTGGTGAGCGTCAAGCGTCGCTACCAGTGGAACGAGGGCACGCTGTGGCCGGAAGCCACGCGCGCGCCGATCCGCTCCAACCAGCGCCTGCACGTGGTCGCCTACGACTTCGGCATCAAGCGCAACATCCTGCGCCTGCTCGCCGACGGCGGCTGCCGCATGACCGTGGTGCCGGCGCAGACTGCGGCGGAGGAGGTGCTCGCGCTCGAACCCGACGGTATCTTCCTCTCCAACGGTCCCGGTGATCCGGAGCCGTGCGACTACGCGATCGAGGCCACGCGCAAGTTTCTCGACAGCGACCTGCCGCTGTTCGGCATCTGCCTCGGCCACCAGATTCTCGGCCTCGCCGCCGGCGCACGCACCGTGAAGATGAAATTCGGTCACCACGGTGCCAATCATCCGGTGCAGGAGCTCGAGAGCGGGCGGGTGTTCATCACCAGCCAGAATCACGGCTTCGCCGTCGATGAGGCGACGCTGCCCGCGGGCGTGCGCGCCACGCACCGCTCGCTGTTCGACGGCTCGCTGCAGGGCATCAGCTTCGCGGAGCGACCGGTGTTCGGCTTCCAGGGACATCCCGAGGCGAGCCCGGGACCGCACGATCTCAAGGAGCTGTTTGAGCGCTTCAACCGCCTGATGCTGCGGCGGCTGCAGGCGCAGCTGAAAGTGGCGGAGGAAAACCTGCGCCGCCAGCAGGCGACGGCACGCTAGTGCCCAAGCGCACCGACATCGAGAGCATCCTGATCATCGGCGCCGGACCGATCATCATCGGTCAGGCGTGCGAATTCGACTATTCGGGCGCCCAGGCCTGCAAGGCGCTGCGCGAGGAGGGCTACCGGGTCATCCTGGTCAACTCCAACCCCGCGACCATCATGACCGACCCGGAGATGGCCGATGCCATCTACATCGAGCCGGTCAACGCGCGCACCGTGGCGCGCATCATCGAAAAGGAGCGCCCCGATGCGCTGCTGCCCACCATGGGCGGCCAGACCGCGCTCAACACCGCGCTCGATCTGGTGCGCGAGGGCGTGCTGGAGCGCTACGAGGTGGAACTGATCGCCGCCTCGCGCGCCGCCATCGACATGGCTGAGGACCGTGAGCTGTTCCGCAACGCGATGCGCGAGATCGGCCTGGAGACGCCGCAATCGCAGATCGCACGCAGCCTCGATGAGGCGCTGGCGATCGCCGGCGAGATCGGCTACCCGGTGGTGGTGCGGCCCTCGTTCACCCTCGGCGGCAGTGGCGGCGGCATCGCCTACAACCGCGAGGAACTCGAGGAGATCGTCGCGCGCGGCCTGGATGCCTCGCCCACCGGTGAGGTGCTGCTCGAGGAGTCGGTGATCGGCTGGAAAGAGTTCGAGATGGAGGTGGTGCGCGACCACAAGGACAACTGCATCATCGTCTGCTCGATCGAGAATCTCGACCCGATGGGCGTGCATACCGGTGACTCGATCACCATCGCGCCGGCGCTCACGCTCACCGATAAGGAATATCAGCGCATGCGCGATGCCTCGATCGCGGTGCTGCGCAAGATCGGGGTCGACACCGGCGGCTCGAACGTGCAATTCGCGGTCAGCCCCTACGACGGCCGGCTGCTGGTCATTGAAATGAACCCGCGCGTGTCGCGCTCCTCGGCGCTCGCCTCCAAGGCGACCGGTTTCCCGATCGCCAAGATCGCCGCCAAGCTCGCCGTCGGGTACACCCTCGATGAATTGAAGAACGACATCACCGGCGGCGCCACGCCGGCCGCCTTCGAACCCTCGATCGATTACGTGGTGGTGAAGATCCCACGCTTCACCTTCGAGAAGTTCCCGGCCGCGAACGACCGGCTCACCACGCAGATGAAATCGGTGGGCGAGGTGATGGCCATCGGCCGCACCTTCCAGGAGTCGTTGCAGAAGGCGCTGCGCGGATTGGAGACCGGACTGGACGGTCTGGCGCCAAAGTTGCCCATGCCGCTGTCGGATGAGAACCAGGACCGGCTGGCGCACGAGCTGCGCGCCGCCGGCCCTGACCGGCTGCTGTACGTGGCGGATGCCTTTCGGGCCGGCTGGTCGCTGACGCGCGTTGCCGAGCTCACGCGCATCGATCCCTGGTTCCTGGTGCAGATCGAGGAGCTGGTGAGCCAGGAGGCGCAGGTCGCCGCGGAAGGCTTGGGCGCACTCACCGCCGAGCGCCTGCGGCTGCTCAAGCGCAAGGGCTTCTCCGACAGCCGCCTGGCGCGGCTGGTCGACATGCCCGAGAAGGCGATCCGCGACAAGCGCCACGATCTGAAGGTCGTGCCGGTGTACAAGCGGGTCGACACCTGCGCCGCCGAGTTCGCCACTTCGACCGCGTACCTGTACTCCACCTACGAGGAGGAGTGCGAAGCGCGCCCGACCGAGCGGCGCAAAATCATGATCCTGGGGGGTGGGCCGAACCGCATCGGCCAGGGCATCGAGTTCGACTACTGCTGCGTGCACGCCGCGCTGCAGCTGCGCGAGGACGGCTTCGAGACCATCATGGTCAACTGCAACCCGGAGACGGTCTCCACCGACTATGACACCTCCGACCGGCTGTACTTCGAGCCGCTGACGCTCGAGGACGTGCTGGAGGTTCTGGCGGTGGAGAAGCCGGAAGGGGTGATCGTGCAGTTCGGCGGCCAGACGCCGCTCAAGCTCTCACGCGCGCTCGAGGCCGCCGGGGCGCCGATCATCGGCACCTCGCCCGACTCGATCGACGTTGCCGAGGATCGCGAGCGCTTTCAGGCGCTGGTGAAGAAGCTCGGACTCAAGCAGCCGGCCAATGCCACCGCGCGCACCGAGGAGCAGGCGGTGCAGCTGGCGCGCGAGGTGGGTTTCCCGCTGGTGGTGCGGCCCTCGTACGTACTGGGCGGACGGGCCATGGAAGTGGTGTTCAACGAGGAGGATCTGCGCACCTACATGACGCACGCGGTGCAGGTCTCCAATGACAGCCCGGTGCTGCTCGATCGCTTCCTGGACGTGGCCATCGAGGTCGACGTCGATGCGGTGTGCGACGGCGAGGATGTGCTGATCGGCGGCATCATGGAGCACGTCGAGCAGGCGGGCGTGCATTCAGGCGACTCGGGCTGTTCGCTGCCGCCCAACAGTCTCAGCCGTGAGATGCAGTCGGAGCTGCGCGAGCAGACGCGCAAGCTGGCACGCGCGCTCAACGTGGTCGGCCTCATGAACGTGCAGTTCGCCATCCAGGCCGGTGTCATCTACGTGCTGGAAGTCAATCCGCGCGCCTCGCGCACGGTGCCGTTCGTCTCCAAGGCCACCGGGCTCCCGCTCGCCAAGATCGCCGCGCGCGTCATGACCGGACGCAAGCTCAAGCAACTGGTCGGGGCGGTCGAGCGCGTGCCGCAGTACTTCTCGGTCAAAGAAGCGGTGTTCCCGTTCATCAAGTTCCCCGAGGCCGACCCGATCCTGGGGCCGGAGATGAAGTCCACCGGCGAGGTGATGGGCACCGGGCGCACCTTCGGCGAAGCCTATGCCAAGGCACAGACGGCCTCCGGCGTGACGCTGCCGCGCCAGGGCGTGTGCTTCATCAGCGTGCGCGAGCGCGACAAACCCGGGGCGGTGACCCTGGCCAAGAAGCTCATCGAGCGCGGGTTCGAGGTGGTGGCCACCGAGGGCACCGGGCGCGCCCTCACCGAGGCGGGCGTGCCCTGCCGGCGTGTCAACAAGGTGCGCGAAGGCCGTCCGCACATCGTCGACATGATCAAGAACGATGAGATCGATCTGATCGTCAACACCACCGAAGGCAAGCAGGCGATCCGCGAGTCGAACTCGATCCGTCGCGAGGCGGTGCACCGTCGCGTCACCTACTACACGACGCTGGCGGCGGGCCTAGCGACCTGCGAGGCTCTCGATCACCTCGACGAGGTGGAAGTGAACCGCTTGCAGGACCTGCACAACGAGGCGGTCGGCACATGAAGCGCACCCCCATGACACTCAAAGGCGCGGAGGCGCTGCGCGCCGAGCTGCGGCGCCTGAAGTCCGAGGCGCGGCCCAACATCATCAAGGCGATTGCCGAGGCGCGCGGCCACGGCGACCTGTCGGAGAACGCCGAGTACCATGCGGCGCGCGAGCAGCAGGGCTTCATCGAGGGGCGCATCAACGAGATCGAGAACAAGCTCGGCAATGCCGAGATCATCGATCCGGCAACACTGCCGCACACCGGCAAGGTGGTGTTCGGCGCGGTGGTCGAGCTTGAGGACCAGAGCGATGGCGCCCGGGTGGTGTACCAGGTGGTCGGCGAGGACGAGGCCGACATCCGTGCCGGACGCATCTCGGTGACTTCACCGATCGCACGCGCGCTGGTCGGCAAGAGTGAAGGCGAAGTGGTGGATGTCTCCGCCCCGGCCGGGACGCGCTCCTACGAGATCGTCGCGGTGCGCTTTACCTGAGCGCTGCCGTTCAGCGGTCGGGAATGAGCACGCGCGGCAGGTCCGCCCGCGGACGGTAGAGCACCGCCACATTGCCGATGCGCTGCACCAGCGCACTGCGGCTCTGGCGCGCCAGATCCGCAAACAGTGCATCGCGTGCCGCGCGCTCGCCTGCGGGCGCTTTGACTTTGATGAGCTCGTGATCGTGCAGGGCGCGTTCAGTCTCGGCGAGCACCGCGGGCGTGAGGCCCGCGTTTCCCAGCCGGATCACCGGCTTCAGCGGGTGTGCCAGGCCTTTGAGGTGCCGCCGCTGGCGCTCGGAGAGCGCTGGGGCCAAGGCCCCGGGCAGATGCGCGTCCTGACTCATCGGTCCATTGTAGCGAGGAACTTATGTCCCGCCCGTGCCACCTAATCGCATGAGCCGGCGTTCGAAAAGCAGCGACCGCTGGCTGCGCGAGCACTTCGCCGATCCGTTCGTGCAGCGCGCCCAGAGCGAGGGCTGGCGCTCGCGCGCAGTGTTCAAGCTTGAGGAGATCGACCGGCGCGAACGGCTGCTGAAACCCGGCGCGGTGTGCCTGGACCTCGGCGCCGCCCCCGGAGCCTGGAGCCAGTATGCCGCGCGGCGGGTCGGCGCGAAGGGGAGCGTGGTCGCGAGCGATCTTCTGCCCATGGCGCAGCTCCCCGGGGTGCAGTTCGTGCAGGGAGATTTCCGCGACGAGGAGATTTTTCAGCGTGTGCTCAGTCTCTTGCCTCCCAGGGGAGTGGATGTGGTGCTCTCGGACATGTCCCCCAACCTCTCCGGCGTCGACGTCATCGACCAGCCGCGCTCGATGTATCTCGCCGAGCTTGCTCTTTCAATGGCGGAGCGCATCTTGAAGCCGGGCGGGGATGCCCTGATCAAGGTCTTTCAGGGCTCCGGCTTTCAGGAGCTGGTGCAGGAGGCGCGGGGTCGATTCGGGCGTGTGAAGCTGGTCAAACCGCAGGCTTCCCGCTCGCGCAGCCCCGAGATCTATTTACTGGCCAGGCAATTGCGCTTGGTGTAGGTTGCTTTTGGGCTCGCCCGCGCGGGTCCGAAAAGGACGGAAGCCTTTGAGCGATTTGACAAAGAACATCCTTCTCTGGGTCGTCATCGTCATCGTGCTGCTGGCGGTATTCAGCCGCTACATGCCCACGGTCGGCCAGCCGCAGGACATCCCGTACTCGAGCTTCATCGATGAGGTGAAGAGCGACAAGGTGGACGGCGTGGTGCTGCAGGGCGAGATGATCTACGGCGAGCGCAAGGACAAGTCGGCCTTCAAGACGCGCAACCCCGAGACTGACTACACCGCCCTCATCGGCACGCTGCTGAACTCGCACGTCAAGGTGGAGTCGCGCGAGCCCAAGCAGCCGAATTTCATGGGCCAGCTGCTGCTGCAGATGGCGCCGGCGCTGCTGCTGATCCTGGTATTCCTCTACATGCTGCGGCAGATGCAGGGTGCCTCCGGCGGCCGCGGCGCCATGTCCTTCGGCAAGAGCCGCGCGCGGCTGCTGGGCGAGGACCAGGTCAACGTCACCTTTGCGGACGTCGCAGGCGTCGATGAGGCCAAGCAGGAGGTCGGTGAGATCGTCGACTTCCTCAAGGACCCGGGCAAGTTCCAGAAGCTCGGCGGTAAGATTCCCAAGGGCGTGCTCATGGTCGGCTCGCCCGGCACCGGCAAGACGCTGCTGGCGCGCGCGATCGCCGGCGAGGCCAAGGTGCCGTTTTTCACCATCTCCGGCTCCGACTTTGTCGAGATGTTCGTCGGCGTCGGCGCCTCGCGCGTGCGCGACATGTTCGAGCAGGCGAAGAAGCACGCGCCCTGCATCATCTTCATCGACGAGATCGATGCCGTCGGACGCCACCGCGGCGCGGGTCTCGGCGGCGGTCACGACGAGCGCGAGCAGACTCTGAATCAGCTGCTGGTGGAGATGGATGGCTTCGAGGGGAACGAGGGCATCATTGTCATCGCCGCCACCAACCGTCCGGACGTGCTCGACCCGGCGCTGCTGCGCCCGGGACGCTTCGACCGCCAGGTGGTGGTGCCGCTGCCCGACGTGCGCGGCCGCGAGCAGATCCTGCGCGTGCACATGCGGCGCGTGCCGCTGGCGGATGATGTGAAGCCCGGACTGATCGCCCGCGGCACGCCCGGCTTCTCCGGTGCCGATCTCGCCAATCTCGTGAATGAGGCCGCGCTGTTCGCCGCGCGCGCCAACAAGCGCATCGTGGGCATGGACGAGTTCGAGCGCGCCAAGGACAAGATCATGATGGGCACCGAGCGGCGCTCCATGGTCATGAGCGAGGCGGAGAAGCGCATGACCGCCTTCCACGAGGCCGGCCATGCCATCGTCGGCATGACCGTGCCCGAGCACGACCCGGTCTACAAGGTCACCATCATTCCGCGCGGTCGCGCCCTCGGCGTCACTCAGTTCCTGCCCGAGCAGGACCGCTACAGTTTCTCCAAGCGCCGCCTGGAAAGCGCGATCACCACGCTGTTTGGTGGTCGCATCGCCGAAGAGCTGATCTTCGGACCCGAGGCGGTCACCACTGGTGCTTCCAATGACATCGAGCGTGCGACGGATCTCGCCCGCAGCATGGTGACCAAGTGGGGCCTGTCGGATCGGCTCGGGCCGCTCACCTACTCTGAGGAGACCGGCGAGGTGTTCCTCGGTCGCAGTGTCACCCAGCACAAGCAGGTGTCCGACGTCACGGCACACGCCATCGACGAGGAAGTGCGCCGTGTCATCGAGAACAACTATCAGCGCGCGCGCGGGATTCTCACCAGCGCGCTCGATAAACTGCACGTGATGGCCGATGCGCTCATGAAGTACGAGACCATCGACGAAGAGCAGCTGAAGGACATCATGGCCGGTAGGACGCCCAAGCCGCCGGCCGGCTGGGACGACACGCTCTCGAACAAGCCGCCGCAGGCGCCGGCACCGGCCGGACCCGCGATCCCCGCAGGACAGCACTAAGCGCGCCCGCCCGCCGCGGGCTGCGCCGCCGCGGGCGTTCAGGCGCACACATGTCCGGTCCTCTGCTGCGCTTCGGCGCCCGCACCCTCGATCTGAGCCGCCCCCAGGTGATGGGGGTGCTGAACGTCACCCCGGATTCCTTCTCTGATGGCGGTCGCTTTGCCGGCGCGGCGGCCGCCATCGAGGAGGGCGTGCGGCTCGCACAGGCGGGCGCCGCGCTCATCGATGTGGGCGGGGAATCGACGCGCCCGGGTGCCGCACCGGTGAGTGTGGCGGAGGAGCTGCGGCGGGTCGTGCCGGTGATCGAAGGCCTCACCCGCGCGTGTGCGGCGGTCATCTCGGTCGACACCAGTAAGCCCGAAGTGCTGCGCGCAGCCGCTGCGGCCGGCGCCGGCCTGATCAACGACGTACGCGCGCTGCGCGTTCCGGGGGCACTGGAGGCCGCCGCTGCCTCCGGCTGCGCGGTCTGCCTGGTGCACATGCGCGGCGAGCCGCCCAGCATGCAGCAGGCGCCGCACTACACCGACGTGGTCGGCGAAGTGCGCGCTTTTCTGCGCGAGCGCAGCGCTGCCTGCCGCGCGGCAGGCATCGGCGCCGAGCGTCTGCTGGTCGACCCCGGATTCGGCTTCGGCAAGACGCTGGAGCACAATCTCACCCTGTTGCGGCATCTGCCCGAATTGAGCGCGGACGGCGTGCCGCTGCTGGTCGGGTTGTCGCGCAAGGCGATGCTCGGCACACTCACCGGGCGGGCGAGCGGCGAACGTCTCGCTGGCAGCGTGGCGCTCGCGGTGATCGCGGCGCTGAATGGGGCACGCATCGTGCGTGCACACGACGTCGCGGCGACCGCCGATGCGCTCAAGGTCGTCGCGGCGCTGCGCAGTACTGACAACTAACGATGCAACGGGCAGGGTGACAATGGGGCGCAGATATTTCGGCACCGATGGCGTGCGCGGGCGAGTGGGCGAGCACCCCATGACGGTGGATTTCGCGCTGCAGCTGGCCAGTGCCGCGGCACGCGTACTGGCACCCGAGGGCGGGGCGGTGCTGATCGGCAAGGACACGCGCCTGTCGGGCTACATGTTCGAGTCAGCGCTCGAGGCGGGGTTCGTCGCAGCCGGGGTCAATGTCATGCTCATCGGGCCGTTGCCAACGCCGGGCATCGCCTACATGACGCGGCGCTTCAACTGCGACTTCGGTGTCGTGATCAGCGCCTCACACAATCTGTACGACGACAACGGCATCAAGTTCTTCGATGCCTCGGGCGCCAAGCTGTCGGATGAGCTCGAAGAGCGCATCGAGGCGGAGCTGGCGCAGACCCCGCTGACGCGCGCTTCGCGCAGTCTCGGACGCGCCACGCGCGCTGACCGCTCGCGCACTTTTTATCAGGAGTTCTGCGCCTCGACGCTGCCCGACGGAGTCGATCTCAGCGGCATGAAGATCGTCATCGATTGTGCCAACGGCGCGGCCTACAAGGTCGGACCGCGGATCCTCGCCGATCTGGGTGCGGAGATCGTCCCGATCGGCTGTTCGCCCAACGGCCGCAACATCAACGATGGCTGCGGCTCGACCGCTCCGGATCTGTTGCAGCTGACAGTACCGGGAGTGCGCGCCAACGTCGGGCTGGCGCTCGATGGCGACGGCGACCGGCTGGTGATGGTCGATCACCTGGGACGCATCGTCGATGGCGACCAGTTGCTGTACGTGCTGGCGCGTGCCCAGCAGGAAGCCGGCACGCTGCGCGGCCCGGTCGTCGGCACGGTCATGAGCAACCTCGGTCTGGAGCTGGGTCTGCGCGCCTGCGGCATCGAGTTCCGCCGCGCCGCGGTCGGCGATCGCTACGTGCTGTCGCTGCTGCGCGAGACGCAGGGCATGCTCGGCGGGGAGACCTCCGGCCACATTCTGTGCCTCGACAAGACCACCACCGGCGATGGCCTGGTGAGCGCGCTGCAGGTGCTTGCGGTCATGAAGCAGAGCGGCCGGTCGCTCGCCGAGCTCACCTCCGGGATGCGCAGGTTCCCCCAGGTCCTGCTCAACGTGCGCGTCGCAGAACGCTTCGATCCGGCCGCCGTGCCCGAGGTACAGGAGGCCGCGCGACGCATCGAGCAGCGTCTGGGCGGTGAGTCGCGCGTGGTGTTGCGTGCCTCCGGTACCGAGCCGGTCATCCGCGTGATGGTCGAGGGGCGCGATGAGGCGGCGGTGCGCGCGGCGGCGACCGAACTCGCCGAGATCATCAAGCACATCGCCGGCTAGCGCGACCGTTCCGGCAGCGCGGGCGGGGCCGTGCTCGAGCCGCCGGCCGTCGGCGCTGTGGCCGCGAGAAGGGCCGTCACAGCGCCTTGCGGGCTCTGCAGGGCGCGGCGAACGGCACCCTGCGGGCCGGCTGCGGCAGCAGGCAGCCGGGGCTCGCCGGCGTTGCGTCACCCCCCTCGCATAGCTATGATCCCGCGCCCTTTGAGAACCCGTAAGCGCACTCACCCCCAGGCGTCCGAGATCCGTTCATGCGCCGACCCATAGTTGCCGGTAACTGGAAGATGCACGGCTCGCGCAGCGAGACCGCGCGGCTGATCGAGGAGCTGCTGGCGCAGGCGCCGGCGGCACCGGCGGCGGTATGCGTGGTGTGTCCGCCGTTCGTGTATCTGCACGAGGCGGGCCGGCTGTTGCGCGATTCGGTCTTCAGCCTTGGTGCTCAGGATGTCTCCGCGGACACACACGGCGCCTTCACCGGCGAGGTGTCGGCGGCGATGCTGAAGGACGTCGGCTGCGAATACGTGGTGGTCGGGCATTCCGAACGGCGGCTGCTGTATCGCGAGAGTGATCAGCTGATCGCGCGCAAGTTCAGCGCCGCGCAGGGCAAGGGGCTGATCCCCATTCTGTGCGTGGGCGAGCAGCTCGCCGACCGCGAGGCCGGGCGTACCCGCGAGGTGGTCGCGCGGCAGCTGGAAGTGGTGCTGGAGTTGTGCGGCGCGGGTGCTCTGGAGCACGGCGTCATCGCCTACGAGCCGGTGTGGGCCATCGGCACCGGGCGCAATGCCACCCCGGAGCAGGCCGAGGAAGTACACGCCTTCATCCGGGGGCGGGTCGCGGCCCGGGATGCTAGAATCGCGGCCGCCACGCGCATTCTATACGGCGGCAGTGTCAAGGCCGGTAACGCCGCCGAGCTGTTTGCGATGCCCGACGTCGACGGCGGTCTGATCGGTGGCGCTTCGCTCAAGGCGGACGAATTTCTGGCGATCCTGGCGGCTGCCCGGACCTGAAGATGGGTGAGTTTTTCTGATGTTGCATTTAATTCTGATTCTGGTGCAGCTGATCTCCGCATTCGTGATCATCCTTCTGGTGCTGCTCCAGCGCGGCAAGGGTGCCGAGGCAGGCGCGGGCTTTGGCGCCGGTGCCTCCGGCACCGTCTTTGGCGCCCGCGGTGCCACCACGGCGCTGTCGCGCGCCACCGCGATTTTCGCCGCAATCTTCATGATTAACAGCCTCGCGCTGGCCTATCTCGGTACCCAAAGCAGCAAGGGGGCCGCGACGCAGAAGAGCATTCTCGACGAGGCGGCCATCAAGCAACCGGTGCAGACACCGGGAAGCGCTGCGCCGCCGATACAGCCGACGCCTGCGCCGGCCGCGGCGCCGAACCCGACGCCGACACCCGTCCCGACGCCGACACCCGCGCCGAAGTAGGATTGCGGCGGCGGCGTCCGCGCAGTTTTCTCATGTTGCCGACGTGGTGGAATTGGTAGACACACTAGCTTGAGGGGCTAGCGCCGCAAGGTGTGGGAGTTCGAATCTCCCCGTCGGCACCAAAACGACTGACTGCGCTGCTACAATGCCGCCCTCGTGAGTGGGGGCAGGTCGAGATCGATCTGCCTTTTTTACGCATCGATCGCAATGCTGTCGAACTACCTACCCATCCTGATATTTCTGATCGTGGCCTCCGGCCTGGCGGTGGTGTTGCTGGTGCTCGGCACCGGCATCGGCCGCTACTTTGCGCGTTTCCACGATGACCCCGCCAAGCTCTCGCCCTACGAGTGCGGTTTCGATGCCTTCGAAGACTCGCGCATGAAGTTCGACGTGCGGTACTACCTGGTCGCCATCCTGTTCATCGTCTTCGATCTGGAGATCGCCTTCCTGTTTCCGTGGGCGGTGGCGCTTGCCAAGATCGGCCTGTTCGGCATCGTCGCGATGGCCATCTTCCTCGGCATTCTGGTGGTGGGCTTCATCTACGAGTGGAAGCGCGGGGCGCTCGAGTGGGACTAGCCGCCGAAAGCCCGGAGGGTTTTGCGCAGCGCGGCTTTCTCACGACGCGCGTTGACGAGCTGGTCAACTGGGCGCGCACCGGCTCGCTGTGGCCGATGACCTTCGGTCTCGCCTGCTGCGCGGTCGAAATGATGCACGCCGGCGCCTCGCGCTACGACCTCGACCGCTTCGGCGTGGTGTTCCGGCCGAGCCCGCGCCAGTCGGACGTCATGATCGTGGCCGGCACGCTGGTCAACAAAATGGCGCCGGCGCTGCGCAAGGTGTACGACCAGATGGCCGAGCCGCGCTGGGTCATCTCCATGGGTTCGTGCGCCAACGGTGGCGGCTATTACCACTACTCATACTCGGTGGTGCGGGGCTGCGACCGCATCGTGCCGGTGGACGTCTACGTGCCGGGGTGTCCGCCGACGGCGGAAGCGCTGGTGTACGGAATCCTGCAGCTGCAGAAGAAAATCGCTCGCACCAGCACGATCGCCAGATAAGCGGGAAGGGAAGAGTGGAAACGTGAGCGGGCTCATCGAGGCTCTCGCGGGGCGAGTAGACGCGCAGCTCAAAGATCGCGTGCGCCGCGTGACTGCGCCCGCGCACGAGGCCTCCTACGAATGCGATGCCGCGGCGCTGCTCGAGGTGTGTACCACCCTGCGCGATGCGCCGGAGCTGCGCTTCGAGATGCTCATGGACCTGGCCGGGCTCGACTACCTGCACTATGGCCGCGATGACTGGCAGACCGAGAGCGCAACCCGCTCCGGCTTCAGCCGCGCGCGCGTGGCGCGCAGCGACACCCCTGACCCGGACGAGCCGGGGCGCTTCGCCGTGGTCTATCAACTTCTCTCCCTGACCCACAATCAGCGGTTGCGCCTCAAGGTGAAGTGCCTGGACAGTGCCGAGCCGCTGCTCGACTCGGTGGTGGACGTGTGGGCCTGCGCCAACTGGTTCGAGCGCGAAGCCTTCGATCTGTTCGGCATTTTGTTCCGCGGGCACCCGGATCTGCGCCGCCTGCTCACCGACTACGGTTTCATCGGCCATCCGTTCCGCAAGGACTTCCCGCTGAGCGGCAACGTCGAGGTCCTCTACGACCCCGAGCGCAAGCGCGTGATCTACCAGCCGGTGAGCATCGCACCGCGCGTGCTGGTGCCGAAGGTGATCCGCCACGACAACCGCTACGCTCCCGCGCTCCACGATCCGCAGGTGCCGCGCTGATGGACGTGCCGTTCCCCGAGATCCGCAACTACACCATGAACTTCGGGCCGCAGCACCCGGCCGCCCACGGCGTGCTGCGTTTGGTACTGGAGCTGGACGGCGAAGTCATCCAGAAAGCCGATCCACACATCGGTCTGCTGCACCGCGCCACCGAGAAGCTGGCGGAGTCCAAGCCTTTCAACCAGTCGATCGGCTACATGGACCGGCTCGACTACGTTTCCATGATGTGCAACGAGCACGCCTACGTGCTCGCCATCGAGCGCCTGCTCGGCATCGAGCCGCCCGAGCGCGCGCAGTACATCCGCGTCATGTTTGATGAGATCACGCGCATCCTCAACCACCTCATGTGGCTGGGAGCGCACGGCCTCGACATCGGCGCGATGACGGTGTTTCTGTTGTGCTTCAAGGAGCGCGAGGAGCTGATGGACGTCTACGAGGCGGTTTCGGGTACGCGCATGCACGCGACCTACTACCGCCCGGGCGGCGTTTATCGCGACCTGCCGCAGAGCATGCCCAAGTACCAGGCTTCCAAGTGGCGCTCGGCCAAGGACGCCGCGCGCATGAACGAAGCGCGCTCGGGCACGATGCTCGATTACATCAGAGACTTCACCGAGCGTTTCCCGGCGGCCGTGGACGACTATGAGACGCTGCTGACGGATAACCGCATCTGGAAGCAGCGCACCGTCAACATCGGCGTGGTGAGCCCGGAGCGCGCCCAGCAGCTCGGTTTTTCGGGACCGATGTTGCGCGGCTCGGGAATCGCCTGGGACCTGCGCAAGAAGCAACCGTACGAGGTGTACGAGCGCATGGACTTCGACATCCCGGTGGGCGTGCGCGGCGACTGCTACGACCGTTATCTGGTGCGGGTGGAGGAGATGCGCCAGGCGAACCGCATCGTGCGCCAGTGCGTCGACTGGCTTGCGGCGCACCCGGGCGAGGTGATGGTCGATGATCGCAAAGTGCGGCCACCGTCGCGCGAGCATATGAAGGAGGACATGGAGTCGCTGATCCACCACTTCAAATTCTTCAGCGAGGGCTACGAGGTGCCGGTGGGGGAAACCTACGCGGCCGTGGAGGCGCCCAAGGGCGAGTTCGGCGTGTATCTGGTCTCGGACGGCGCTAACAAGCCTTACCGGCTGAAGTGCCGTGCGCCGGGGTTTGCGCACCTGGCGGCGCTCGATGAGATGGTGCGCGGTCACATGCTGGCGGACGTGGTCGCGGTGATCGGCTCGCAGGATGTGGTGTTCGGGGAGATCGACCGTTGAGCAACGAGCGTAGCAACGTCGGCGTCGGTGGCACCGCTCTGGTGAGTAAGCTGCAGCTGCTGTCGGAGGAGACCGCGCGCGAGATCGATCACTGGGTGGCCAAGTTCCCGCCCGGGCGGCAGCGCTCCGCCTGCATCGCGGCGCTGCGCGCCGCGCAGGAACAGAACCACGGGCATCTGAGCGCGGATCTGATGGATGCGGTCGCCGAGTACCTGAAGCTGCCGCCCATTCAGGTTTACGAGGTGGCCAAGTTCTACTCGATGTTCGAGACGCATCCGTGCGGACGCCACCACGTCAGCATCTGCACCAACATCTCCTGCATGCTGAACGGCGCCGAGGAGCTGGTGACGTACGCCGAGAAAAAACTCGGCATCCGCCTGAACGAGAGCACGCCCGACGGGCGCATTTTCTTGAAGCGCGAGGAGGAGTGTCTCGCCGCCTGTACCGGCGCACCGATGATGATGGTCGATCACGTGTTTCACGAGCAGCTCACGCCGGAGAAGCTCGCCGCCATCCTGGATGAGCTCAAGTGAGCGACATCGAGCAGCAATACGCTGACAAGATGAACCTCACGGTGTTCGAGCCGCTCAAGCTCGAGCGCTCGTGGACGCTCGCCACTTATCGCAGCATCGGCGGCTACGAGGTGTGGGAGCGGATCATCAAAGACAAGCCGCCGCGCGAGCAGATCATCGATCAGGTGAAGGCTTCGGGGCTGCGCGGCCGCGGCGGGGCGGGCTTTCCGACCGGCACCAAGTGGAGCTTCATGCCGCGCAATTCGCCGGTGCAGAAGTACCTGGTGTGCAACTCCGACGAGAGTGAGCCGGGCACCTGTCACGACCGCGACATTCTGCGCTTCAACCCGCACGCGCTCATCGAGGGGCTGGCGATCGGTGGCTACGCCACCAATTCCACCGTCGCCTACAACTACATCCGCGGCGAGTTCCTCGGTGAGCCGGTGCCGCGTTTCGAGGCGGCGCTGGCCGAGGCGTACGCTGCCGGCCTGCTCGGCAAAAACATCCTGGGCTCGGGTGTGGATTTCGACCTGCACACCTTCGTGGGCGCCGGCGCCTACATCTGCGGCGAGGAGACCGGACTGCTCGAATCGCTCGAGGGCAAGCCGGGCAAGCCGCGCTTCAAGCCGCCGTTCCCGGCCAACTTCGGCGTCTACGGCGCGCCCACCACCATCAACAACACGCTGAGCTTCGCCTCCGTGCCGACGATTCTGCGCAAGGGTCCGGCCTGGTTCAGCGCACTCGGGCCGCCGAATTCCGCCGGCACGCTCATCTACTCGGTCTCCGGCCACGTGCAGAAGCCGCGCAATATCGAGCTGCCGCTCGGCATTCCCTTCGCCGACCTGCTGGCGCTGTGCGGCGGGGTACGCGGCGGACGCAAGCTGAAGGCGGTCATCCCCGGTGGTGTCTCGGTGCCGGTCGTGCCCGGCGAGATCATGCTCAAGACCAACATGGATTACGACGCGGTCAAAGCGGCCGGCTCGGCGCTCGGCACCGGTGCGGCGATCGTGATGGACGAAACCACCTGCATGGTGCGCACCCTGGAGCGCATCTCACGCTTCTATATGTCGGAGTCCTGCGGCCAGTGTACGCCGTGCCGCGAAGGTACCGGCTGGATGAACCGCTTGCTCAAGCGCATGCTCGCCGGCCAGGCGCGCCGCGAGGAGCTTGCACTGCTGCTGGACGTCGCCAACCGTATCGAGGGCCACACCATCTGCGCCTTCGGCGATGCTTCGGCCTGGCCGGTGCAGAGCTTCCTCAAGCACTACCGGCACGAGTTCGAATACATGATCGACCACGGCGGTCGCAGTCTGGTGAGCGACGCTCAGGGAGCGCAGGCCGCCTGAGGCGGCCGCGGCACGCAATAGTTGTATGGCGGACGATCTGGTCAACATCGAAATCGACGGCATCCCGCTGCAGGCGAAGAAGGGCGAGATGATCATTCGCGCCACCGATCGCAGCGGTGTCTACGTCCCGCGCTTCTGCTACCACGAGAAGCTCACGGTGGCCGCCAACTGCCGCATGTGTCTGGTGGAGGTGGAGAAGGCGCCCAAGCCCCTGCCGGCGTGCGCAACCCCGGTGACGGAAGGCATGAAGGTGTTCACCAAGTCGCCGCGTGCCATTGGCGCGCAGCGTGCGGTGATGGAATTCCTTCTCATCAACCATCCGCTCGACTGTCCGATCTGCGATCAGGGCGGCGAGTGCGAGCTGCAGGACCTGGCGCTCGGATTCGGCCGCGATGCCTCGCGCTACAACGAAGCCAAGCGCTCGGTGGCTGATGAAAATCTCGGACCACTGATTGCGACCGACATGACCCGCTGCATCCAGTGCACGCGCTGTGTGCGCTTCACCGAGGAGATCGCCGGTATCCAGGAGCTGGGCACGGTGGGCCGCGGCGAGTATATGGAGATCCGTACCTATATAGAGAGCACCGTCAACCACGAGCTCTCGGGCAACGTGATCGATCTGTGCCCGGTCGGGGCGCTGGTGTCGAAGCCGTACCGCTTCACCGCGCGCGCCTGGGAAATGGGCTCGGTGCCGCTGATTTCTCCGCACGATGCCGTTGGCAGCAACCTCTTTGGTCACGTGCTGCGTGGCCGCCTCATGCGCGTTGTGCCGCGCGAGAACGAGGCCATCAACGAGACCTGGATCGCCGATCGCGACCGCTTCAGCTACGAGGGGGTCTACAGCGCCGACCGGCTGCTACGGCCGCAGCTGCGGCGCGGCAGCGACTGGCAGGACAGCGACTGGGAGCCGGCCCTGATGCGCAGCGCCGAAGCACTGCGCGATCATGCCGCCGAGCTGGGCGTCCTCATCAGTGCCAGTGCGAGCATCGAGGAGATGTATCTGGCCGGGCGCATCGCCCGCGGGCTGAACTGCAACAACATCGATCATCGCCTGCGGCAGCGCGATTTCCGCGACCAGAGCGCTGATCCGCCGTACCCCGCTCTCGGGCTGGCGCTCGCCGAGGTCGATGCGCTCAAGGCGCTGCTGGTCGTCGGCTGCAACCTGCGCCGCGAGGCGCCGATGCTGGCCCATCGGGTGCGCAAGGCGGCGCAGCGCGGCGCCGCCATCGCGATGCTGAACCCGGGACGTTTCGCCTACCAGTTCCCGGTGCGCGCCTATCTGACCTCCGCACCGGCCGAGCAGCTGGCGGACCTTGCGGCACTGCTGGCGGCGGCCGCGCAGGCGACCGGCAAGAGCGTGCCCGAGGGACTCGCTGCGGTGGTCAAGGATGCCCAGGTGGCTGACACGCACCGCGCGCTCGCACAGGCGCTGTTGAGCGGTGAGCCGCGCGCCGTGTGGCTCGGCGCGCTCGCCGCCCGTCATCCGCAGTTTGCCGATTTGCGCGCACTCGCGGCGGCAGTGGCCGAGCTGTGCGGCGCCAGCCTTGGATACATCAGCGAAGGCAGCAACGCCGCCGGCGCTTATCTTGCCGGCGCGATACCACACCGCGAGGCCGGCGGTAAGGCGCTGGCGCGGCCCGGACGCAATGCGCGCGAGATGCTGGCGACGCCGCTCAAGGCCTATCTGCTGGTCGGCGGCATCGAGCCGACGCTGGATACGCTCGACCCGGAGAGTGTGCGCACGCTCGCCAAGGCTGAGTTCGTGGTCGCGGTCACGCCGTTCGCGAGCGCGCAGATCAAGAGCATCGCGCACCTGCTGCTGCCGATGGGCACGTTCGCCGAGAGCTCCGGCAGCTACGTGAACTGCGAGGGCCGCTGGCAGAGTCAGCCCGGCGCCGCCCTCCCGGTCGGCGAAGCGCGTCCCGGCTGGAAGGTGCTGCGGGTGCTCGGCAATTTGCTCAATCTGCCCGGCTTCGACTACCAGTCCTCCGAGGAGGTCCTCGCAGAGGTGCGGCGCGCCTGTGCGGACCTCAAGGGCGGCAGCTACCAGGGACGGCATGCCGTGCGCGCCCCGGCGCCGGGCATTGAGCCGGAAGGCATCGCCGTGGTCGACGTGCCGATGTACCAGACTGACGCGCTGGTGCGCCGCGCGCCCTCGCTGCAGCGCACGCGTGAAGGCCGTGCGCCGGCCGTCACCTATTAGGGCCGGTGGCAATGCTGGAACGATTGGCAAACACCTGGGCGGCGCTTCCCGCGTACGGTCGCTCGACCGTGTGGACGCTGCTGATCACGGTGGTGCTGATTCTGTGCGTCGCCTTCCTCACGCTATGGGAGCGCAAGGTGATCGGCTGGATGCAGCTGCGACGCGGGCCGAACCGGGTGCGCGTATTCGGTCTGCTGCCGGGAATCGGACAACCGTTCGCCGACGTGTTCAAGCTGCTGATGAAGGAGGTCGTGATCCCGGCACGCGCCAACAAGCTGCTGTTCCGCCTCGCGCCGGTGATCGCGCTGGTACCGGCGTTCGCCGCCTGGGCGGTGATCCCACTGTCGCCGACCGTGGTGGTGTCGCAGGCGGATGCCGGGCTCCTGTACCTGCTGTCGCTCACCTCCATGGGGGTGTACGGCGTCATCATTGCCGGCTGGGCGAGCAATTCGAAGTACGCGTTCCTCGGCGCCATGCGCTCGGCCGCGCAGATGGTGGCGTATGAGATCGCCATGGGCTTCGCGCTGGTCGGCGTGCTGATGGCGACCGGCAGCATGAATCTCGGCACCATCGTGCGCACTCAGGGCGGCGGCGTGCTGTCGTGGAACTGGCTGTGGCTGTTTCCGCTGTTGATGGTGTATTTCATCTCCGGGGTGGCGGAAACCAACCGCGCGCCGTTCGATGTCGCGGAAGGGGAGTCGGAGATCGTCGCCGGCTTCCACGTGGAGTACTCCGGCATCGCCTTCGCGCTGTTCTTCCTGGCCGAATACGCCAACATGATCCTGATCTCGGCGCTCACCGCGGTGTTCTTCTTCGGCGGCTGGCAGGGGCCGTTCCAAGGCTATCCGCTGTTGGGCACGACTTTCCTCGGCCAGCCGAGTTTCGGCTGGATGTTCCTCAAGGTATTCCTGCTGGTGTTCCTGTTCCTGTGGTTCCGCGCCACCTTCCCGCGCTACCGCTACGACCAGATCATGCGCCTCGGCTGGAAGGCACTCATCCCGGTCACGCT
>Ga0210385_10000849_pt1 | contig 19708 bp, 16 predicted proteins | sample IncBWH26OmetaG_FD_160107 | JGI IMG/M metagenome (GOLD analysis project Ga0210385, IMG submission 160107) | Forest soil microbial communities from Barre Woods Harvard Forest LTER site, Petersham, Massachusetts, United States - Inc-BW-H-26-O ...
TGTTGATGACTTTATTGTATTAGATAATGATGAACATTATTCAGCACAATATATTCCAACTAAAGATTATGATAAATATGATTTTATTTTAGATTTAAAAGATACTATTCTTCAAATCCAGGATAAATTAAAGGGAAATGAAATTACAAAAGCATTAGAGAAATTAGAATTTATTACTATCAGTAATAAAGATAAATTAACTTCAATAAAAAAATTAACCGACGATAAGATATTATCAGATACTTTCTTTTTACAATATATACAAGCATTTAATATTGCTTGGAGTGAAGATGAAGAAATAGAAAAATCTGAAAAGTTAGAATATAAGGGATATGAAATAAATATGATTCCACTAAAGCATAAGTTGGGAATGTATAGTATGAATGCTACATTTAAAGGAGAATATAAAGCTGGAATTAAAGGTCCATCGATTAAAGAAGAGGGAATAGAATTCCTAAAAGGAGTTATTGATGGAGAAGTAAAGAAAGCTATGCAAGCAGGAAATACAACAGGAACTGATACAACAAATCAAAGCCTTACTATTCAACCTTTAAAAAAAGAAGATATAGAAAAAGCTGAAAAGACAGATAAGTATAAGAAGGATAAACAAGGAGGATTTATATATACTGGAGATGAAAGTTTAGGTAAAGCTAAAGTAGCTGATTTGATTACTTTACCAAAAGATGTAAAAGGTACTAATTGTGGTAATTGTAAATTTATGAGTAATGGTTTTTGTAATAATGAAAATATACAATTACCAGTTACTGAAAAGATGTGTTGTTCATATTGGGATAGTGAAGGTGCTTTAAGAAGTTGGGAAGAAGAGAAAAAATAATTTTTGGTTTTTAGTTGTCTAAATGAAATTTTTATTATCTTTACGTTCTCTTCGATAAACGGTTCACTGAGTTCTAGTTTCTATTTTAGTGAGCAATTCAGAAAATTTTAAATTTTATTTACCAGCAGACCTCATTAAAGCTACTGATCCCAAAACGGGGAAAGAAAAGATGTTGGTTAAAGGTATAGCCTCGACTACATCTAAAGATAAGCAAGGAGAATTTCTTGATCCGTCTGGCTTTGATTTATCAAATTTTCAATGGTTAAACTGGAATCATTTAGGAAAAGATGATCCAGGTAAAATTATAGGGGAACCTACTAAAGCGCAAGTTACTGCAAATAATGAATTATATATAGAGGGAATGTTATATCCTGAAGTTGATGCTGCTAAAGCAACCCATGCTTTAATGAAAGCATTACAGAATTCACCTTCAGGCAATAAGCTTTCTCTTTCAGTAGAAGGTAAAGTGTTAGAGCGTGGTTCTAAGGATCCTAAAAATCCTTTATACAATAAAGTAACTAAATCACGTATTACAGCAGTAGCTCTTTGTCCTACACCTATAAATGGTGATACTTGGGTAGATCTTGTAACAAAAGGCGTTACTGATGATATGTTTAAGAGCGCTGAATATGATAACGACACAAAACAAATACTTGATATAGTGGAAAAGCCTGTAGAAGAAGTTACTATAAAAGAATTACGCAAGAGCGATATATATGAAAGGATAGTAATGAAATATCCTGACATACATCCAGAACAAGCAACATCGGTTTATAATTTAATTTTAAAAGTAGCAACAATGGAACAAAACAAAACGGTTTCTGATGAAACTCTGAAAAAGTCCTTCGCTATCTTAGACTTAGCTTCTGAGGAAATCGCGAAGGCGGAAAAGAAAGATGATAAGAAAGAAGAACCGAAGGATGATGATGAAGACAAAGACATGACAGAAAAAGCTTTTAGTCATGCTAAGGAAATGAAGAAAAGTGGTATGAAGAAAGAAGAAGCTAAGGATAAGCTTATTAAGAAAGGGTACAACGAAAAGGTTGTTGAAAAAGCTCTTCAAAAGGCCGAATCTGAAAGCGAAGGTTGGAAGCAAGAAGGTAAAAACGATAAAGAAGAAGAAACTACAACTGCTGCAAGAGAAGTAAAAAAATCTCTTGATGGAGTTACTGATTTGATTAAGGCGCAAGATGGTAAATTTAAAGCATTAGGAAATATAATGCTTGCTCAACAAGAAGAAATAGGGGAATTGAAAAAATCTCTTACATCCATTGGAGAAGAAAATGCTACTTTAAAAGATACTATTCAAAAGATTGCTGAAACTCCAAATACAAGGAAATCAGTTTCTGTAAAATCTTATTCTGAAAAGTTTGAGAAATCAACAGATGGTAAACATATCTACAACATTGCAAGTAATGCTGATAAGAAAGCATTAAGAGCTAAGTTACATGATCTCTCAGAATTGAATAAGAGTGAGAAATTCGATGTTGGTTTAGCTAAAGCAGCACAAAACCTTGAATTATCTGGCATCTTAACAACTCAAGATGTTCAGCTTTTAGCAAAGCATGATATTAAAGTTGTTCTTGAGAAATAGACTTTTTTAAAATACGATAAGCGGTTGATTTTATAACAAAGAAAACATCATGGAAGGAGACGACGTAAGTTTGCAAGATTATCAAGGTGGATTCCTTGGCGGCCAAGCAGAAGGCGCTATGGAACTCTTGAAAGCCATGCAAGCAGGACAGATTACTGGTCGCGATACTGCGAATCAGAGCTTAACAATGGAGCCTCTGAAAGCAGAAAGCTTAGAGACAACTCTTAAATTGTTAGAATACAGGCAAAAGGATATCCGCCTATTAAATAGGATGCCTAAATTAACAGCATACAATACAGTAGAGGAGTTCTTGCAATTAGAATCTTATGGTCAGCAAGCTGGCGGGTTCTATAACGAAGGTGAACTTTCGGATGTTCAGGATTCTAGTTACGTAAGGCGTGCTTCTTTAATTAAGTACATTCAAGTAACAGGTGAAGTAACCATGCAAGCTCAAATGGTTCGCTCATTTGTTGATGCAATGCGCCAGGAAGTTGAAAATAAAACAATGTGGATTCAGAGAAGAGCAAATATTGCCTTAACACAAGGTAATTCAAATACAGTTCCTCAAGAATTTGATTCATTGTATGTTCAACATGCTAATATAGGTACTGGAAGTGGAGATTATCTATATCCATCTCTTGCAGCATATTATGGTTCAAACGTAGTAATTGATCTTAGAGGTGAGTCTTTAAAACAGATTCATGTTGAAGAAGGAGCAGTAGCTGTAGATGCGAATTATGGTAACGTAAGTGATCTATTTGCACCGACTTCAGTTATTTCAACTTTATCTCAAGACTATTTTGCTAGTCAAAGAATTATGTTGAATGCAGGTAATCCTGATGCTTATAAAGGTCAAATAGGTACAGTAGCAAAATCAATTGCAACTACAATTGGTGATGTTGCTTTGCAACCTGATAAGTTTATTAATAAATATAATACTAATGGTATTACTACTGCAACTCCTGCAACTTCAAATAAGGCACCATCAGCTCCTACTGCTACTAGCAGAACTTTAGTATCTGATGCTGGTTCTTCTTATCAAACAGGAGATGCTGGAGCAGTGTATTATGGCGTTACAGCATTTAATCGTTATGGTGAATCAGCTATGGTAGTTATAGGTGCTTCTGTAACCTTAGCAGCAGCTTATTCAGTAGATTTAATCTTTACTGCAACTGCAGGCGCATACGCTCCTACAGGTTACAGGATCTATCGTACGTTAGTAGGCGGTGCTTCAACAGGCACTTTCTATCCATTGTTTGACGTAGCTGTATCTGATTTGGCAAATGGTTATGATGGTGCTGCTGCACTTGCAATTCGTGATCGTGGTAGGATTCTTCCTAATACTGAAACTGCCTTTTTAACTGAAATGGTAGATGATGTATTAAGTTACAAGCAACTTGCTCCTATCAGTAAACTTGATTTGGCAATCATAAGTATGAGTCGTAGGTTTATAGCATTCAGTTTTGCTACTCCTCAGCTATATACTCCAAAGAAGTTTGTGAAGTTTGTGAATTGCGGTAAGGTACTTACCAATCCTTAATCGGTAGGTAATTAAAAATAAGAAAAAGGAGAGTTAAATACTCTCCTTTTTTGTTATATAAAGATATTTTCTATATTTAGAAATTGTTCTTTGATATATGGGGCCGATAGGTTTCGACAGGTAATGTAATTATAATATTTAAGTACCGCATGTTAGTAAGCGGTTAATAAATTACTTTCACAATTACAAAAGGCAAGGTTAAATATCTTCCTGGAGTTATGGCTGCTAAAGCAACCAATACTTGCGAGTTGAGAAAAGTAGCGTAAGCTATTCTTAGGAACAGAAATTCTCAAATAGTTATATTTCTATAAAAAATAAAAATTGCTCTCTCATTCTTTTGTTAGTACGATAGTAAGATAAATTAACTAACTAAACTTATAACAACTATTATGAGGATTTATTTTGGACAGGGGTTCAAATCCCCTCGGCTCCACAAACTCTGATTCGCCGTTAGAGAAGACTCTTATACAACAACGGACAAGGCTAAGATGGGTAGCAATTCTCTTATGAAAGGTAAAGGAAGTCCCAATAGGTAGCGGGTGGTTGACCAGGTATAAGAGTCTTAATTTAAAGTAGTAAACCAGATTACTTTTTTGTCTTTATTTGGAATAGACTTATCATAAGGATATTGATAAGTAAGTATTAAAGTAACATCTTCTGTATCTTTATTCAATTCAATATATATCTCAGTATGAGGAATGAAAAAGTTATGATTATTAGGTATATTAGTTTCTTTATTCATATTCTTATACATACCAATAAAGATAAGTTAAAATTCATTTATTGAGAAAAAAATATTATCTTTATATTCCTTTATTATTAACAAAACTAATCTAAAAATCGAAATCATGACAACAAAATTAATTTGCACTGAACAAAAAATTCATAAGAAATTTCATAAAGCCAACGTAAGTGGTCAAGCTCATGAATTTCCAATTATCGGTACAGTCACTTTTGATAAAGAAAATTCTATTGAAGTTGAAACTTCAAAAGTTGAAACTTTTTTAAAACTTGATTGTGGCTTTAAGTTCATTAAGGCAGAGAATAACAAGAAAGAACAAAAGAAAGAAGAAGTTAAAGATGAAATAGTAGAAACAGATCCAAAGAAAATTTATGCTAAAGAATTAAAGCTTCTTCCTACTGCTGATTTAGAATCTTTACTTTCAATACATCCTGAAAAGGAAACTAAGAAATTAAATGGTAAAGATGCACAAATTGGATATTTGGTAAATAAGCAGTTTCCAAAGAAAAAATCCTAAGTGTCGACTATAACTCTAACATCTAATTTTTCTAAAAATACAGGATTAGTAATTTCACCTGGAGAGCTTAAACGTAATTATCTTTACGGTATTACTGAAAGCTCTCCATTTGCAAATAAACTTAATCTTAGTTTCTCAGATGAAGATATTGAATTTTATATTCGTGCAGCTCAAAAGGAAATAGAAAATTATTTAGCTATTAAATTGTTTCGTCAAGTGTTTTGGGAAAAGTTACAATTTAATAATGATGATTGGAGAACATGGGGATTTATTAAGACAAATATGATGGTTGTACAACCTCTAAAACTAGAGGGGTTCTTAAATACAACTAAAATGGCAGTGTATCCATTAGATTGGTTATCTGCTAAAGCTGAATCAACTGATGAATTATATGATAGAAGCGTATGGCTTGTACCAGCAGGAAATACAGGTGCAGTAACAAATGCAGTTATTTTTGCTGGATTGCTTCCTAATCTAGGTTATTTGAATGCTGGAAGGATACCTAATTATTGGACTTTTACATATGTTACAGGATTTAATAAAATACCGTATGATGTATTGCAGAGCGTAGGTCAGTTAGCAAGCATATCGTTATTATTAATTGCAGGTAGTAATGTTTTAGGTTTTCCAGGATTACAGAGTCAATCTATAGCTATAGATGGATTATCACAATCTATATCATCATCAGCTATGAATGCATATGGTACGAGAATTAAGGCTGTAGCAGATCAATTAGAAAATAGAATGAAAAATCAACGTGATATTTATCGTGGATTCTCGTTTGCTGTTTGTTAATTAGATAACATGGAAAAAGCTGTTATACATAAGACACCAGCTCCTAGTGGAGCTAATGGAACTCAATCTAATTTTATTAAGAGCGCTTTCGATACTCTTATTTGGAATAAGGGATATCGAGTAACTATTGAAGAATGTTTAAGATGTCCTTGTAAAGGAAAAGGAACTAATCAACAATCAGATTGTCGTAATTGTGGAGGAACTGGTTATGTTTTTATCAATAAGAGAGAAACAAGAGCAGTTATTCATTCACAAAATATGAATACTAAATTTAAGGAATGGTCAGAGGAGAATGCTAGTCAAGCATCAGCTACTTTTATGCAAGAAGAGGAAGTATCATTTATGGATAGAATAACCGTACTTGATACAAATGCTATTCAAGAACAGGTTTTATTTTTAATTGAACAAGTAAATGGTAATGATGAGAGTAGAAGTTCTAGTGAGAGTGAAAGTCAAAGTACATTAATTAAAGATTCAGCTTTTTATTTTGCTTCTACATATGATATAAAAGAGATAAAGTATATTGGAATTTATAATGGTAGTCAAAATCCAATTGTACCGTTAGTATATGGTACAGATTTTACTTATAAGGGAAATCGTATTATATTGTCAACAGCGACAGCAAGGAAATATATAGATACAGCAAAAGAAGGAAATCAAGATGTAAGTATTACTCTTCGTTATATGTATGCTGTTCAATATCATGTAATAGATTTACCTCGTGAAACAATTCAAACTAATACAAAATTTGGAGAAATTGATGAAGGAAAAACAGGAGTAAATCTTCCAATTCATGCTCAATTAAGAAGAAGTCATTATGTTTTAGATGAACCTAATTTTGATTATAATCGCTTAAATGATAATAATCATAAGTTTAAATATTCAGAAGTAAATCCTCCTAAGAGTAAATGTTAGTACCAATAAATGTAAATGTTAATGATCTTCTCTCTCAATACAATATGGATAAGAGAGATGTGGAAGATTTATTGGATTATGTTGTAAAGGAAATTACAGCAGCTTTTGCTGTTAAATGGACTCAAGAAGCTCAACTTACACTTCATTCTACTAGAAGCCGTTATATAGAAAACCTTAGCGTTATTGATAGTGGTAGGTTATCAGGTACAGTGATATTAGATTATAGTAAGGACCCTCTTATACGAATGATTGAAGAAGGAGCATCAGCATTTGATATGAAAGAAGGATTTGAGAAAAGTGATAAAGTTAAATATGGTAAAAGTGGAAATTGGTATTTAACTATTCCCTTTAAATTAGGAGCACCAGATACTACTGGAGATAGTTTAGGAGGAGTTACGAATCTTCCTACGCCAGTTTATAATATATTAAAGAAAGAGTCAGTTGATACTAATACTGGTAAATCAACTGGATTAAGTGAATCACAAATTCCTGAACAGTATAGAGTTCCTTCTTCTCGTGCTAAAATAGATATTCCTAAATCAGCAACGTTTGAAGAATATAAACATAAAAGCAGTGTTTTTAAGGGAGCATTTAAACAAATAGATTCTATTACTGGACAAAGTAGTTATGGTTCGTTTAGAAGAGTGGGGGAAAATAGTGATAGTAATGCTTTTATTCATCCAGGTTTAGAGCCTGCTAATTTAGCAGAAAGCTCTTTTGCTAAATTTGAAGAAAATATGGGACTTGAATTAACTCGAGCAGTTGATAATGCTTTAACTTCATTAGGATTTTAATAATATGCAATCTAAAAATATTTACATACCAGAAATTATTCTTTTAAATGCTTATAGATTAGGTCTTGAGTATATTCGTAATAATTATAAAGCAAATAAAGCAGCTCCTCAAAATTCTTATCTTGCAACAGTTTTAGGGTTTACTGATGTTAATGTTTTGGATACACGCTATGATTTTTATACTCAAGCAACATCTGTTTTTTGTACGCAAGAATCAGATCCACGAGATATTAAAGTAAATCTTTTTTTTAATGCAGCAAGAGCAAAAATACCTACAATACATATTACTAATCCAGCTGAATTACCAATTCATGACTCACTTGCAATAAATGAAGGATTTCAAGATCCTATTGTAAATGAAGTAACGGGTGAGTATACAGTAGTATATAGTAGACGTTTTAAAGCAAAATATAATATTGTATTAACGTCTGATAATACAAATGAAATTGTTTTAATGTATCAAGTATTAAGAAGCTTAACAATTTCAATGATTGATCATTTACAGTTATCAGGACTTGAAAATATTAAAATATCAGGTTCTGATCTTAATATTAAATCAGACATAGTACCTTTAGGAGTGTTTATGAAAAATATAGGTATTGAATTTGAATATGACGTTCCTGCAGTTAAACTAAGTACGAATGATTTTTTACTTTGTTTCAAATTACAGGGAGTAGTAATAAATGTAAATGACGAAAGTATTTCAGGTTCTGAATGTAAAAAGTCTTAGTGAAAGAAAAATTCATTATCTTTACATCATCAATTAGAGATTTCACTTTCGGATAATCGGTTATTTCTTCAATTCTGAAAGATGGCTACACTGTTTAATTTTGACGGGAAAATAATCAGCCTACCTGGTGTTTACGGCAATATAAAGTCAGGCGTTGTAAATCCCCCTGTTGCGCAACCTTATGGCGATGTATTAATAATAGATACAGGTTCAGGAGCAGGATTTGGAGGCGGTTCAGGTATTAATGGTCAATTATATCAAGATAAGAATACTATATATGAATTTGATAACTTACCAGATTTTGAAGCCTTTTGTAAAGGTGGACTTTGGTGGTTGTTAGGAAATCCCTTATTTAATCCAGCTGGACCAAATTTTCAAGGAGTATCAAAAATTTATTTTATTAAAGCAGCTACTACAACTGCTGCTAAATTAAACTTTACATTTTGGGGAGATGGTCATAGATCAATATCTGAAACAGGAAGTCCTAATGGAGGTACATTAAACATCTTATGTCTTGATGAAGGTGTTGTTGGAAATGGTGTTTTGACAAATGGAGTATTGAGTCAAGGATATGCAGGAATAATGACTCCTGGTAAATTAAATCCTTCAGCCTTTATATTGTCATTCTATTTAGGATCCTTTACAGGATTAGATCAAAATGGATTACCATATAATGGAGTATATCCAGGTAGTACTACTCCAACATTAGTGGCGCAGTCTCCAGAATTTACTAATATAAGTACAGTTATTACTTGGATGCAGCAAGATGCTACGTTTAATAAATATTTTAAACTTACTGCTTCTACAATAAGTGGCTCTGGACTTGTAGATAGTCACGATCTGGAGGATTATTCAAGCTATGAACTTGCATATGGAGGTACAGAGAGTTATGCTGATCCAAGTCATATCTTAATGAATAGAGTGTTGACAGCTGTTGAAAATATGGTAATTAATTATGTATTTGCTGATCAATGGGGTAGTAGTGCTACTTCAGCTACAAATGAATTATTAGCTAATTATGTAGTTAATCAAAATAAATACAAGCCTCAGTTATGGATTGGAGGAGGTGATAGTGCTAATGATTTTGTAAGTAATTCATTAAATACAGCATCGTTCTATAATCAAGATTCTGTAACTGTTGTACATGGTGCTATATATATAAATTCTCTTTTAGGTCAGAGAACTTACAATGTTATGTATCAAACAGCAGCAGTACTTGGTAGAGAAGCTGGATTAGAACCTCAAATTCCAATAACTTTTAAAAATATAAGTGTTGATGGAGAGGTTCATAAACTTACAAATACAGATGCAACTAAAGCTTTAGCAGCAGGTGTTATTGCAGTATGGAATCAAGACGGAGCATTTGAAATAATTAAAGGAATAACATCATTACAAAATAATCAGTTCCTTATTAATAATGATGGTACAATTTCTTCTCAACAATTAAAGAGAGTGACTCGTCAAGTTAATCTTAATATGATAGTAAATGGAAAACTATTATTTAAGAATCCCAAAGGAACAAATAGAAATACTCTTTCTGTTATAGATCTTGTAAATTGGGCTCAGACAGAGTTAAAATCTATGATTGCAACTCCTCAAGCTGATAATTTAATATTATCATTTCTAACTCCAACAGTTACAAGACGACAAGATGGTTATTATTTAAAGTATAAATTTACACCAAATACAGAAATATCATTCTTGTTCGAAACAGGAGTTGTGATTGGAGTATAATAAAAACGGTAAGTCTTAAAAGATTAAAACATGGCTAATCAAGGAGTATATACTGGTGCACTAGCAATCATTAAAGTTAAAGGTACAGCAGTAGGACTAATGAAAAACATTAGTATTAATGAAGATGAAGAACGAGTATCAATTTATGGACTCGGAACTATTATTCCTAGTGAAGCACCCGTTGTGAGGTGGGCTGGAACATTAACTTGCTCATTTTGGGAAATAGGTTATGCTGAATCAGGTATTCCTGGTGCAATACGAAGAGATGTTGGCGTAGGTAATACTACTTCTCAAATTGCATCTGGTATTAATACTCCTAACTTTGAAGATCAATTAGTTCTTGATAGTGATGGTGTAGAGGTAGATATTTTTAAGAAAGGAGAAGACGTTATTGATCCATCAACTGGCTTAATTAATCCGAAAGCTGTTCCATATGCTATTGTAGGAAGATGCTTGATTAAATCAGATAATGTAACAATAGATGAAGGTCAGCCTTCTGGAAGGAGTCAAACTTTTGTATATCTTGATCCAGTAGTATATACTCCAGGTACTGTAGCTTAATAAAAAAGCTTATTAGATAAGACTCCAATTATTCAGAATAGTTGGAGTTTTTTATTTATCTTTATATACTAATTAATTCAAAAACAAATGGAAATACAAAATCAAAAACCAATCTCAAAATTACCAAATCGTAAACTAACTTTTAAAGTAGAGGAAAATGAATATACTGTCGATTATCCTAATACTGGACAGTATATTGAGATGATTCGCTTAAGACATGCTCTAGCTCTTAATAATTATACTGTCTTAGTAAGTGGACAGACTGAAGCCGATCAAAGAGCTCGATATATTATCGAGACTATAGCTTTTTGTATGGTTTGCTGCACTAAGTTAAAAGAAGATTTAAAAGTACAAAGTATTTCAGAACTAGATATGATTACAAGTAAGAAGTTGCTAAAAGTATATATGACAGCTATTCTTCCTTGGCTTACAGAATGGGAGACTATATTAAGTTCTGATGAAGATGTTAAGGTTGAGGAAGGAAAGAAATAAATAATCCTTCATGTTTGGTAATCAGTCTTTAGAAAGCTTCATTATTGATTGGAATATACGATTCAGATATGATCGTCAATATCGGAAGAAGTATAATATTCCTTTTGGTTCAAAGGAACATCTTGAAACCAATCAAATAGATATATATCTTGACTCACTTGAAGATAAGCAATTTGAAAAATTAGAAAAAGAATATAGACAGATAGTAAAGGATAAAGAGGATTATAAGAAAACTGGAAAATTCTTAAAGCCAAGAGCAACTGATCCAGGTAGAGCTAATGAGATTTATAATTTGTTAAAGCAGTTTATTAAGAAAAAGAAATAATGTCAGACGAAAAGAAAATAGTATTTAGTGCTGATGACAAGGTTTCAGGTAAAGCTAAACAGATATTTACTGGCATTTTAAATGATGCACAAAAGTATACTACTTCTATAAAGGAGCAAAATTCCTTTATACAGCAACAAATCAAACTTCTTGAAAAGAAAGCTCAAGCTGAAAAACAAGCTGGTGAAGGTATATTAAAAAGAACTCAACAAACTTTATCTAGAACAGCACCTGGTTTAGAGCAACAACAAGAACTTTCTAAATACAGAGCTTATCAGACTCAATATAAAACTGAATCAAAAAATAACGAACAAATACTTGGTGTATTAAAGCAATTACTTAATGAAAGTAAAAAAGAAAATAATACTACTGAGAGAACTGAAAAAGAACAAGAAAGAGAAGATGAAAGAAAAGCTAAATATGAACTTCAAAGACGTTGGAGAGTAGAAGCTAAAAGTGATAAGGAAGCTGTAAGAGATAGAATTAGTAAGGCTGAAGAAGAGGGATATGGAACTATGGATTCTGTTGATATAGAAAAGCTTCATTATCAAAAAAATATTTTAGGAAAAGAAAAGCCAGACGAAAGTACTTTTAGAACTATTGTAGGTGCTATGATGACTACAGCAGCTATTAGTACTGTTATGGGAGGAGTGAAGCAATTTATTGCTTCACCAACAGGCACTCAAGGATTAGCTAATATTACTTCAGGAGTAGGACAAGGAGTAATGGGAATGGGAATAAAATCTGGAAATGCATATGTAGCAGCAGCAGGTGGAGTAATAGATTTGTTATCTAGTTTACTTGGTGGATCAGTAGAAGCTAGACATGCTTTGCAACCAGGATATAATCGAATGGGAGCTAAGAGTGGTGGAAATATAGGAATAGGAGGAAATGTAGAATTAGGATATACATCTTTACAAGCACAACAATTACAAGAAGGATTATTAAATGCAGGTGGTTCAGCTGCTAATGTTGAAACAAATACAGGACAAGCTCAAACTCTACAAAGAGGTTTAGGTTTAGATCAATCAGTTTTAATACAAGCTGTTATGGCTGCAAGAACTATTGGATCATCTACAGATCTTGTATCTATTGTTTCTAAAGTATTAAAATATAATCCTGATTTAGTTAAAGATCAAACAAAAACTCAAGAAATATTACAAGGTCAATTAATATTAACTAATCAATTAGCACAGCAGACAGAGAAGGTTAATCAAGGACAAGTCGCTGGAGTATTTGGAGCATTAAGAAGTGTAGGAGGTTCATTTCTTAATAACCCAGAATTAATGGCGAGAAATGCAGCAAGTATAAATCAGTCACTCGCTAATCCAACAACTGATTATCAAAGAGCTAGGAGTTTTGGCGTATTAAGTAAAATGAGTCCAGGTTCATCTTATCTTCAATTACTTGAAGCACAAGAAAAAGGCATAAGTCAGCAAGGCTATTTAGGTTCATATGCCAAACAATTATTAAAAGAAACTGGAGGTGGAGATAATTTTGCTCTATCTTTAAAACAAAATTTAGGATTAAGTTCATATAGTACAGCAGAATTATTTGCTAAAGATTTTCAAGCACATCCTGAAAAATATACGAGCTTTAAAGGATCTGAAGCTGATATTGCTAAAATGGTGGGTGTCGATAGAGCAAAGCAATATACTCCTGAACAAGAACAAATTAAAGCCCGTACAGATGAACAAGCTTTAACTGGAGCTATGGGTAATTTAGCAGGACAATTTAATAAACTTACAAGTGTTGTTCAAGCTAATACTGTTTCTACTAACAATCTTGAGAAAGCAATAAGTAGTAAGTATGAAAACGGAATAGCAACTCAATAAGAAATGCCAAATAGTAAAGCTAATTATTATCCTTATACTCATAATAATCCTGATATAACTACTATTGGAGATTTTGTAGGTAGTCAGTTATCTATTGCAATAGGATTAAGTATCGTATCACTTCTTACTTATGAAGATGAAAATGGAACATTGAATTTAGATAATCTCATTCAATTATATTCAGCTGATGAATTAAATCAATATAAATCACTTATTGATCAAATACGTCAAAGTACTGCTAAGCAACAAGTTAGTCAGACTACTAAAACAACTAGCATCATTGATGGAAATTCTTCATCAGTAGATGTTATTAATTCAACTAATACTCCTAATCCAGATTCATTAGTTCGATTAACAGATTCAACTCGAATGAATATTAATTTGAGTGATTATCAATCATTAATAAACACCAATCAATTAAATGCTCAACAACAATCATTTATTAATACTCTTTTAGATGATAATGTAAAAAAATTATTTACAAAATTTATTTTTCAAATACAAAATCAATTAAATTATATTGTTCAAATTACGAGTGCTCGTAGAAGCTTAACTCAACAACAAGGACTAGCTGGTAGTAATCCAAATGCAAGTTCAGGATTTTCATATCATTTAGCTGGATTAGCAATAGATATTGCACTATTAGATAAGAGTACTGGTCAAATAGTTCTTACTCAACAACCTTACGGTAATAAAATAACGGCAATAGAGAGAACAAATATAATTAGTCAATGGAGCAGTGTCAACACTATTGCTTCTGCTTTAAATTTAACATGGGGAGGAAACTCATTTGGAAGTAATTGTGATCCTGTACATTTTGATGCTAGAAATTATTATAGTGTAGATCAATCTGCCTATATGAATGCTGTTTCATCTCCAACTAATGTATCTTCACCAATAGTAAATAGTAATACTAATGAAGAAGAGGAAACTAGTGATAATGCAATTTATGAAGATCTACCTCTTAAAGTAGGTACTGTTTTAAATTTATGTTTAATAGAATTAGATAGAGAAGTATTGGCTGTAGAAACAAATCAAGCTGTTAATTTAACAGATTTTGAAAGTTTCTTAGCTCGTGAATTATATTATTTATTATCTGATCCAGGATATGAAAGAACCTTTATACCTAAAAAAACTGTTACATTAGGAGAAATACGTGAAATTTTTCCATATTTAACAGTATGGATATGGAGTAGAGCATTATCCATAGATTTAAGTGGAAATTATAATCACACTATTTTAAATATTACTCCATATATAAGTTCTATAAATACAGGAGTAGGAGATAATGGTGGTTCTTTTACAATAGATATTGCACCTATTACAGCTGAATTAGGAAATGAAGGATGGCAATTAGAAATAGGTACGCAAAAATCAGCTCCTATAAATGGTAGTGATTATGTTAGTGAAGGATTTCTTCATTATAAAGAAACAGGAGCTAATGGTGAACAATTAAAGAGAAATAGACATTTTTTTGAAAAAGTATTACAGCAAAATGATATTATATTTATACGTTTTGAAAAATTAAAATTAGAAACTAATAGACAAAATTTAGATCAACTTGAACGAATACCTATTAGTCAATTACCTGGACAGATATTTGATATGATAGGTTTATTAGATACTCCAAGCATTACTACGAATCCAGAGAGTGCTAATGTATCAATAAATTTAAGTGGAAAGGATTTAGTGAAATTAGTTATTGAAGATGGAATATATTTTTATCCAGCTGATTTTGTAAGTGGTGGAATTTTTGCTAATACAGGTGCAGGTAATCAAAGATTAAATAGATTTGGAGCTAATGGTGAAATATTAAGTAGATTTCAAGTTTTAAATAAGACAATTGAAAAAAGTTTAGAATATATAATTAATTCTTTAAGTTCTATTGAAATATGTCCAACTAGTTTATTTCAAGGATATGCAAATTCTAAAGATAGAATTACTGGTGCAATAATTGATAAACGTTCTACTTCTTATCAATTAGATAATCCACAACAAAATACTATTCAAGATAATCAAAGAGCAATTGATAATTTAAAAACACAAGTACTAACATTAATTGATAATGTACGTAGCGGGAATAATATTACAGAAGGAACTGATATTGATGTATATAATATTATTCATGACTATATTGTAAGTAATGGACAAGTTATTGGACAAGCGCCTTCAAATTTAAAGGATTTATTATTTTTGAGAAATAGAATTTGGATTGATAATAGAAATAATCCAGTTAGTTCTCTTCAATCTAAAGATGTTACTGATTCAATAGAAAATTTATTTTCACAAATAAATTCAGGTTTTTCTATTAATACACCTCTATATCAATTATCTCGTACAAGTTTAAGTACATATCCTAATAATATTAATAATTATGATAAATATTCTATAACTGATATTATATCTCAATTACAGGATATTGTTAATAATAGTATATTGATTGATGATGAAGTAAGTAGTAGTCCAGCTAATACTATTGTAAAAGATACTTCTAATCAGCAAGTATCAGTTCAACAAGATGTTGTAGAGATACAAAGTAAATATCAAGTAGTAACAGCAATAGGACAAACAATAACTTTATTGATTTTAGAAAAAGTACTTTCGCAACTTACATCAAATGAACAAAATATTTTTAATCAAATTTATCAAATAGTTCAACAAGAAAATGCAGTAGCAGCACAACAAGCAGGTACTCCTCAATTATTACCTGTTAATGGTATTTGGCAAATAGTTAAATTGATAGTCGACGATAGTGTTAAAAATCGTGTATTAGCTGATGCAAGTATAGGTAATGAAATGGGATCCCTAATAAATGCTATTAGAAAGATTTGTCAAGATCCATTTTGTGAATTTTTTACTGATACTTATGGAGATCAATTTTATTTTATAGTAAGAAAAAAACCATTTGATTTAGAAAGCATTACTTCATATTTAGAAAATAGAGCAGTATATGAAAAATTAATTACTACTAGTAATAATTCAATGAGTCTTGATATAGGCGTTGATAAGCAAGCTCGAATGTTCAATGCTAATACAGCTCCTTCATCAATTGCAGGTACTGATATTTCTTATATCAGTATTGTTCGTTCGATTAATGAAATAGACGTTATTGACGATACATTAGATTATTCACAAGAAGCTTATTCATGGTATCGTTTACAATTAAAGAATTTAATTTCAGGAAGTGATTCTGATATGGCATTTGCTTATTTAAAAGCAGTTTATTTTAATGAATATGCAGATATATTTGGCAGTAAGCCTTTAGATATAAGTACAAATTATATACCTTATCAATCACTCATTGATAAAAATCAATCATTACCTACAGCTTATTTTATAAGACAAGGTATTTATGATTTAAAGTATATGATTGAATCTAATGCCTATTTACCATTTACAAGACAAGGTACGATAATAGTAAATGGAGATAGGACGTATAAAAAGGGAACATTTGTTAGATTAGAATCAACAGATGAAATATTTTATGTAGATGGAGTTCAACATCATTTTAGTATATCCGATAATATAATTGAAAGATACACTACTTTGCAAGTATCAAGAGGTATGGTAGAGAAATACATTAAAGGAGTACAGTATGGTGCTAGTGAAAATTCAGTTAATTTTTCTTATTTTAATATTATTAATTTACCAATTGATGAAAGCGTATTTACAAGTCAACAGGCAGGATATACAGATTTTAATCAATTAATTTTATCAAAATGGAAAGTAAATATACCTGTCTTTAATTTCTTTATAAAAAAGTTACAGTTTGCAAAAAATGATAATGAGATATTTAATGCTCTAGATCCTCAAGATTTAGAATACAATATATTTGTGTAATGAAAGGTAAATACGTTTCTACAAGACCTAATGGAGCAAGGGATTATTGCGGTATTGGTAATATTGTTATTCCTAAAGATAAGGATCCACAACAATATATTACGAGATGTTTTCGAACTGGCATGGTATCAATTGTATTAGAAAATGGAGGTATTGTTGATAATGTAATTGTTTCAAAATCTGCAATTAAGGATTTAGCTTTTCCAGATGATTATAAGAGTTTAGGATCACAAGTAATATGGTTAAATAAACCTAGACAGAATCAACCTATAATTATAGGTATATTTTCTAAAAATAACGAACTTATAAATGTAAGTCGTTATAAAGATTCTATGAGAAAGGCTTCTCAATATGGACTTGTTGAAATGATAGTAGATAGTAGTAAGGGAGTTGCAATTATTAATTCTACTTCATTTAGTGAAAAGGGAGGAGATATTTATATCATATCAACTAATAAGCAGCAGAGTTCTAAATTAAATATTATGGTATCAGGTACTATTAATATTACAACGCCTGATTTGAATATAATTAACTCTGATACATTATCTATAGTTATTAAAGATTCTACAAAAGATAAAAACGTAACTTCTATAAGTTATACAAAAGGTAAGGGATTTAGTTATGCAGACGAGTTTGGAAATAAATATATTATTAATCAAGATAATATTCAATTTAGTCCTAAGAGTAAGTTTAATATAGGTAACGGCAATCAACCTATACCTCTCGGTAATGCATTACTTGAACAGTTACAAAATACACAAGCACAGGTTACAGCTATAATAACTGCTCTATCTGTAATAGGAATAAGTATTACACTACCTCCTGGTGTTTATGATAGTAGTTTGCTTTCAGGAATATCAAATACGGATTAAAGAGGAATTCTTCGTATCTTTATAAATTCATATTAAGGAATTATGAGTGTTCAAAGTACACAAGATACATATATAAGTTTATTAGGAACGCTTGGTAAAGCAGCTCTTAATAGTTTATATCCAAATGACTTTGAGTTGTATGTTATTGCTCTTGATCTTGTAAATTCAGACGGAAAATCAGAAGCTTATTTTATCTTTCCAGTAATGCCATTTACTATGGCAGAAAGTCATAAACCAATTCAAAGTATTAAAAAAACTGCTGGAGGTATAACGGTTTTAAATACACAAACCTTTGCTCCTACTGATACGACAATTCAAGGTAATTTTGGACGGAAATTTAAGTTCTTATTAGGTAATCAACTTATTAATTTTTCAGCTTTAACTTTAGTACCTCCTGTTTCTCAACCCTTATTTGCACAAGAATTTGATCCAACTATTAAAACGGGTTATGGATGTATAAAAGTATTGGAAGCCATATATTTAAAATCAAACACTCTTGATTCAAAAGGAAAACCTTATGCATTATATTTTTATAATTTAGCATCTGGTAATAATTATTTAGTAAAAATAACAACTTTTGAAAAACATCAGAATCAAGAAAATAATATGATTTGGCATTATAATATGGGAATTAAATCATTATTACCAGTAGAGCAAGTTTCTAGTGTTTCAGCTTCATCTCTGACTGCTAATTTAGCAGCAAATAGTATTATACAAAACGGTGTTAATAGCGTTGGTAATTTTTTAGGTTCTGTTTTATAATGGAAGAGACAGCATTAACACCAGATGATCTTGAGAGATTTCAATATTTAACGAAATTTCCCATTACTGATTATTTAACTTCATTTCAATCATTTATAACTAATGATGCTCCGTTAATTATTGCGTACTATAATGGAGATATAAAGTCTTTAAATCAAGCTTCAAATACTAATTTACAAAATCTTATTATGCAAAGTCAAGCTTGCTTTATGGCTATTGCTAATAATAACACAGCACTTAGAAATTATAAATGGTGGGTGTTGATAGAGCAATTAGAAGAAATGGATAATTTACTTTTAAAATTTAATACAATATCTAAGTGGTTACGAAGTTCTATTACAAACGGTAATTATTCAACTAATCCTCCAGTACAAGTTAAATTCAATCAAGGACAAACCCTTGAAATGATTGAACGAAATATATTAGGAGATGTTAATGGATGGGATGATGATTGGATAGATCTTGCTTTAAAGAATAATTTACGAGAAGAAGATTATACTTCAGACGCTGGATTTCTATTGACTGTAAATTATAATTATACAGTTAATAATGTTAAGCCGAATAGTATTGTTGATAATCCTATTGGAACAAAAGTATTGGGAATTGATTTACAGGCTCAATTACAATTTGATTCAGTAGCGCAAGATTATGTAGTTTTAACTCCTCAACAAACATTTTTCCAAACTGTTGCAACTTTAATTAATTTACGTCAAGGAGATAATCCTGAATTTCCAAATGAAGGAATAACAGCTTCGCTAATAGTAGGAAGTAATGTCGGTAGTCTTTCATATCCAGCAATATTTCGTCAGTTGCAGCAATTATTTA
>Ga0210385_10000851_pt1 | contig 19638 bp, 26 predicted proteins | sample IncBWH26OmetaG_FD_160107 | JGI IMG/M metagenome (GOLD analysis project Ga0210385, IMG submission 160107) | Forest soil microbial communities from Barre Woods Harvard Forest LTER site, Petersham, Massachusetts, United States - Inc-BW-H-26-O ...
AGACACCGATTTTAAAGAGTTCTGTTTCGACCTGCTGGAGAAACTAGGGTTCGTCAATCTCGACTGGCGGAAGGGTACCGGGAAAAAGACCAGCCCATCTGACAGCGGCCGTGACATCATCGCCTATTTGCAACGAACCGACATAGACCGCAGTCTGCGGACGGAGAAGTGGTTTGTGGACTATAAGCATTACGAAAAAGGCGTTCCGGCAAAGGACCTCCAGAACCTGCTTGCATGGGCACAGGCGGAACGCCCCGCCGTTGCGTTGTTCATCGTTTCGAACTTCCTCAGCAATCCTGCCAAGGCATACCTCGAAGCTTACAGGCGTGACAACAACCCGCCATTCGAAATCAAAGTGTGGGAGAGGACGAACCTAGAGACGATGGCACGAGGCAAGAGAGACTTGTTGATGATGCATGGGGTTCTAAAATCCTATGTTCGACCGGAGAGCGAAATAGGGAAAATGGAGAAGGAATTCTTTGAACGGGTTTGGTACTACCGTAAGCTAGTCATGTTTGAGAACATCAAGGCCGGCAAGGAAGCCATCACACCCCGGGCTCTGAGTGGATGCAGAGCGGCGATGAAGCGGGTTCGGGAACAGTACGGACGAGACGTTGGGCGCGGCATGGATGACTGGGACTGGGGTTACGTCAACGGGAAGTTCGCAGCCTTGCGATGGGTTCTCGGTTACGAGTGGGATTGTCTCGATACGTAACAGGGAGGAGGAGAATCTCAGATGTCCAGAAAGAAGACCTCCAAACTCACAAAGAAGCAGCAACGTTTGCTTGCCGAGGTCGTCGACATTGCCGAACTTTGTGTCCTCGATTATGAGAACATCCTTGACTACCCTCGCGAAGACCGAACAACTCAACTTGAGTTAATGATTCGCCGGTTAGCTGTCGGTAAGGTCGTTTGGGAATATACCTAAGTCGATGAGTTGTTGGGCTCGGCCATCTGCCAGTTCTTCTTTGGCAAGAAAAGAGCCTTCCCTAAGCTATGGAAAACACAGAGATTTCAAACATTTAACTACTACATTCTGGAGGTCTTGAGCCTTTCCGAAAAACTCAGGCTCGTTAAAAGCTTCCAGAAACTGCCAAAGCCTGTCGCTGCAAACATTGAAAGCCTCAATGCGCTGCGGAACGGTGTGGCTCATTCATACCTCCCGGAAAACTTACGTTCCTACAAGCCGAGTTGGAGAGGGCTGAACATTTACTCCAGCGAGGGGCTCACACGCTTTGTCGATGATATGAGAAAGACGACACGATAGTTTTGGGTTGTGAATTTCAGGCCAAGCGGCTTTCCCACGGAGGAGCTATTGGCGGCTGCACTGGGGTGTGACGTGCCCCCGAATTCTCATCCATTCATAACTGGAGATTCTCGGTTGAGGTTTGGCTTCGAGATCGTCTCGTCGCCGCCGAGGCTGTGCGAATGTGGGAAGCGTTGTTTGCTTTCCACATTTGCATAGCCTGTTGCCCGCCGGAACTCCTCCGGCGTGCGATAACCCAGCGAGCTATGGGGCCGCTCGCAGTTATACTCCTGGCGCCAGGCGGCCAGTGTAATCCGCACATCGTTCAGCGTGCGGAACCAGTGCGCGTTCAGGCACTCGTCGCGCAGCCTGCCATGGAAGCTCTCCACATGTCCGTTCTGCATCGGCCTCCCCGGCTGGATATGGACCAGAGCGATCTTCCGCTCTTCGGCCCAGCCCAGCATCCGCCGCGAGCAGAACTCCGGCCCGTTGTCCGAGCGCAGGCTCACCGGACGACTATGCTCTGCGATCACTTCCTCGAGCACGCGCGTCACCCGGCCGCTGCCCAGACTCACGTCCGGTTCCAGTGCCAGGCACTCCCGAGTGAACGCGTCGACGACGCTCAGGATGCGCACCATGCGGCCGTTCGCCAGCCCATCCACGATGAAGTCCATCGCCCACTCCTGGTTCGGTCGCGTCAGCCGCGCCGAAGCCAGCGGATCGCGCACCAGACGCTTGCGCCGGCGCCGCCGCACTGCTAATCCCGCTTCGGTGTAGAGCCGATAGATCCGCTTCACGTTCACTGTCTGCCCTCGCCGTTCCAGAATCGCGTGCAGGCGCCGGTAGCCGAACCGCGGCTTCTGTCGCGCCAGCTTCATCAGCTCCTCGCGCAGCTCCGCGTTGCGATCCGGCCGCGGTTCATAGCGGTAACTCGATCGATCTACGCCCAGCAGCTTGCAGGCTGTGCGCTCGCTCTGTCCAAACTCAGTCGACACGAACGCCACCTCTTTCCTCAGCTCGGCAAGCTCCAGCCGTTTTTTCGAATCACCGCCTTCAGCATCTCCTTATCGAGGCTCAGGTCGGCCACCAGCTGCTTCAGCCGCCGGTTCTCGTCTTCCATCTGCCGCAGCCGCGCTGCTTCGCTCACGTCCATGCCGCCGAACTTCGACTTCCACGTGTAGAAGGTCGCTGCGCTGATCCCGTGCTCGCGGCACAGGTCGGCAGTCTTCACTCCCGCCTCGTGCTGCTTCAGAATCCCGATGATCTGCTCTTCCGTATACCGGCTCTTCTTCATGCCCTGTCCTCCCGTTCAATTTACGAGAGAACTCCAGTTTTATCTGGCTGAGTTTTCCGGGAGCACGTCAGCTCGATTTGCCTGACGGGTCCTACACGCTCGTCGTGGAGAGCCGTGTCTACTCAACCGAAAAGCGTAGAGGGTGGTGGGAAATGGTGCATGTCGAGCGGGCGACTGCGTGAGACGGCGCATGACCAGCGTCTGGTGGTGATGCGTGTGGCAGACCGGCGAGGAGCCTCAGGCGGCGTCTTTATGCAGACGAAGCTCAAGCTCCGCGATCATGAGCGCGACCGACCGCTTGAGGTCTCGGAGTGCCGGATCTTGGGGACCAAGCTTTTCCTTCTCCTCGATCCGCACGAGCGTGACACGCAGCGTGAGGTATGAGTCCGCCATATTAATTGGGATGGCCGGTAATCGAAACGGGGATGTCGAAACGTGCACCGAAAACAACGCAACCGATCGCGGTTCGGATTTCGAACACCAGCGGATCAGCCGACCTCTTTTCCGTTAATTTTTACTGTGTTGGCCGATTCGCAACGGTGACCCGTTTCCCAAGCGTTCAGAGACCCATCCGCGAACGACGCGACCCGTCTCGCTCCGCACCTGTTGCACTTCGAAAGGATGATTGCAGCGCCGTGGGTCTTGAACGGCGTGCGCTCGAAGCGCGGCTGCGGCATTCTTATAAGGACGCCCATTGTGCTTCGTTCTCTCCCCCGAAAGTCAGCATTACTGTCGTAATAGGGTAACCATCATTGCACAAGAAAAGCCCCCGATCAAGTGTCAGGGGCATCTGCAGAGGGATTTTCCGATATGGGCCGGCGTCATCATGATCGGCATCAAGCAATAGGGGCAGGTCGTGGCAACGGTCTGGGCGATCTTCAAGTTTTTTTGCGTCGGCCTTACGCCGAAGAGCCGTGCCCAGAAGCCGGGCTTCGTCGTGACAGGTAACGCGCTCATCCGGAAATAGAACTTATCTGGTTCCATCGTCTGATTGCCTGTCTGCTTTAGGACACGACACTCAAACACAAGCGTCGTTTCCCCTCCAGCATTCCCATGAAAATGGCTTTGCCGTGCGACCCGCGCTTCTGGTAGCGGACCTCTTTGTCGACGGCCACCGTTGCCGCTGATCTTCTCTGACGCCTTGCCGCGCATACCAGGCGCGCTCACCAGTCCCTGTCTCTGACCAGCCCGCAAACGACAATCCTAGAAGGCGGCAACATGCAAAATGGGCTTACAATTCTTGCCGGGTAGCCTGTTCTTCGAATCAAGTCGGATTCGCAGCGGACCGCCAAAAGCTGCTATCGGGACGGGACCATTCAAATGGCTGAGCCGAAAAGGGTCGCCTTTGACGCCGTCGATTTTCTGGCGAAAGCCGGACTGGAAGAAGAATCGTTCAGCTGAACCCGAAGGAGACCTTCTTTTCACAAGGCCATCCTGCCAACTCCATATTCTTCAGAAAGGCCGGGCCAAACTTACCGCTGTTTCAACGAACGGGAAAGAGGCCACCATCACGCTTCTCGCTGACGGCGATTTCGTGGGAGAAGAATCCCTCGCCACGGGGCGGACGGCGTCTGGCCACGGCCACTGCCATTACCGCATGCACGGCGCTGAAGATAGAACGGGAGGAGATGGTACGCGTCATGCACGAGGAACATACGTTCACCGTGTTTGTGACGATCTGGCAGTTCACCACTGCGAGTCAGAGCACCGCTCAATGGGGCCGACTCTACACCCTCACCCGGGCCGACTTCTGTCAGAATCTGAGCCGCTGCACTTGTCAGAGTGGCTCGCTTCCCACTCCGCTGGGCTTCCATCTGCGACGGAGACGATTCGGCTTTCCCCGCACCCCATACAAGCGGATCGAATCAGAAGACGCTGCTCCCCGCGACAGCGGGTACGAACGAACCTCTCAGCTTTTGGACGATGAGGCGTCTTCTGGCACGGCGATCTACTTTCGACCGAACCCCAAGATTGTGCCACAGTGTGACGGATACCCGTGTGACGGATAATCACCTCCAGCCCCACGTCCCTTCGGCATACTCACCGCATTTCGTCACCTCAAATCTGTGTTTGGCCCGTTACCCTTGGTGGGGCGGCACGTCGCCAGACTTGGCGGCGGTTTTTTGCCCCACCAAAGAAAAGGGCCCGCTGGCGTCGAGGGTCAGCGGGCGCTAAAGTTCTGATTGTTAACCAAACTATTTGTTGATGGCCCCTAGACTGGCAGGGAGCCAAGTCGAGACGCAAGACGTCTAATCTCCATTTCAGAAGGACATTCGGCCCTGTCACGGCTCCTTCACCGTGTGATGGATTATCATGTTGGGCCGCGCCGTATCGGTGGCATACTCAGACCACGGCTCCCCCAGTGCGAGAAAGGGGGATTCGGCCTTGGCGTTCACAGCGGCGTTCATCGTTCTCGTCGCGTGCGGGTGTGTGCTTCTGGCTGCGTTTATTCCTCATCGCTTGCGCCACAGGATCAGGCGCTTCTTTAGACGGAGAGACCATTAGCAGGGGGCGGACAGACTGTCTTTATCACTGTTGTGAGCAAAACAGCACAGACAGCGCAGACCACCCGCGGGCATTCTTGGTGCGCCCGCGTCTCGCTTGCGCCCAGAGCGTATCGAACGGTTCGCGGGCGGGCCACCAGCCGCCTCGACTCTCCAGCAGAGGAAGGCGGCTTTCTTTTGCAGCCCTGTCACGGTGCCTCCAGTGTCCGGAAAAATGGACTCTCTGTGTCGAGTGCATAATCATCGCCCAAGCGCCCTGTGGCATCCTCGGACCATTCCGTTACTTCAATCTGCGCTGTAAGCGGGCCGCCACTCTTGGGCAGGAGTCTGGTGGCCCTTTTCTTTTGTGCCTGTGCCGTGGCCTAGGCTTTCGGCGGCGTTCTTCCACAATGCGCGTTCGCGATGCGTGGTTTTGATCACCCGACCCATGGCGTTGGTGCAGGGCGCACCGGGCCTGGCAAGGCATAAGGGGCAGGGCGGGTTCCGCGGGTCGGCCTTCACAGAGTCATCAGGTTAGCAACCAATCCGCGGCATCCGCTATGGCTCATTCGGGGAAGCCGAGCCAGCAATTAGCCGTGGTGACGCCGGGGTGCTTTGCGCCGGATCTGTCGCGAAAGGTCCGGGGGAAAATTCCTGGCGTAAACATATTTGGACTGCGATGAACGATGGAGGCCCAGCCGCGTTCAAAGAACGGCCAGCCAGCCCATAGGACCACTGGCGTCGCAAGCACAAACTCCGCCATGCGAGCCACTGTCCCGTCAGGAGATGTTGAAGCGGATGGCCGGGCAGAACATCTGAGACCATGACGGCGAGCAGGGGAACCGTAAGGGCCACGGCAACCCAAAAGCGCCTTGTCATGTTGGCTAGTTCAGGATTCGCGGCGTCGACCGAAACGTCGCGGAGTTCGAGCGCCATGCCGCAGATGGGACAATTGCCCGGCTGATCGCGCACGATCTCCGGATGCATGGGGCAGGTGTACTCGGTACGGTCGCTCACGGAGGAGATCTCAGCCGGTTCGAGAACCATTCCGCACTTAGGACAGGATCCTGGCTTTGCCGCCTGCACTTCAGGATGCATTGGACAGGTGAAGGTCATTCCGGGAGAAGAAACAGAAGTAGTCGCATCGGGCATTGATGACCTCACCGAATTAGGGAAGGCGCTCTGATCAAGCGGCTTTGAGCTTCTCGGTTCTGTCTGCGATACACTGCAACAGTTCCTTCCAGGATTTGACGAACGACGCGGCTCCCTCGTCCTGGAGTCTGAGACCCATGCCCTTGGTGTCAATTCCTGCCCCGGCGAACCTGGCCAAGTCGTCTTCCGCGTGAGGATGCAGCGTCTCACTGACAGTCCCGTGATCGGCGAGCGCTTTCAATGTCGCTTCAGGCATGGTGTTCACAGTGAAGGGTGCGGCGAGGGCCTGCACATAGAGTGTGTCGGCCGCGTTCGGGTCCTTGGTTCCGGTGCTGGCGAAGAGCAGCCGCTGGGCACGAGCGCCCGCATTCAAGATGCGCTGCGAGCGTGGCGAGTCGAGCAAAGTGCAATAGCTCTCATACGTCTCTCTCGCAATGGCGATGCCCAGCTGGTTCCGCAACTCCGAAGGAACTGTGTCCGCTACTGCTACATCCCAGCGGCTGACGAAGAGTGAGGCAACAGAGCCAACATCCGGATTCAGCCCGGCAGCGATGCGGCGCTCGATGCCGCGCAGATACGCCTCGGCAGCCGCGACATACTGCGCGGACGAGAACAGGAGTGTTACGTTGACTGGCACACCCGCGAAGATAGCCTCTTCAATGGCGGGCAGGCCCTCCTTCGTGCCGGGTATCTTGATGAACAGATTAGGCCGTCCGGCACGAGCATGGAGATCCCTGGCTGCGGCGAGTGTGGCGGCACTGTCGTGGGCCAACAAGGGCGACACTTCCAGGGAGACCCAGCCATCTACGTGGTTGGTCTGATCATGGATCGGCCGAAAGAGATCGGCGGCCTGCCGCAGGTCTTCGATCGCCAGTTCGAAGAAGAGGGCCTCACCCGATTTGCCTTCCTGAAGTTTCTGCTGGATAGCGTGATCGTATTCGCGACTGTTCCTGAGCGCGTGATCAAAGATGGTTGGGTTTGAAGTAAGCCCGGTTATCGATAAATCCTGGATGTAGCGGCGCAGCGTGCCCTTCATCAGCAATCCGCGGGTAATGTTGTCGAGCCAAAGGCTTTGGCCCAGATCGTGGAGCTGTTGCGTAGCTTTCATTCTTTTCCTCCCCGGATCGCTCACGGATTATGCGTTTGAGTGTTGGTGTGTTGGACTGCTGTCGACGAGCGCTGCGCGGCTGCAACAGGGTGTTATCGGGATGTCTCCTGGGGTGGGGATTGTGCCAGCTACCGCCTGGAGCAAGGATCGCATCAGCCTGTTTCGGTCCCCAGCTTCGGCGCTTGTAAGGATGAATCCGGTGGTGATTCTTCAGGACGGGATTAACGACTGCCCAGGCGGCTTCAACCGCGTTCTCACGCGTGAAGAGTGCTCCGTCGCCAATCATGGCGTCGCCCAGGAGCCGCTGATAAGGAGCCTCCTCGCCCGGCTGTTCTTCGCAGAGGTAAAGCTCTCGTTGTTCTCCAATGAAATCCTTCCCCGCGATCTTCACGCGAGCAGCAAGAGCAATGGCCGAGTTTGGCGACAGCCGAAAGCGCAGATAATTGGATGGGCCTGTCGCTGACGATGAATCGGCGAAGAGCCTCTGCGGTGAGGGTTTCAACTCCACCACGACCTCGGTTGCGGTTTCAGACAGATACTTACCGGAACGCAGGTACCAGGGCACTCCCTCCCAGCGCCATGAGTCAATAAAAAGACGCAGGGCGCAGTAGGTCTCGACGTCGGAGTGTTTCGCCACGTCTTTCTCCTGCCTGTAGCCGTCGTACTGACCACGGACCACGTCGTTGGGCTTCAGAGGGCGCATCGCCTGAAAGACCTTCGCTTTTTCGCTGTGCACGGCTCCAAAATCTCTGGTAGTCGGGGGCTCCATCGCAAGCAGCGCGACGATTTGGAAGAGATGGTTCTGGATGACGTCGCGCAGACAGCCGGCGGTTTCGTAAAACGCGCCGCGGCCCTTCACACCGAAGGTTTCCGAGAGGATTATTTGGACGCTGGCCACGTAGTTGCGATTCCAGATCGGCTCCAGAAAGGAGTTGGCGAAGCGAAAATAAAGGATGTTCATAATCGCTTCCTTTCCGAGGAAGTGATCGATGCGGAAGATGGAGTCTTCCGGGAACACGGATTGTGCAACCCTGTTGAGCTCCCGTGCGGAGGCCAGGTCGCGTCCGAATGGTTTTTCGACGATGACGCGGGCGTGCTCAGCCAGGCCTGCTTCGCCCAGTCCCCTGATCACTGTTTCAAAGAGCGAGGGTGGGATAGCGAGATAGTGCGCTGGGTGTCGGGCGCTGGCCAGTTCTTGTTTTATTGCCGTGAAGGTGCCCGGGTTCTTGTAGTCGCCACTCACGTACCTGAACAGCGACAAAAGAGACTGAAAGGCACGCTTGTTATCGATTCCAGCCGATCGCTCAATGCTGTCTGTTACGCGCTTGTGAAGACGATCGAGGCTCCACTTCGGGAAGGCTACGCCGATGACTGGCACCTTGAGAGTGCCTCGTTTCACCATGGCATACAGTGCCGGGAAGATCATCTTGTGCGCCAGATCGCCCGTCACTCCGAAGAGCACCAGCGCGTCTGAATGGGAGGAGGCCATCAGGCGGCAACTTTCGCGGAGTCGGCCTTTTCCTTATGTCCGCCGAATTCGTAGCGCAGCGCAGACAGCAGCTTGTCGGCAAAATCATCGTCACCGCGGGAACTGAATCGCTCGTAGAGCGCGGCACTGAGGACAGGCGCCGGCACGGCCTCGTCGATGGCGGCCCTGATCGTCCAGCGACCTTCCCCGGAGTCGGAGACGCGGCCGGCAAACTTCGCCAGGTCGGGGCTATCGAGCAGCGACGTGGCCGCCAGATCCAGGAGCCACGACGCGATGACACTGCCCCGGCGCCAAACCTCGGCGACGTCGGCAAGGTTCAGGTCGTACTTGTAGTGTTCGGGAGCGCGTAAGGGCGTAGTCTCGGCATCGACGGAGCTCTTCTCTTTGCCCGCGTTGGCGTGGCGCAGAATGTTCAGGCCTTCCGCGTAAGAGGCCATCATGCCGTACTCGATGCCGTTGTGAACCATTTTGACAAAGTGACCTGCGCCGCTGGGGCCACAGTACAGAAAGCCGTGCTCTGCGGTACCACCCACCTTTTCGCGGCCTGGCGTACGTGGAGCCTCCTTGATGCCTGGAGCGAGGGCAGAGAAGATGGGTTCGAGGCCGTGCACGACAGCTTCGTCGCCGCCGATCATCAGGCAGTAGCCACGCTCCGAACCCCAGACCCCGCCGCTGGTTCCCACGTCGACATAGTGAATGCCCTTTGGCTTCAGGTCGGCGGCGCGGCGGATGTCATCGTGATAGTAGGAATTGCCGCCGTCGATGATTACATCATCGCGTTCGAGCAGCGGGACGAGGGTCTTCAGCGTCGGATCGACCACGGCGGCTGGCACCATCATCCAGATGGCGCGAGGCCTTTTCAATTTGTTCGCGAAATCTTCGAGTGAAGTCGTGCCGACTGGGCCTTCCTTACTAAGTGTCTGCACGGCTTCCGGCGTGGTGTCGTAAACAACACAATGGTGGCCGGCGCGTTGAAGACGCAGCACCATATTCGATCCCATCCTGCCCAGTCCGATCATGCCCAGTTCCATCTGATTTTCCTCTCGATCAGTTCGGTTGTTCGACCGCTGTACTTCTGCGTGCTCCGCCAATGGCATTAGGCGGTTGCCGAAGTGAGCCAACGCCGCCGATTCAGGCGTTGACCAGACTTATACCGCTTTAGCGTCCCGCAGAAGCTTAACCCGGTGTTCCTCGTATTCCGCGCTTGTGATCTCACCCGCGGCATACCTCCTTTGCAGGAGTTGCAGAGGCGTTTGGAAGTCCCTGTAGCCAATCCAGCTGCTTCGCCTCACCGGCATCATGAACGAAAAGAACAACATCCACAGGATGACCCAGAAAATCCACCAATAGGCATGCATCCCGAGCCAGTAAAAGTGGTACATGGACACCTCCCGGGTATTGTTACGTAATACTGCGAAACTCGAACTCAACCACCCCGGCCTGAGGTGTCGCACTCTATGTCCGGCTTATCAACCGCATCCCGCTCAACCCAATACAGAGACTGGGCAGCTAGTGCCTCAGGTTCTCGCACTCGATATGTTTGCATTGGCAGATAACTTCAGTGACAGGCGTTGCCTCGGCACAAAAGGTGCTGCAGTACTTCTTCCCGTCCGCCGGGACACAGTTGCATGCAGGAGTTGCGCACTTCGCCGGCAAATTCATCGGAGACTCCTCTTTTGAACCGTTTCTCTTCCTTTACAGGCTCTAGTGTTTCATCTCGCAATTCGACGCGCTGGTCAATCGGATACATTTGACGGCGCATCAGCGGATGGCAAATCATTTGTTACAGTTTGCCGACGCGTAACAACACCTGGCGGCGGCGCTCCACAGCGTCAGCCCGTTGCCCCGTTTAGGAGCAAGAAACTTCGCCACCTGGCACGGGTGTGCATGGTGTGCTCGATTTCTACGGCGCGTGCTCTGGGTCCAAAGGGAACGGAATCGGTAGCTCCCGAACGTGAGTTCTGGCTTGGAGCATTGAGGCGATTTCTCGAATCAGCGTTGCTGGGCCTCCGGCAATTCTGCGGCTCAGTGTGCCCGGAGGCACATAAACGCCAAAATCCGTCAGCAGCAGAATCGGTAACCGGGGCTTGCGTCTACTCAAATGATCACTATATGCAATCGCCTTGTCCGACTGCCCGTGCAGTGCAAGGATGAATGGTCACAATCTCCTTCGTGATCCAGACGCTCTGCTTCTATATAGTCGTTCCTGACATCAACCGAGTATCCGCATTTGTTAAGCAAATGAACCCGTGTTGCGCGCCGGGCATCGACCGCATCGATAAGCAGAAGCCTCTTCTTCGCGTTTTCCATTGAGGGGCCTATAGGAAACTTATGCGGGCGGTATACCGCCAAAAGGGACCACGGAAGGGTCAAAGCGATGCTCCACTCAAAAAAGGTTGAGCGTTAGCCTCACCCCAGTTGAACGATGGTCCGGCGCAGCTTGTCAATAAGGTGGGTAGGATGGAGGGGCCTGGCCAAGATCTCAAACTCATGCCCCTGAGCACTGGCCTGTTCCAGCATTTCAGCGCTGGCCTGTGCCCCGGAAATCAGGACGATCGTGCAGTCGGGCCGGATTGTCTTAATCCGCATTGCAGTTTCGATCCCGCTCTCTTCGTGCAATACGATGTCGCACACCAGAAAGTTTGGAGGGAATTCGCGTGCGTTCTCAACAGCGGGAGTGCCGCTATAGACTGCCGTGGCTCCGAAGCCTTCGTTTCTCAGGATGGTGGCCAGCGTATCAGCGATCACGCGCTCGTCATCTACCACAAGGACTGTCGGCTTAGGGTGTTCTGCAATCAAACGGGGTGCCCGATTAAGTCTGATGCGTTCCACTCGCAGGGATATGCTCCCGACGTGATCCATACGGGATTACCCTCATGCGAGCGCTGGAATGCTTACCGCTGCTGTGAAACTCACGATGGTCTGCTTTAGTTGTGAATCAACTTCGTCCGCGATTGTCATTACGTCGATCAGGAGCAGGCTGAAATCCACAACGCTTAGGTTTGTCTGCAATGTCTGGAATATGCTGACCTGCAACATACGCGATTCCTCGATAATCATCGGAACCGAATAACCCTGAGAACAGCGCACTTTCCCGTGCACGACAGCCGCTTCCGATGCCTGTTTCGTTCCGAGGATGCGCGGCACACGCAATCGCTGGACAAGTTCTCGAATTAGTTGCGGAAGATGTCCGGTGCGCTGCTCATTGCTGAGTGCTATCTGAGTCAGCTCGTCATCGTGCTCAACCCGCGAGAGCCAATCGGCGATAGTGTTGAGGGCGTCACGCTCCAAGATGGAAGCTACCCGCTCCGTATTTGACGCACGGCGCGTCCCACGCTTCTCCAATCTCTCACGGATCAGTGCGACCAGCTCAGGAATCGGCATCGGCTTCACCATGATCTCGTCAGCCTGCAGAAGGATCGCGTCCATCGCCTCTTTCAATGCTGGATATCCGGTAAACAGCAGCGTGATCGCGTCCGGGTGCTTATGCCGCATCGCACTGACCACGGTGAACCCGTCGCCCGCTCCGGGCATATGCAAATCAGAAAGCAGCACATCAAATGGCTCCGTATCGATCTGATGAATGGCCTCAGCGACGTTTGCGGCTGTCGTAACCAAGAACTGATTGGCTTCCAGCACTGCTTTCAGCGTTGTGCGTACCACTTGGTTGTCATCTACTAACAGAATCTTTGGCTGCGTTTTCTTATCGTTATCTACCGACATTCCACTCATCCCATCATCGGGACGCTCATTCCGGCCCCGTAAGTGTAGCCTATCCAGATTCTCTTTAAACGGCTGATCAATAATGCTCACCCATCGTGGATGGGTGACAGCCCGGGGAAGATCGGGCTCAGTTACGGAGAAGGGAAAGATTGGATAGGGGATCGATACGGCAGGCGCGGTGCAGTTGTGCGGGTGCGACAGTACCAGCGGGCCACACACTCAGGCGAGTGAGGACACCTTCTCTGCGACAAAGTTCCACCACTCGCCACGTCTCTTTTCTTTAATCGGTGCGTCCCAATAAAAGGCCTGCATCATGACAGCCATTGCGTAAAGTCCTTCCTGTTCCGGATCCGTGCGTGAAGGGATGAAGTCTGATTGCCGTGGAGTCCGCCCAACCTGCTGTGTGCGTCGCGCGTCCGGTGCCTTCCGCCATACCCTGCGCCAGCGCGAAAGGTTAGCGCTGGGAGACCTCGCAGCAGGAACTATCGTCTATTCTCAGGAGGGAACGCGGTTAGAACGCAGCACGTTCCGTTCGGTACCCACAGGGCCGCTCCAGGTGGGGAGCGCCTCTTCCTTTTCCCTGTCGTCATCGAGGTTGCGCGCTTTTACGTCCCACATGAGTCCGAGTGTTCGTAAGACGACGATCACATACCAGTTCAGATCTACCTCGTACCAGGCCAAACCATGACGAGATGATTGAGGATGGGCGTGATGGTTATTGTGCCACCCTTCGCCAAAGGTCAGCAGAGCGACCCAGAAGCTATTTCTGGAAGTATCGCGGGTCGCAAATCGCCGTGATCCCCACATGTGAGTGGCGGAGTTCACTAACCATGTGGAGTGGAGACCAAGGACGGTCCGAAAGAAGATGCCCCATAATAAGAACTTCCATCCCCCGACAATAAGAAGAATGATGCCTAACACCGTGATCGGCACCCAGTGCCAGCGGCTGATCCATACGTGGAATCTGTCTTTGCGCAGGTCCGGAACATAAGGCAGGAGATTTGCCGCATCGTTGTGCATGGTTTGACCCGTCAGAAGCCAACCAACGTGGGACCAAAAGCCCCCTTCGCGGGGAGAATGAGGGTCGCCTTCCTTGTCTGTGTTCTGGTGATGCTGGCGATGTGTCGCAACCCAGAAAATCGGGCCACCTTCAAGAGCCAGCGTAGCGCATATCGTCAGGAGATATTCCATCCATTTGGGGGTTTTGTAACCACGATGCGTCAAAAGCCGGTGGTATCCGACGCCGATGCCAAGACCTCCGGCGATCCACCACAAAACCATCGCGACCAGAAACGCCTGCCAACTAAAGAAGAACAACGCAGCCGCTGCGCCGATGTGAAACGCAACCATAATGAGCGTAGTGACCCAGACGACGGGTTGTGTAAATGTTTTGTCGTTGGCGAAGATCACCGGTATTTGCATATCCCTCTGGTTGATTTGATGAGATTGCAACGCGTGAAGACTTTGGCGCAGGTAATGGTTGTGTAAGACAATATCGGAACCATTTGCTCACGATCACCACCCTTAATTGTGTGCCTCATTTCCGGCCGCTACTTTTGCTTGATTCCCGTATTCGCCGAGTGCGGGGGCAAGGAAATGCCAAGAGTCAACCTGGTGGATGTTTCGATTGTGCTGCTGATGACCATGTGGCGGCAGCCACGCGACTGCTGCGGTCGGCGTTCGGCGGCAACCGCGATGCCTAGCTGCTGTTGATCCCGTCGCTGCCGGGATACATTCTTGCCACGGTCTGCTGTTGCGGGTGTTCTTCCTCGTCTGATCCAACCTCAGTTGCGGCTTGGCTCCCCAAGCATAACCTTGACTTCAATCGTGGAGAGGATGGTGAGACCGTGTTTCGTGTCGCCGAGCGTGAGGGCGTGCTGCACATTGTTCGGCAGAAGAATCCCCGTTTCTGCTCATCAGGTACGGGGCTGGTATTGAAGAATTGCGTAGCGGATCTTGTGCGGTCTGCTTGACTGTAAGTTCATCAAATGTAACCGTTCCGTCTTTGCGGATAGGCCATTGCCTTCTATTCGAGTGATGCAATTACCGATAGGAAACATTGACGGCGAGTTCTTTACCCCTTTGTCCCACTACCCGACAAAAGGTTCTGTCGCCCTGGCGAAGAAAATCCAGGTCGATCCGACTGTTGCCGACGCGCAGCTCTCGGACCTCGAGAAAGGTGAGGAACTCCGGCAGCCGTGGGTTCACGATTCGGAGTTCTCCATTGGATGCGTCCGGCTCTAACCCCAGCAGCGCTGTCAGAATCAAGATGGGCGTGCCGGAAGCCCAAGCCTGAGGCGAGCAGGAAACTGGATACTGCACTGGCTCATCTCGATGATGTCGCTGGTTGCCACAGAACAGCTCCGGCAGCCGATATTCGCGGAAGTGGAGTGAAGTCTCGAACAGCGCTGAGAAAATGGCTGAAGCCTCCTGCTTATATCCGTACCGGGCCATTCCAAATGCAGTCAGCGAATTGTCATGCGGCCAAACCGAACCGCGATGGTAGCTCATGGGATTGTAGGTCCGCTCTTCCTCGGAAAGGGTACGGATGCCCCAACCGGAGAAGAGACCATGGCCGGTAAGCTTTGTCACCACATGGCGCGTCCGCTGGTCCTGGATCGTATGGGTAAAGAGGAGGTGTCCCGGATTGGAAGAAATGACGGCCAGCGGCCGCTTGTCCCGGTCGAGAGCCATAGCATAATACTGATTCTCTGCCAGCCAGAACGACTGCTCCATCTTCCGCATCAGGTCACTCGAACACTCCGTCAGCCGGTCCGCTTGCTCGGAATCAGCCAGCAGGCGCATGAGCGAGGCCGCCCGCCGGAATGCATCAGCTGCATATCCCTGCTCTTCCACCAACGCAATGGGCGCCTGGGCCAGCGTGCCGTCAGCATGTGCCATCGCATCACCGGAGTCTTTCCACCCCTGATTGAGCAGGCCTTTCTCGGTTTTTCTTCGATATTCGATCAGGCCGTCGCCATCCATGTCACCGTACTCGATCAGCCAGTTAAGCGCGGCGGTGAGCGAGGGCCTCATTTCCTCCAACAGCTCCCGGTCTCCGGTCCATTGGAAGTATTCGCTTAGCAGAATGATAAAGAGTGGCGTCGCATCGACTGAGCCATAGTTCCTCCCGAACGCGACCTCTCCTGACACCGACATCTCGCCGCAGCGCTGTTCATGCAGGATCTTGCCGGGCTGTTCGTCGTTATCGGCGCACTCTACCTGTCCCTGGCAGGCTGCCAGGGAACGCAGCGTGCCGCGCGCCAACGTGGGATTCAAAGCTAGAGTCTGAAAGGAGGAGATGAGGGAGTCTCTACCGAAGAGTGCGGCAAACCAAGGCACACCCGCGGCAATCGTCTTCTCTGTTCCCTCCGGAATCTGCAACGAATAAAAATCCTGCAATGAGGTGCATAGCATTGCATTGAATATCTCATTATTGGATTTGAATCTGGTGCACGATTGTTCCCATGAAGTCAAACCGAGATGAAGTTTCTCCTCGTGCTCCTCTACCTTTTCACGCTCGCTCATCCAGGGAGGGTTTGCGGAAGAAGTGTTGAAGCTGGATGGAAGCAAATGCTTCCGGAAAGCTTGCGTTACGATCGTAGACGTAATGCGCACTGAACCCCTGGGTTCCAGGTCAAATTCCCATCGCACTGTGCGTCCTGAAATCCTCACCGGCGTCGGATCGAAGGAGAGCGCTGTCGCGCGCACGCGGTCATCTAATCCTTCATAGACAAAGGTCATCTGTGCATCCGCAATCAGCGGTTCAAAATAACGACCACTCTTGCCGCGGATGATACCGCGTACCTGAAAGATATCCATGAAATCAGCGTCATACGTGATCTCGATGACGAGGCGCGCCTTCTCGCTATGGAAATTCTGCAGTTGAAGAATGTCGTACAGACTCTCGCTCTCCAGGATCTGTTCACGATGTACGAAGACAGTATTGACGGGAATATCCAGGCCCGCTCCGTGTACGCTGCCTTTCACTGTCAACTCCACGCGGTTGGCGTAAGCACCTTCCGTCGTTGCGGAGAGAACGACGGGGGGATGGCCGTTCACCAGAAGTTCGACCTGGCTGAGGTAGCGGGTATCTTCTCGAAACAGTCCAATGTGTGGCGCGCTCGGAGGCATAAGGTTCCCGGAGCGATCGGAAACGAAGAACGTTCTTCCCTTGATCAGTGCCAGGCTCTCCACATTCGAAAGGTGCGGTTCTGTGTAGAGAAAACGAGGTTCAGGCGGTGCGGAGATCGGACGCAATCCCATATCTTCCAGCTTGGCTTCCCGAGAAGCATAGGTCATGCCGCGATCGCTTTGGCGAGATCGAACGGGACGTTCGAATCACAGCCTTTCTTGAGAATCCCTTCATAGAGTTCGATGTAGCGTTCCACCATGAGGCCTACCGAAAACTTTTGCTCTACCCACCCGCGCACAGCGTTCGGCGCAAATGTCATGTTTCTCACTGCGTCTGCCATCCCTTCGGCGGTGGAACTGATGGCACCGGAGATACCCGGTCGAACGATTTCCGGAACCGAGCCTCCTGGAAGTGCAAAGACAGGTGTCCCGCATGCCATTGCCTCAAGCATCACCAGGCCGAAGGGTTCGCTCCACTGAATAGGGAAGAGCAGGCCACGAGAGCTCCCAAGCAGTTTGTTTTTCATCTCCAGATCCGCCTCGCCCACATATTCGATGAAGCTCCCATCGATGTGCGGTTTCACCATCGTATCGAAGTATTCGCGAAAGATCGGCTGGATCTCCCCCGCGATCTTCAGCGGAATCCCCGCCCGCTTTGCGACATCGATCGCGATATGTACGCCCTTAATCGGAGCGATGCGGCCCAGGTAGCAGAGATAGTTTTCCTTCTTCGCCTGGAGTCGGTACTTGGTCAGATCGATCCCGTGATGGATCGTTGTAAGTGCAAGCGTGGGATGAACAGAGGCCTGATGCCCACTGATCGCCGCATAATGGATCTGGGGATAGCGTTCGTACATTCGCGTCAAGGCGGCCTCATACGGATGATGCAGGGTGCAGACGAAGGGTGTAGAGACGTATCTTGAGTACGTGATCGCCGGCGAGCTGTTGATATGGATCAAGTCGCATACCTTCGCGGCGTGTTCAATCGACCAGGACACGTGATCCAGTTCCTTCAACATGCCTGACGTTTCCGTGGAAAGAGGCCATTCCGCTCGTGGATAGCACGATTGTCTTTCTGCTTTGACCGTGGATTCGGCGTTGCAGTAGACCACCGCTTCCACACCTCTTCGGTCCAATCCCTCCGCAAGGTGAGCGATGAAGAGTTCTGTGCCACCGTAACGGACCGGTGGGACAGAAATGAAGGGGGACGCAATGATGGCGATACGCACTCAAACTTCCTCCTGGCGGCATGATCTGATTGCAAGGCCCGCATACTTCCGCCTCAAGGGCTTGATTGGACACGGACGTGTGCTCGAAAGACACCACACGTGGAGGAAGTAAACAGGCTATCGAATAGGCCCAAGCTGGGTCCGCGTGGTACTTCGCTCAGCATAGGGCTGAGTGCTTGAGTGTGTGGCGATTGAGTGAGCAAGCGCATCAGGCCGGAAAATCGAAAGTATTCGCCCAGCAATTCAAGACCGACGCTCCTTCTGCTCCATCGCTCTGCATCGGGGAGGATCGATCCGCTTACAGGAGCTTCCCTCATATCAGGAATATTTCATCGTGGCGATCTCTTATCTGGTCAATATTGCTCACCTGTTGCAAATGCACTCGCGGCTGGTCCGCTTCTTCTACGGACGGTCCTGAAACAACCACTCATGACGCTTCCGGGCGGATCATTCGGTCGCGCTCCACGCTGCTTGGCGCTTTCCTGCTTGGCCCTCGCTCCGCTACGAACCGCCACCTTCTTCACCTTTGGTCAAGCCACCGTCCTACTCGGGCTTCTGCAACTCAAACAGTCGGCTCGGATTACGCCCGCCCCGCTCCCAGTGCTCGCGCAGATACGCCCGGTGCTGATCGACCTTCCAGCTCTTCGGCTCGTACTCGCTCGGGGGGCCCGCTTCAGGTACTTGCGCAGCGTATTCCGGTCCACATCCAGTTTCCGCGCGATCTCGTTTACGCTCAACCCGTCGTGATGCAGGTTCTGTAATCTCGATGAAATCCTCCAGTCGCAGCATCCCGACCCTCCCTCGGTCCAAATGCCGCCGCTCGGCACACCTGGGAAACTTTCAAGCGCCGATTCTGAGGATATTCGAGTTCTGATGACAGGCATATGCACGGGACGCGAACCTGCTCATTCTGTCGCTCAAAATGGTCTATTGTGATCAGACAGCCCTCTCGACTACTTCCTATGATGGTCCTCTGTGAAGAGGTTGGACGATTGGTGCTAGGATCCGTCTGACTTCCCCTCAGAGTGAGGTTACGACATGGAAACCGTATTGATTGTTCTCTTGGTGCTGTTCCTGCTCGGTGGCGGAGGCTGGGGATACTCACGCTGGCGTAGATAAATCGCACGATCGCGGGGACCGTCGGATCCCTTTCAGGTCCGCGGGGTCCTGTCTGCAAGCCGGACCGGCAAAGCAGGTTCGTCAACCAGGTCAGCAGACGAGCTCAGCAAACCAGGTGAACCCGCCTGAAGCTGTTTCTTTCCCGTTCGATTCGCGGAAAGCCGTGTGTGTCATGCCTTCAACTGAGATTTTGCACGTAGCTCGGACGCTCCATCATGTGAGTGACCGTCTTGACGCGCTGGCGGGAGAAAATCCCGTCCTCTCAGAGGCACTCGTCACCATTTCGGGCAATGTTCGTCACAACGCTGCATTGCTGGAGGTGCTGGTTGTCACGAAAATGGGACCGCACGTCGAACCGGGCGAGGCAAACGCCTGACCACTGACCGGCTGTATCTCCCGTTCAGATCTGTCCTCTCGGCCCTGAGTGAGTCTCTGGAGGATCCTCGATCAGAGGCATCCTCGCGTTCTGGCCCGGCAGTTGATCGTGCAGGATCACATTCAGCAGGGACTTGTGAACGTGAATGCCGCCGTTGTATTCAATAAATCCCATCTCGCGAAAGCGATTCATAAAAAAGCTGACGCGAGAGCGGGTGGTGCCGACCATCTCCGCCAGCGTTTCCTGCGAAATCTTCGGAATCAGCAGTTCCGGCTGCCCCGGCTG
>Ga0210385_10000852_pt1 | contig 19633 bp, 10 predicted proteins | sample IncBWH26OmetaG_FD_160107 | JGI IMG/M metagenome (GOLD analysis project Ga0210385, IMG submission 160107) | Forest soil microbial communities from Barre Woods Harvard Forest LTER site, Petersham, Massachusetts, United States - Inc-BW-H-26-O ...
AGGTCGAGCCCCGCTTCGCGGGTGCGCTGAACATCCGGGATACCGCCGTGGTGAGCGATATCAAATACGTCTGGGAACCCAGCCGGCACCAGCATCTGTCTGCCTTGGCATTTGCCGCGAACGCGGAGCAGCACTCCGGCTACATCGTACGCTCGCTCGATTCATGGCTGCAGACGAACCCCTATCTTCACGGCGTGCACTGGACGAGCAGCCTGGAACTGGCGGAGCGCGTTATTTCGTGGGCACTGGTATACCCGCGCATCGCGGACCAGGTTGCGGGCGATCAGGATTTCCGCCGTCGTTGGTTGGACTCGATCTACCTCCACATGGCGCGCATTGCGAGCAAACTGAGCCTGTACTCATCGGCCAATAACCACCTGCTCGGCGAACTGGTTGGATTGTTTGTGGGTTCATCCTGCTTTGATTTCTGGCCAGAGTGTAGCGCCTGGCGCAGTCTTGCACAGAAATCGCTGGAGCGCGAAATTCTGCTACAGGTGGGCGAGGACGGCGTGAATCGCGAGCAGGCGATGTCGTATCAACTCTTCACGATGGAGCTTTTTCTGCTCGCCTTCGCCATCGGCCGCAACACCGGATGTCGGTTCAGTGCAGGATATGCGGAGCGGCTGTGCGGAATGGCCACCTTTCTCGATACGGTCGCGACCTCGAGGGGAGATCTACCGTGGTACGGCGATTCCGATGATGCGCGTGGGTTCGTGCTATCGGAGGACGAGACCGCGCTGGAAGTCACCATGCAATTGGCTGGACTGCTTTTTGCTGAGCCGCGATGGTTTCGCTTCTCGAGTAGGACGACGGAGGCGGCGCGAGCGCTAGTCCCGGACTTGCTTGGAAATCTCGATCAGCGACTGCCCGCTTCGGCCACGCCACGCGACTTGTTCCCTGAGGCCGGGATCGCCAGCGTGCGTACACATGACGGCAGCGTACGATTGCTGATGGATTTTGGTCCGCTGGGGCTCGGAAGCACGGCCGCGCATGGCCACGCGGATGCGTTGTCGCTTTGGCTATCCCTCGACGGTCAATATTTCCTTGTTGACGCCGGCACCTACGCCTACCACTCGCATCCTGAGTGGCGCAGTTTTTTCCGTAGTACAGCAGCACACAATACTGCATGCATTGACGGGCGCAGTCAGTCGGAGATGGCAGGACGCTTTCTCTGGAGTTCCAAGGCGACGACGCGGCTGCTGCGATTTGAAGACAGCTCGGGAAGGGCAACGATCGAGGCCGAGCACGATGGCTACATGCGTTTGCAGGATCCCGTGAGCCACCGTCGCACGGTTGATTTTGACCGTGCCACGGGGAATATCTCTATCGAGGATGACTTTCGATGCTCCGGCCGGCACGAAGTCGAGTTGTTCTTCCATATGCACGAAGAAGCTGCAATCCTCGGCGTTAGTGATGGCGAGGCGCAGGTAGGCTGGCGGGGACGTCGTATCATTTTTTCCTCACCAGATCGCAATGCCCGCTGGGAGATCATCAGCGGCGCCGACAACCCGAAACAGGGCTGGCGCTCGCGCCGGTTCAATCAGAAACAACCCATCGTTACGCTGCGCATACGCGCGGAAATCGATGGTTCCAGCAAACTCCGCACTCATCTAAAGGTCAACTCATGAACATCAGCATTGCCGGTCTGGGTTACGTGGGCACTGTTTCGGCAGCTTGCCTGGCCAGCGCGGGACACCGCGTCTGGGGCGTTGACATCAACGCCGAGAAGGTACGCATCATCAATGAAGGCCGATCTCCTATTGTGGAGAGCGGCCTCGCCGAAAAGATTGCACAGGGACGAAGCGCTCAGCGCCTGACCGCGACCGTCGACATCGAAGAGGCATTGCGCGAGACAGAGCTGTGCTTCGTAGCAGTGGCCACTCCCAGTCGTCCCAATGGCCAGATCGATCCCGCTCATCTGTTTCGTGCCTGTGATCAGATCGCCAAGGCACTCTCGAAGCTCGGCAAGAAGCAGATCGTAGTGATCCGCAGCAGCGTATTGCCGTCGATCTTCGACGACTGCCGCGGCATATTCGAGTCGAAGGCGCCCGGACTGGTGGAGTTGTGTGCTAATCCTGAATTTCTGAGGGAAGGTACAGCGATCCGCGATTTCGAAGAGCCGCCATTCACCATTGTTGGGACGGAGACTGCGACGGCCGAAACCACGCTGCGGTCGCTCTGTTCGGAACAAGCGGCTCCCATCTTTGTGCTTGAGCCGAAAGCGGCGCTGATGGTGAAATACGCCAGCAACGCCTTCCACGCCTTGAAGGTTTCTTTCGCCAATGAAATCGCTGCAGTATGCCAGCAGGCTGATGTAGACGCAGAAGCTGTAATGAATGTCTTCTGCAACGATACCAAGCTCAACATCTCGAGGCGTTATCTCATGCCTGGCTTCGCATTCGGCGGTTCGTGTCTGCCCAAGGACGTGCGCGCTATCCTGCATGCCGGCAAGGAACTTGACCTGAGTTTACCGCTCATTGCAGCCGTATTGTCGAGCAACGAACAGGTCATCGAGCGTGCATTCCAAAAGGTCCGTGCGACGGGCAAGCGGCGCATCGGGCTGATCGGCCTCAGTTTCAAGTCGAATACTGATGACCTGCGGGAGAGCCCATTTGTCGAATTAGCCGAGCGACTGCTGGGTAAAGGCTATGAACTGGGCATCTATGACCCCAACGTCATAGCAGCCCGACTGACCGGCGCCAACAAGCAATACATTGACGGGGTGATTCCGCATTTGTCCCGCCTGCTGGTTCCCTCGCTCGATGAATTGCGCGATGTCGAGTTAATAATCATCGGGCATCGCTTTGAGGGGCTGGATCAGCTGCTCAGGAACACGTCGGCGTCAGTCATCGACCTGGGCGCATATGAAACTGGAACGCAGGCTGATGCCTCAGAAGGCGAGTTGGTGCCCGCAAATGCAAGATAGCCGCAACATCCTGATCATCGTGCAGAACCTTCCGGTGCCCTTCGACCGGCGCGTTTGGCAAGAGGCTACCAGCCTGCGCCGCCACGGCTTCGGAGTCGCGGTGATCTGCCCGAAAAAGGGTTCATGCACAGCTAGTTATGAGCGGTTGGAAGATGTGGATATTTATCGCTACCCTCTGGTTTATGAAGCCAACAAGGGCGTGCTCGGCTATTTCGTTGAGTTTGTATATTGTTGGCTGGCTTCCCTGTGGCTGGCGCTGAAGGCATACTTGCACCGCCCGTTTCACGCCATTCACGCCTGCAATCCGCCCGACACTTTCTTTGCGCTAGCGTTGCTCTTCCGGCCTTTGGGTGTGAAATTCGTTTTTGATCATCACGATCTATGCCCGGAAATGTTTGTTGCCAAAGGGCGCAGTCGCACAGGGCTGCTCTATCGCGGCCTACTGATGCTGGAAAAGATGACGCTGAAGTCAGCGGACGCGGTCATCGCCGTGAATGAATCTCACAAGGAGATCGCGCTGCGGCGCGGTGGCATTTCCGAGGCCAACGTCACCGTAGTGCGGAGCGGGCCCAGAGGGGAATGGGCCAATATCCATTCCCCGTGCCCCGAACTGAAACGCGGTCGCCAGCACATGGTCATGTACCTGGGCGAAATGTGCGAGCAGGATGGCGTCTCTCACTTGCTGCGCGCAGTCCAGACTTACCGGACCATCGCCCCTGACGACACCCTGTTTGCTTTTTGCGGCGGCGGGCCCGATCAGCCGCGCATGAAAGCCATGGCCGAGGAGATGGGCTTGGGACCGGTGGTCCATTTCACCGGCCGCATTCCAGACCAACACTTGTGGGATTATCTTTCCACTGCCGATCTTTGTGTCGATCCCGATCCCTTCACCGAGTGGAGCAATATGTCCACCATGAACAAGATGATCGAGTATATGGCGTTCGGCTGTCCCATTGTGGCTTTTGACCTGTTAGAACACCGCCGCACCGCCGAAACGGCGGCCGTTTATGTGGAAGGAAATGACGATGCCGCGCTGGGGCGCGCCATCCGGCAGTTGCTGCTTGATGCCGATCGCAGGCAGAGCATGTCGACGTTCGGCCGCGCCCGTTTCCGCAAGGATTTGGCGTGGGAAAACTCCGAGAAGCATCTGATTGCGACGTACCGCTACCTGCTGAATGGTCAGGCGCATGCCCAGGCTTTAACCTCCAGAGCTGACAGCGGCACGGTGCTATAAGATCGACGGTTTTAGGGTCGACGCCTCGAGTTGATCACAAATAGCTTGCAGGAAGCGCCGCTCTTTCGATAGCAACTACACTTCATCTTATGTGCGGAATCGCAGGAATCATTAACGGGGGAAACGCCGAACTGCTTGGGCGCATGAGCGATGTTATCGTTCACCGCGGGCCCGACGACTCTGGACTGGAGTGGTTTGCCGACTCCTCGTCCGGTTTGGCTTTCCGGCGCTTGGCGATTATCGATCTCACGGCAGGTGGCCATCAGCCGATGTCCAACGAAACTCGCGACCTGTGGATCGTCTTTAACGGAGAAATATACAACTACAAGGAACTTGGCGAGGAGCTGGCGGCGAAGGGCGTGCGCTTCCGGTCGCACAGCGACACGGAAATTCTGCTGTACGCGTATCAAACCTGGGGCGAAGACTGCCTGCAGAAGCTGAACGGCATGTTTGCTTTCGCGATTTATGATTCGCGCAAGCGGAAGCTGTTTGCGGCGCGGGACCGCCTGGGAATTAAGCCGTTCTACTACCACTTCAAGAGTGGCTGCCTCGTCTTTTCGTCCGAGATTAAGGCGATTCTCAACTCAACGCTGGCGCCCAAGCAACCTGATTTGAATGCATTGCACACGCCTGCCCGCTTCCAGGTTTCGCCCTGGACAGGATTTCAAGACATTCTGAAACTGCCTGCGGGGCATTGTATGACCCTGCAAGACGGCAAGCTCGCGGTGCGCGAGTATTGGAGCTTGCATCCCTCTGAGCAGCCCGCTAACGAAGCTGATTTGATCGAACGGCTCAATGGTCTGCTATCCGACGCGGTCCGCTTGCAGATGAGGGCGGACGTTCCGGTCGGCGTGTTCCTGAGCGGCGGACTCGACTCCTCCATCGTGAGCGCGCTGATGCGGGTAAACACTGAGCAGATGGTGCATGCCTTTACCATCAAGTTCTCTGCCGAAGACCAGAAGTTCGAGCAGATGACGCCGGACGAGGTCTATGCCCGGCAGGTCGCGAAGCAGTTTAGCTTCACTTATCACGAGCTGGAAATTCAACCGCAGATCGAAGACCTGCTGCCTAAAATGGTGTGGCACCTGGATGAACCATTGTCCGACCCCGCTGCCATTAACACTTACCTTATCTCGCAGGCGGCGCGGGATCTGGGCATTGTGGTGCTGCTGAACGGCATGGGCGGCGACGAAGTTTTTGGCGGCTATCGCAAGCAACTGGCGTGCTTGACGGCGGAAAGCTACCAGGCCATCGTGCCCGGCGCGGTGCGGCGGATCGTGCAATACGCGGCTGACCGAATTCCCGTTGCCACTTCGACGCGCGGGCTGAAGCAGATCCGCTGGGGCAAGCGGTTTCTTTCCTTTGCGTCGGCCCCGCGCGGCGAGCGCTATATGATGTCTGATCTGTCCGTGGCGCCTAAGCAATTCTCGCAGATGTTTGCCAGCCGGATGTCGTACTACGATTCGCACTTTTTTAAGGCGCAGGCACCGCGCTTCAACGGTAATGGACTTTCCTATCTCACGCAGATGTGCCTGAATGACACGCTGGTGTTTCTGCCTGAGCACAACCTGACGTATTCCGACAAAGCATCCATGGCGGCCAGCATCGAGAGCCGTCCGCCGTTGATCGACCACCGCATCGTCGAGTTCATGTTCTCGGTTCTTCCGCGAGAGCGTATCCATGGAGCAACCCAGAAATATCTGCTCAAGAAAGTTGCCCAGAAGTATCTGCCGGATAACATCATTTACCGGCCCAAGGCTCCATTCGCTTCGCCGCTGCGATCCTGGGTCCGGGGACCGCTTGCCACCATGGTCGGCGACCTGCTTTCTGAGCAGTCGCTGCGCAGTCGAGGGCTGTATGATCCGAGCTACGTCGCGGGCCTGATCGCGCGTGACAAGAGCGGTCTTGAGGACAATTCCTACCAGATCTGGACCTTGCTAACGAACGAGATCTGGTTCCGAACCTTTTTTCAGAATTAACGAACCGTCGAATTGCTGGAACACGATTTGCTGAAAGACGCTTGAAAGGATTCATCAATTGCTTCAGATAATCCAATATCAGAAAACCGGTGAGATCACCGTCGACGAGATGCCCGCGCCGAAACTTCGTCCAGGCTGCGTGCTTGTCCGCAACGTATTCTCGCTGATCAGTGCCGGGACGGAACGGACGTCGGTGGAAACCGCCCAGGCATCGATGCTTCAGAAAGCGCGCTCCCGGCCAGATCTGGTTCGCCAGGTGCTCGACAACTACAATCGCGAAGGCCTGATGGCGACGTACAAGAAGGTTCGGGAGCGTCTCGACAATTTCAAGGAACTGGGATATAGCTCTGCCGGCGTGGTGGTTGAATCCGCAGTAGATGACATTAAGGTAGGGGATCGTGTGGCCTGCGCGGGTGTGGGTTATGCCTCGCACGCGGGGATCGTCTCAATTCCGCGGAATCTGGTTGTCAAGGTACCGGACGAAGTTGGGTTCGATGAGGCTGCGTTCACGACGGTCTCTGCCATCGCGATGCAAGGCGTGCGCCAAGCTGACGTACGCGTGGGTGAGCAGGTAGTTGTCATCGGCTTAGGTTTGATCGGTCTGATGACCGTTCAGTTGCTGAAGGCCAGCGGCTGCCGAGTGATTGGGATGGATGTCGCTTCACGAAACTTCGACCTGGCCACGACGCTTGGCTGCGATCGTTGCGTCATCAGCAACCACGATGCAGTCCTCGAAGTGCAAACCTTCACCCGCGGCTATGGCGCCGACGCCGTAGTCATCACTGCGGCTACCACCTCCAACGAGCCGGTAGAGTTGGCCATCCAGTGTGCCCGCAAGCGGGGCACAGTAGTGGCTGTGGGCGCGGTCGGAATGAATATTCCGCGTTCTCCGTTCTACGAGAAGGAAATCAACTTCCGCATGTCCTGCTCTTACGGTCCCGGCCGCTACGATCCCGACTATGAGGAGCGGGGGCAGGACTATCCCCTGGGATTCGTTCGCTGGACGGAAAACCGCAACATGGAGGCTGCCCTGGATATGATGGCCCAGCGGAAGCTCAATGTCGGGGCGTTGATTACGCACAAAATTCCAGTCGAGGAAAGCCTCCGCGCGTATGACATCATCACCGGCAAGGTACAGGAGAGCTATCTCGGCATCCTGATCCAGTACTCCGATACTAGCGACCCAACCGTGGGCCCGCGGCGGATAGACCTGCGTACTTCGGAGCCGACGGCTTCCGGGCGTCGAGTGGCTCTGGGATTCATAGGAGCCGGCAATTTCACGCAATCCGTCCTGATGCCGCCGCTGATGAAACTTGCCCCACGCCTGCGGGGCCTCGCTACTACCAAGCCAGTAAACGCCAAGACTACGGCAGAAAAGTATAAGTTCGAATTCTGCGCCACCGACGCAACCGAGATCATTCACGACAAGGATGTGAATTTAGTGTTCGTCACTTCACGTCACGACTCGCATGCGCGCTACGTGGCGGAGGCTCTACGCGCCGGCAAGAGCGTGTTCGTCGAAAAACCGCTGGCTCTGAACCACGAGGAACTCGATGGGATTCTGGGTGCCTACGCAGAGGCCGAACGGTCCGGAACGGCGCCGCTTGTGATGGTTGGCTACAACCGCCGTTTTTCCGAGCCCCTCCGTGCCATCCAGCGCCTGTTTGCCGGACGCACGGAGCCTTTGGCGATGCACTATCGCGTGAACGCCGGCTTCACCCCGTCCACGCACTGGATGCAACATCCTGACCAGGGGGGACGCTTTATTGGCGAAGGCGGGCACTTCATCGACGTGATGCAATTCCTTTGCGGCGCACTCCCAGTCAGCGTCTACGCCGTTGCTCCCACCGACAGCGCGCGCCGCTACAACAACGACAATGTTTTGATCTCGATCGCCTTCGCAGATGGTTCTGTCGGTACCATTCATTACCTTGCCAACGGCGCCAACGCGGTCGAGAAAGAATACCTGGAAGTGTTCGGCGACTCGAAAACGGCCCGCATGTGGAACTTCAAGAAGCTCGAATGCGCGGCCGGCCGGAAGAAATCAACCACTTCGTTCTCCGGAGACAAAGGACACGCTGCGGAGATGAAAGCCCTGCTTGACGGTTTTGAATCGGGCAGCGGTTCGCCTATCGGCATCGAGTCTTTGGCGGCAACCTCGCGTGCAACGTTCGCCGCGATGGAATCCGCCAGGATGAACTGCCTGGTGCAGGTACACCCGCTAATTTAGGACGGAGACCGCCTGAGTCATATTCCTGTCTGCAAAGAGCCTTTCGTTAGGTCGAAATGGAAAGTTTGTACGACTCAAGTTTTGCTTCCTCGGCCTAAGCTGCGCAGAACTTTGGTTTCGAATGGGACACAAAAACCATGCTGACTTCGACAACTGCTAGCGAGCAAGACATCCGCGCCTTCTGGGATGCTCACCCTTGTGGTGACCATCAGGTTGAGAGTCTCAAGGCGGATTACGAGGCGTTTTTCCAGCGATATGACGAATTTCGCTACAGTCGCGAGGGCCATATTCTGCGTCGGCTCGATGCGATCGACTTCAAAGGGAAGCGCGTTCTCGAGATCGGCCTTGGGCAGGGCGCCGACTCCGAACAGATAATTCGGCGGGGCGCTCTATGGTCCGGGTTGGATTTGACGCCTGAAGCCATTCAACGGGTCTCGAAACGTCTGCAGTTGAGAGGGCTGCCCTACGAGCGACTGGAATGCGGGAGCGCCTTGGCAATACCTTTCGCCGATAACAGCTTTGACATGGTTTTCTCCCATGGTGTCCTGCACCACATCCCAGAGGTGAGAAAGGCGCAGAGTGAAATCGCCCGGGTTCTGAAACCGGACGGTCGTCTTGTCGCCATGCTCTACGCCCGCCGTTCCCTGAATTATCTTGTAGCCATCGCGATCGTGCGCCGCATTGCGGTCGCCTCGCTCTACATGATTGGCGCTAAGCCTGGCGGCATAGTCGGTGGGCATCTCGCTAACGCCAGAAGGGAAGGGCTGTGGCGTTATCTGAAAATGTCGAACTTCATCCATCGAAACACGGACGGCCCTCTGAACCCCTACAGCAAGGTTTACGATCTGGCCACGGTACGCGCTGATTTTCCTGAGTTCCAGATTGAACGCAGCTACCAGGATTTGATGCACGCGCCGCCGCTGCCAGTCGCGCCTCTCAAACCGCTCGCGGGCATAATGGGCTGGCATCTGTGGGTCCACTTGGCGCCGCGCAAAGGAAACGGTAAGGAACAACCGTAGCCCTGTCACTTCGCCGCTGGCTGATTATTTGCTTTAAAGAACGCTCTTATTTTAATGGCTTGGCGGCACTTGTCGTGATCTCGTTGCAGATTTATCTGATTCGTCGTTCACGAGCGAGATTCTGGAGAAGGTAAAAATGAGAAAGATGCGATTTCGATTGTCGAATTGCCGATTCTTGATCCTCGGCGTGTGCCTTGCGGCGGGGTCGTTCAGTTGGGCGCAAGTTCAATCGAAGGCTGTCGTCGTGAAGGCGGCCAAGCATGCTTTCGCGCCTCCTCTGAGCCAGCTTGTGCCCATTCCTCCGCGATCCGCGGCTCTGCGCTCGCTTCCCGGCGAGAGCGGCCGGCTGCGAATGCCTCGCCACACCGGCAGCCCGGTCCGAGATTCGGTCCTTCAGGCATCATCCGACGCAGCCGTTCCCTCCGTCCTGTCCGCGACTTCGGGACTGAACATTCTCGGTGTTGGGACCGGCTTTGATGGTTTCAATATCCAAGCCACGGTTGCCGTCCCCAACGGGGCAGCGGGGCCGACGCAGTTTGTCCAGATTGTCAACGATTCCTTTGCGGTGTTCAACAAATCCACTGGCACTGTGGAATACGGTCCGGCTGATGGGAATACCTTATGGCAGGCTCTTGGAGCGCCCTGCTCCAGCAATCCCAGCATGGACGAAAGCGCTCAATTCGACAAGCTGGCTCAAGTCTGGGTAATCCTCATGCCCCTCTACGCTCAGCCAGATACCCTGTGTATTGCCGTGTCCACAACGTCGAACGCAACCAACAGCGGATGGAATCTCTATGCGTTTGAGGTTCCAGTGACCGCATTATGCGGCGGCGGTGGCTGCAGGCCAATGTCGGACTACCCCAAGCTGGCCGTCTGGCCTGATGGTTACTACATTACCTACAACCAGGGAGGTACATCCAACAATTTTCTAGGTGCGGCAGCCTGCGTGGTAGACCGCGCTACGATGCTTACCGGTGCTGCGGCCACTATGCAGTGCTTCAACGAGATTCCCGGAAGCAGCTACGGCACTTTATTGCCTGCAGACGTCGACGGGACCACTCCGCCTCCCGCCGGCACACCGGAGTACTTTGCCAGTTTTGACTACAACGATCAGTCTCTCGACCTTTGGCAGTTTCATGTGAATTGGACAACCCCTGCCGATTCCACCTACACCGGACCGACGAACATCCCAGTGACGGCGTTTCTGGAGCCTTGTGGCGACACTGTCACGGAAATGACCCCCAGCGACAACTGCGTCCCGCAAGCGGGAACCGCGGAGATGCTGGGTGCTTTCGGCGACCGCCTCATGTATCGTCTGGCCTACCGCAACTTCGGAAGTTACCAGTCGATCGTCGCCAACCACACAGTGCAAGTCGGAACCGGCAGCAACCAGACCGGCATTCGTTGGTACGAGCTTCGAAACACAGGGACCGGGTTCGAACAATACCAAGAGGGGACCTACGCGCCGGATTCCAGCTATCGCTGGATGGGCAGCATCGCCATGGACAAATTGGGTGACATGGGGCTGGGTTATAACGTGTCCAGCAGTTCTCTGAGTCCCACCATTCGGTACACGGGCCGACTAGCTACCGACACTTTGGGTCAGATGGAGAGTGAGATCGATGTCTTATCCGAGGCGAGCGTGGCCCACACTTCGCAAACCAATACCGTCCGTTGGGGTGACTTCAGCAGTATGGCCATCGACCCCACAGACGACTGCACCTTCTGGTATACGGGCGAATATCAGACAACGACTAACAGCAATCATTGGAGTACTCGAATTGCCTCCTTCAGCTTCCCGGCTTGTACGCAGAGCTTTCCGCTCACGGTGAACGAGGTGGGGCAGGGAACTGTAACCAGCACAGACGGCAATATCAACTGCACCAATGGGAGCGGTACCTGTAGCGCGGTTTACGCAAGTGGCAGCTCGGTTACGTTGAATGCCACTGCGCCGAGCGGTTGGACGTTTTCGGGATGGAGTGGGGCTTGCAGTGGGAGCAATCCCTGCAATCTGGTCGTGAACAGTAGTACGAGTGCAACGGCTACGTTCACTTCGCCGAACTACACCCTCACCGTAAACGAATCGGGACAAGGAACCGTGACTAGCACCGACGGTGAGATCAGTTGCACCAATGGTAGCGGTCACTGTAGTGCGGTTTACGCAAGTGGCACTTCAGTTACCTTGAACGCCACTGCGCCGAGCGGTGGAGCGTTTACGGGATGGAGCGGGCCCTGCACTGGGAGCAATCCCTGCAACCTGGTTATGAACACTAATCTGACTCCGACGGCGACATTCACGGCCAACCCCGATTGGACCCTGGTACACGAGAAATCGAATGGTGGGGCAATCACGAGTCTGACAATTCCAGCCACCGGCACCGGCCATTTGATTGCCGTAGCCATGATGTTCAATGGGAAAACGTCGGTTGCCGGCGTTTCGGACAATGCCACCGGGGGCGGCAACACCTATGTCTCAGCCGGTGCCAGATCTACGGTCAGCACGTGGTCAGTAGAAATCTGGTACGCCGTGAACTCGAAACCTGGGGCTACGGTAGTAATGCCTTCGTTTGCTGGTTCGCCTACGAACGTTCAGATCGCGGTTTGGGAGGTGTCAGGTCTCTCATCCTCGGCCCCTGACGCAACCAACATCTCGAGTGGAAACGTAACCCTCAATAACACTGTGGGACCGATGGTCACTACCAGGCAGCCAGGTGATTTTATTGTGTCTGTCCTGTTAGCCAACGCTGCTGACTTCACGACGATTTCGAGCGGCAACGAGTTTACAGATGACTTTACAACCGATGGAAACGGATGGGCGCATATCACCAGCCCTTCCGCCGCAGCCGGTACTTATCAAGCTAGCTGGAATACCGCTGCTCCTACTGGCGTGTATTGCGCCAGCACGGTTGCATTCCTGTCAGCTAAATGATTTGCACCGACCCAAACGTAATTTGGTAGCGCCAGCGGATCCGCCGAAATGGAGCGGTGGCCGGCCCGGGAGATGTGCCGGTTGGCCGTGGTCGATGGACTATAAGAGCTTGTACGGGCAAGAGCGGAGATGCAGGTATGAGAAAGGCTTCTACCGGGATGCTGGAACGGGGGACTCAAAAACTGTCCACAGTTTCAGACCTCATCCCCGCTGCAAACGAAGGACAAACCTTGATTCGAAACTCTCATCACGAAGGGGCGCGCGTCATGGAGGCCGAGATTGCTTCAGGCTATGCGTCCCTCATGTGTGGCGGGCAGAGGTATGAGCGATGAGGATCGTCCTTGCCCATAATTATTACCAGATTCCCGGGGGTGAAGACGAAACTCTCCGGAGAGAGCGAGAGTTACTCACCTCTGAAGGCCACTATGTGAAGGAATTTGTTCGCTGGAACAGCGAAATCAAACGGACCGACATCCTGGCAAAGATTACTTTGGCGGCAAGGACTGTCTGGGCGGACGACAGCCGAAAGGCGATGCTGGCATTTCTGAGAGCAGAAAAGCCTGATTTAGTCCATATTCACAACACATTTCCACTCATGTCGCCTTCGGTTTACTACGCTTGCAGGGAAGCAGGGGTCCCAGTAGTGCAGACCCTGCACAATGCGCGCCTTTTTTGTCCTGGAGGGAACCTCGAACGCGACCATCGAATCTGCGAGGATTGCAAGGGCAAGAAGATCGCATGGCCGTCTGTGGTGCACGCCTGCTACAGACAATCGCGCATCGAGACTGGCGTGGTGGCGGCGATGTTGGCGGTCCACTGGCAGCTAAAGACGTGGGAGAAAATGATTTCTATCTATGTCGCTTCCACTCCGTTTTACCGCCGCAAATTCATCGAAGCGGGCTTTCCAGAGGAGAAGATCGTGGTGAAGCCGCATTTTGTAGAAGATCCAGGGGTCACTCGCCGGGATGCCGGCCACGCTCTCTTTGTTGGCCGATTATCGACCGAGAAGGGGGTAGAAACTTTGCTACGCGCCTGGGACAAGCTGAACAACATTCCGCTTAAGATTCGAGGGGACGGCCCGCTTTTGCCGGAAGTACAGGAAGTCGTCCGGGAATCGGGAGGAAGTGTTGAAATTGTGCCGCGCCTCGACCGGAAGGGGCTGAACAATCTTATAAGCGGCGCGCGCTTTTTGATTTGGCCTTCTCAAGGCTACTACGAAACGTTCGGCTACGTAGCGATCGAGGCATTTTCTTGCGGTGTGCCCGTGATCGCCTCCCGGGTTGGAGTTGCTCAGGAAATCGTGCATGATCAGCGCACCGGGTTGCATTTCACCTCTGACGATCCAAATGATTTGGCTTCAAAGGTAGAATGGGCATGGTCGCATCAGAACGAAATGGATGCCATGGGCCGGGCCGCGCGCGCCGAATACGAGGCCAAGTACACGCCCGAACGCAATTACCCGATGCTGATGGATATCTATAGGCGGGCACTAGATACGTGAACGACGCCAGTGTCCCGAATCCTAGGACCACTCAGGATCATTAGGCCCACTTTTTGAGCCGCGGCCGTTTGGCGACTAAAGCCGCTCTGATCTGAGGCGCACGGCCCTTCCTCACGCTCCACGCACCAGAGTTTTCCTGTTTGTGGCGGCGTCAAAGCCGCCGGTATCGCCATCTAGAAGTCAAACAGCAGGTTTTGTGCGTTTTCCGGCAACCAAGAGCCAGCAGTACAGGAGTACTGAAGTTCAATCGTCCTTGAAATCGGGCATGTACCACCGAGACCTACACCGCTCGGGCGGGACTGGATATAACGAACGTGGGCGTTCCAGTGCGAAGGGACTCCCAAAATTTGTATCCCCCGAGAGGTGTAAACATGTTCGCTCAGTCCCCCACTTTTTCACTGAGCAAGAGACTTTCCACGTTGGCTGTGATTGTTTTCTGTGTCGCAGCTGTGTGTCACGCCGCTACAGTCGATATTAAGCCTGGAGACGATATCCCTGGCATAGTGGCGTCGAATCCTGCCGGAACTACCTTCCTGATCTACCCTGGTACATATCGATTGCAAGCGCACATTGTCCCCAAGAATGGGGACAGTTTCATCGGCCAGACCGCCTGTACGCCGAAGACGAGTGCATGCGCTGCGATCCTGAGTGGTTCCAGGGTCATCGGGTCCTTGGCTACTTTCAACGGAGTGAACTACGAGGTGACCGGGCAGACACAACAGGGTGAGATAAGTTTGTCGAATTCGGTATGTGATCCAGGCTACCTTGCCTGCAACCGGCCCGAGGATCTGTTCTTCGACGGCGCGCCCTATCAGCATCTGTACGCGAACTCATTGCCCGCCATCGGTCCTGGGCAGTGGTGGTTTGACTATGCGAATCACATCATCTACTTCCATGACAACCCCGCCGGCCACACAGTCGAGACCAGTGTTTTGGATACGGCTTTTGACTCTCTGGCGAACAATGTAACCGTTCAGTATCTCACGATCGAAGGTTTTGCCAATCCCCTGCTACGAGCGGGAATCGAGCCTACTGCTGGGAATCCGAACTCAGTTTCGAGCCTCAACTGGGTGATTAAGAACTGTGATCTCTTCAACAACCACGGGGCAGGGGTGCGAGTGGCTTTCGGAACGCAGGTCTATAACAGCTATATCCACAGCAATGGCACGATAGGGATTAGTGGCGGAACTGGCTCGATGGCGGCTTCTGGCATCGTTATCCAGGGGAACACGATCACCAACAACAACTATGCCAATATGCTCCCGGGCACAGGGTCTGGAGGAATCAAGCTGGGGTACACCGCCAATGCCGTCCTTCGCGGCAATACGATTTCGAACAATGGTGGCGCGGGAATCCATTTCGATATGAGCAGTGTGAGTCCGCTGGTTGACGGCAACACGGTGACGAATAACTCGGGCGGCAACGGTTTTGCGTACGAGATCAGTCTGCAGTCAGCTACCGTTCGGAACAACGTCTTTGTGAACAACGGGTTGCCGAGTATCGTTCCGGCAGCTTCAGCCTCGGTTGGCAGCTACGCGTCGACCGGCCTAAAGGTCTATTGCAACGTCGTGGAAATTCCCAAAGCCTCGGGCAACACGCTCGGAATGATCGTTATGGCTTCGAACCGCGGGTACAACACAGTGCCTCCGTATCAGTATCTGACGTCTACGGGAAACGACTTCCATCACAACACCGTGATTTGGGACTCCGGGGCAAGCGGAGTACTCGGCTACGCGCAAAACGATCCAGTACACCAACCCAATTTCTTCGCCGACAACACACCCCCCGACTACAACACCTACCACCTGTCTAGTTTGTCTAACGCCAATTTTATTTACGACGACAACAACTCGAAGGAGAATACTCACAAGACGTTTGCTGAGTATCAAGCTGCCGGAGCTGATATTCACGGCAGCGCGGACACGAACTACACCAGCGGTTTTCCCACGGTGGCGATTACGTCTCCGGCAGACCAGTCCTCGGTCACAACTCCAGTCAGCATTGCAGCCACGGCGTCGGATGCCAGTGGAATTAATAAAGTGGAATTCTATGTCGACTGGAACTTGCAGGCAACGGTGAACAGCAGTCCGTACAATTTTGATTGGAGTAACGGCACCGCCGGAACCCACACGCTGGCCGTGATGGCCTACAGCAACGCGGGAATTCGCAGTTGCTACGCGGTCACATTGGACGAACAGTGAGTAATTCGGATCTAGCGGTTCTCTAGTGCCATGGAATCGCTGGCTGCTAGCGACGTAACCTCGCCCACCCGATCCTCTTAGATATCACCTCGATCCTAATGATAATCGAGGAATCCCGCAGAGACCAGGTGGTGAATAGGAAAGGGGGAACCAACACGGACGTCTCGGGTGATTTAATGGGGAGAGTTGAGCGGCGTCAAGAGAAACACGTGTAGAGGTCCGGCGTGGCTTCCATCATCCAGGTGCGCTTCTCGGTCATGAGTGAGATCGTGATGGAGACTACCCACAGCCAGAATCTGGCCACGGTTGTTGATATGCAGACCCTGGGCTAACAGTACATCGTGGGTCGGAGCGATCAACGAATTGATATCCTGCAATCCGCCCGCTTTGGTCCACAAGAAAGCGCGGGCGCCCAGCGAGGTCTCTGAAGCGCCTACCACCTCTCCAGCATCATTAATTCCGAGCGCCTCCGCGTACTGCTTGCCACCAAGCGACCCCAAGCCCTGCATGCCGTCCTCCTGCGACCAGATAAAGGGACGGCTTCCGGCCCCGAGAGTACAAGACCCCAGCACTTGACCGGCATTGTTGATGCGCACAGCTTTACACGATTTGCTTCCTTGCAATATCCCAAGATCGACCATTCCCTCGCGGCTGGTCCAGAGAAAGGGACGTGTGCCCGACGAACTCGTCGACATCCCCACTACTTGCCCGGCGTTGTTGATGGCATAAGCCTCGCTGTAATTTCCTCCGGGAAGTGTACCCAGACTTCGCACTTCGAGTTTGGCAGACCACACTACCGCACGAATTCCGTGCTTTCCGCTCGAATATCCCACGATCTGTCCCGAGTTGTTGATCGCAAAGGCGCGGGTGGCGGCATCTCCCGGCAGCGGACTCAGTTCGTGCATTCCATCCACAGCGTTCCAGACAAAGGCTCGCATATTCTCGCGAGTGTTGGAATCGCCAACTACGGTGCCCGAATCGTTCACCCCGAAAGCTTCGCTGTAATCTCCTCCCGGGAAGGTGCCGAGATCGCGCATGCCAGTGGGTGCACTCCACAGGAACGCGCGCGTGTCGCTTCCGTAAATCCAGCCGGAGCTACCCACGACCCGGGCGCCGGCGCTGTCCATTTGCCGTCCCACACTGCTTCCACCCTGCTGCAGGGATCCGAGCTCAACCACAGTGTAACCATCCGCGGCATAGGCGGCGGCGGCGAGTACGCTCGGGATGACCACCACCAGCATTGCAACTAGCCTTCCGATCGAAAAACCTGTTCTCATCTCATTCTCCCGGCCCGTAACCCTTATCAGCCCGCACTTTGGCCGTCATGCGACGGCTTGGGCTCAGTTCGGTTCCACCAAGAGCGCTGACGCACTCGAGGTATTGTTCGTATCGCCGCCATATACAGATGTAATTGAATCCGTCCGCAGGACCGCTTTGCCAGCGCTCGCTAGTGCGGTTCCAAGCGAAGGTTTGGTACCGTTCGACAGGTCGACGACTCGGACACTGCCGGTTGTGGTGCTCGAAGGAACCATAGCAGTGGAGGTGACGGTCTGCCCCGCCGTAACTAGATTTATTTTCACCCCGGAGGACGTCGAGCTCATTACTTGATTAACCGTCTGCGTGAGTACTGCGGAGGTGCTGCCGGCGTGGATGGTATCGCCTGAGTAGACGGCGGTAATGCTGTTCGTTCCCGCTGCCAGGGAGTTGCTTGCAAAACTCGCCGTTCCGGCGCTTACTGCGCCCGTGCCTAGCAGGCTGCCGCCGTCTAGGAACTGCACCGTGCCGGTAGCAGTGTTCGGCGAGACCGTCGCGGTGAATGTAATCGATTGCCCGGACGTGGAGGGCTCACTATTCGACGTAACCACGACACTAGACGGCTCGCCTACACCGTGCCCTGCAAGTCCCACAACCTGCGGGCTCCCGCCGCTATTATCCGTAAAGCTGAGAGTCGCGGACCGCGCACCGATTGCTTGGGGTGTGAATGTCACTCCCACGACACAGTTCGAATCCGGGCCCACCGACGCTCCACAAGTGTTGGTCTGAATCGCGAAGTCGCCAGAGTTCGTGCCACCGATGGCGATGCTGGAGAAATTTACCGCGACCGATCCAGCATTTGTCACCGTAATCGTCACGGGCGAATGAGTCCCTGGAATGCCTTCATTTCCGAAACCTATGTAGTCTGGGGAGAAAGTCAGCGCAACTCCGGATCCGCTAAGGCTGACAGTCGTCGGACTGCTGGGGTCGGAATCCGAAACGCTGAGTGTCGCGCTTTGAGTGCCCGGCGCGTTAGGGGTGAAAACCGAGAACACCTGGCAACTGCTTAATCCTGGAATCGACGTCCCGCAGGTGGAAGTCGGTAAATACTGGCCGAATTCCGGGTTGGAGTAGCTGATACTGGTGATGGAGATTGCAGCCGTACCAAGGTTGGTCAGGGTTAGAGAAACAGGGGTACCGGTCGCGCCAATCAGTAGGTTCCCAAAATTCAAGGCGGAAGCCGAGGACTTCAGCGCCTTGCCTGTACCACTCAAGGCGACCGTTTGAGGACTGCTCGAGTCCGAATCGTTAATCGTGAGGAATTCGTTGAACCGCCCTCCGGCAATGGGTTTGAAGGCCACATTGATCGTGCAGCTGCCCGGCGCAAGCTGAGCGCCGCAGGTGTTGCTGGCGACAGTGAAATCGGGGCCGGTGGTGATGGAGTTGATAGTCACCGGTGTAGTACCCAGATTTGTCAGCTGTACTGGCTTTGAGGCGCTGGTGGTTCCCACCCACGTCCCTGCTGCGAAGGGCGATAGCGCAGCCTGGGACACGCTCACCGCGGGTCCACTCTGGGCAAACGAAGAGTTATCCACTTGGATGATCGAGGCTACAGATGGGACCCCGCTGCTCAGCAGGAAAAGCATGTAGAAACCGGGAGGAGCCAGATTCGCGCTCGGCGGCGCGGTAACATTGAGGCCGCCTGTGGCCTGGCTAAAGCTGAGAAAATTGATGCGCTGTTCTTGATTGAAAGAATGAGTCACAGCGCCAGATCGGATCCAGGTGACCTGAGTAATATTGGCAGCATCGGGCGTTGCCACGAAGAAAGTCTGACCGCCACTGATGCTCGCAGGAGCGGAGGTAATGGTCGGTCTTGTTCCCGCGAACAGGTACGGCGGCGAAAAAATCTCTGCGCTGTTCGGGTTGCAGCCCGGATCCCCGAAACACTGCCCGCCCCCAGACAGCACTCGGCCATCGGGCAAAAGCAGCGCCACCGAATGGTAACCGCGATAGACGCTAAGGCTGGCCAGCGTCGACCACGTCCCAGTGGCTGGATTCCATAATTCGTTGGGGAATACCGGATGGGTGTAATCATCGAACACTGCTCCGCTCGTCCCCCCTGTCACCAGCACCGTCCCATCTGGGAGCAGCGTCGCATTCGCGTTGCGCCTGGGATTCGCCATCGTCCCTGTGTAGCTCCAAGTGGGGACGGGAGCATTCAGGTTAATGATTTCCGCGGTCGGTGTTGGTCCAGCGCCCCCGCCAACGATCATGACTTGGTCGTTGTTGTACATGACCGAGGAGCCCGCGACGCGATTCCCGTACTCCGAGTTTGGGCCGATCGTCCAACTGCCCGTACC
>Ga0210385_10000853_pt1 | contig 19632 bp, 16 predicted proteins | sample IncBWH26OmetaG_FD_160107 | JGI IMG/M metagenome (GOLD analysis project Ga0210385, IMG submission 160107) | Forest soil microbial communities from Barre Woods Harvard Forest LTER site, Petersham, Massachusetts, United States - Inc-BW-H-26-O ...
AGTAACTCCATTCCGCCAAAGTCTTTCCCTGGACGAATCCGCTCTCCGCCGTCTAATCCGCCGCCAAATCGAAGCAGGCATAGACTTCCTCGTCCCCTGCGGCACCACCGGCGAAAATCCCACCCTAACTCGCGCCGAACATCTGCGCGTCGTAGAAATCACGGTAGAAGAATCCAACGGCCAAGTCCCAGTCCTGGCCGGCGCCGGCGGCTACAACACAGCCGAGGTAATCGAACTGGCCAAAGACCTGGAATCCCTCCACGCCGACGGCATCCTCTCCGTCACCCCCTACTACAACAAGCCCACCCAACAAGGTCTCTACCAACATTACCAAGCGATCGCCGCCGCCATCTCCATCCCCATAATCGTGTACAGCGTCCAAGGTCGCACCGGCGTAAACGTCGAACCGGCCACGCTAGCAAGACTCGAAAAAATCGAAAATATCGCCGGAGTGAAAGAAGCCTCCGGCAACATCGGTCAAATCGCCACAATCATCAGCCAAGCCCCCGAACATTTCTCCGTCCTTTCCGGTGACGACGCCATCGCCCTCCCAGTAATTGCCCTCGGCGGACACGGCGTAATCTCCGTAGCAGCCAACGAAATCCCAGCAGAAATGGTGACCCTGATTCACGCCTGCCTCGACAACAATTTCACTCGCGCTCGCGAGCTACAGAAACAATTTCTCCCGCTAATGGAAATGAATTTCATCGAATCCAATCCCGGCCCGGCCAAAGCTGCCATGGCTGAAATGGGCCTGCTCGAACCGGTCTGGCGCCTCCCGCTCGTGGCACCAAAGCTGGAAAATCTGGAAAAAATCCGCGGCGTCCTCGAATCCACTGGCCTCGTGGGGAAGGCGCATGCTGCAGCAACAAATTGAGCAGCTCATCGAACAGCTCTTCGACCAGCCGCCGGACAAATATCTCCCGGCGCACCTGGCGCTCTTTCAGTCGTTCAAAGACGCGCTGAACGCCGGAGATGTGCGCGCCGCCGAGCCGGATGAAAAATCACCATCAGGTTGGCGCGTCAACGCCTGGGTAAAAAAAGGCATTCTCCTCGGCTTCCGCGTCGGCGCCATTACGGACATGTCCATTGACGCGCAACGCCAGCCGTTCTTCGACAAATCCACCTACCCGGTCAAGCAAATCACCGCCGCCAACTCAGTCCGCATCGTCCCCGGCGGATCCAGCATTCGCGACGGCGCATTCATCGGAAAAGGCGTCACCTGCATGCCCCCGATGTTCATCAACGTAGGCGCATACGTCGGCGACCAGACAATGATAGATTCCCACGCGCTGGTGGGCAGCTGCGCGCAACTCGGAAAGAGCTGCCACATCTCAGCTGCGGCCCAGATCGGCGGAGTTCTCGAACCAGTACGCGCCATGCCCGTAATAATCGAAGACGAAGTTTTAGTGGGAGGGAATTGCGGTGTTTTCGAAGGCACCATCGTAAAACGCGGCGCCGTCCTAGGCAGCGGCGTGATTCTGAATCACTCCACTCCGGTTTATGATGTAGTGCGCGGCGAAGTGTACATCGCGGCCGAAGGCCAGCCCCTGATCATTCCGGAAAAAGCGGTGGTCGTCCCCGGCTCGCGCCCGATCAATCGCGGCCAGGGAAAAGATTGGGGCTTATCGCTCTACGCCCCGGTAATCGTAAAATATCGCAATGCCAAAACCGATCTGCGCACCCAACTCGAAGATTTGCTCCGCTAACGCTGATGGCCGAAGGCGCTCTTGACTCCTAATCCTGCAAAAAGGCCCGCGCCGCAGAATCCCCTCACCGACCCTACGGTTTACACGCCGCACTTCGCCTATCGTCACCGGACTCTCGAGTGTGAAAACGTCCCGCTCTCCCGCATCGCCGAAAAATCCGGCACACCCACTTACGTTTACAGCAGCGTCAGCATCCTCGAAGCCTACCGCCGCTTCACCAGCGCCTTCCGCGGCGTCCCGCACTCGATATGTTACGCCGTCAAAGCAAACTCGAACCTCTCGATCCTCAAATTGCTGGCTCACGCCGGCAGCAGCTTCGACATCGTCTCCGGCGGCGAACTCCATCGCCTCCGCCACATCGGCGTCCCCGGCCGCCGCATCGTTTTTTCCGGCGTCGGAAAATCCAAAGAAGAAATCCGCGAAGCGCTCCAGTCCCGCATCCTCCTGTTCAACGTCGAATCCGAATCTGAACTGGATTTACTCGCCGCCGAGGCCTCACGCCTCAAATGCAAAGCCAGCGCAGTCCTCCGCGTCAACCCAGACGTCCAAGCCGGCGCCCATGCCCACATCTCCACTGGCCATCATCGCCACAAATTCGGCATCGATTGGGACGAGGCTCGCCGCCTCTACCTCGACAAGTCCCGCGCCAATCACATTTCCTGGCGGGGAATCAGCGCGCACATAGGTTCGCAAATCCTGGGCGTCGCGCCGTTTCGCCGCGCCGTCATGCGCGTCTCCTCTTTCGTCCGCGAACTGGCAAAAGTCGGCGTGAATTTATCCTATCTCGATTTAGGCGGCGGCCTAGGCATCCGTTACACCCGTGAAAGTCCGCCCACCCTGAAAGCCTACGCCAGCGCAATCCTCCCGCACATCCGCACGCTCGGCTGTCGGCTGCTTCTAGAACCCGGCCGCGCCATCGTGGGCCCCGCAGGTGTCCTGCTCATGCGCGTCCTCCACGTTAAACGCAATCGCGACAAAACTTTCATAGTAGTGGACGCCGCGATGAACGATTTTATCCGCCCCGCGCTCTACCAAGCCGTCCACCCAATCACACCGGTCACGCGCCGCAAAAGCGAAATCGCAAATGTCGTTGCAGCAGACATCGTCGGCCCCGTCTGCGAAACTGGCGACTGCTTCCTCCACGATTGGTCTCTGGAATTGCCTAAATCAGGCGATCTGCTGGTCTTGTGGGGTGCCGGCGCCTACGGTTTCGCGCAAGCCTCCAACTACAACTCGCGCCCGAAACCTGCCGAAATTCTGGTGAACAAAAGCAAATTCACAATAGTCCGCAGCCGTGAATCTCGCTCCAACCTGATCCGCGGTGAATAGCCTCGCATTTCGTCAAAAAACGGGGTGTCATCTCGAACCCGCGGAAGCGGGTGAGGGATCTGCTTTTTGCGGAAACCACAAGCTTTCTAAGAGAGGCTGCCGTTCCTCAAGCCCCCCGGCCATTATGATGCGCCCAGGCCTCTTCATTCGCTCGTAAACGCCGCTGTGTCTCTTTCGCCTGCTGTTTCGTCCGGGATTTCGCTCGCGCCCGCCCAATCCTGATCGAAGCCTTGAATATCGCCCCCACCGGAATAAATCCGCCCAGCTTGTGCGCAGCTACGGACGCCAATCCCATCGAAGCCACGCATCCGCACGATTCGCAATCCGGCGTCCCGCCGAACTGGCACGGCGTGATCTCCGAAGTCAGGTCCGCCGACAAGGTCCGCGTAGTCTGCGCAAAAACACAATCCTGCGGCGAATGCGGCGGCGAAGCAAACTGCCGAATCACGGCCGCCGGCATATCCAGCTTCGGATATTTCTGCCGCAGCTCCAGCATGTCCGCAATCGCCAGCGCGCGTTCGGCAGCCGTCAACATCTCCGGTAAATCGTCACCGACCTGCGGCGTAAATAAACTGAACCACACCTTCTTGATTTCCGGCCGCGGCGTCCAAAATTCCAGAAACTCCGCCAGATAACCGGGGCGCTTCATCATCTGTCCCGTCACCGTGCAATGAATCGTCACGCTCTGTCCCGCGATATTTTTCAGAATTCGCTCATAGGTCGCAGGCGTCCGCCGCACGTCGTGTTCCGGCTGCAATCCATCAATCGAAACAGCCACGTGCAACAGGGGCATGTCCGCCCAACCAGCCCCCAGCGTGCGAAACGCGCTAGTCACTACCTGCACGTGAATCCCCCGCGCAAATAATTGCGGCAGCAGCAATTCCAATTCGCGATATCGCACCAGCGGATCGCCGCCCACTATTGAAAGGTGCAGAGGCTTCAGCCGGTCCACAATTTCCAGCACGCCATCCACCAGCGCCTGTCCCTTGTGGTCAATTAATTGCCGCAGGGTTTGCCCGCCTCCCAGATGCCCGTCCTCATACGCATAGCATCCCGGGCAACGCAAGGGGCACTCCCGCGTAATCTCAATCGAAAGCGAAGGCTGCTCGCCCCTGAGGATCTTCCCCCACGCCTGAATAATCTCCGAAGTGTACATTGCGGTGAATCCTTTCCCGCCGTACCTCGAACGTATGGCCTGTCTGTATGGTGCTGAATATTTGCGCCGCGTGATCGCGGCCGCCGGAAGATGTCTGCAAGTGGAAAGCCGGTGGACCGTCTACTTCTCTCAACGACTTCGGAAGTCAATCCGCACCCACCGTAACTCGGATGCGTCCCCCCGAAAAATCGTTGGCCTAATTTCCAAAGCCCGAAAGGCTGATTCGCAGGCAATTATAGAACTTTCTACTGCCCGTCGGTAGGAATCTTACGTTCAAGCGGCCCCGCGCAAATGTCCGCGACGGCTCGCAGCAGGCTACTCCGAGTACAGCAGCAGCAATACGCCCAGCGCAATCATGAGCAGCGGCCAAAGCTTATCGAATAACGGACGCCATTTCTCGCTGGCATCGGCCACGCCCTTCGCCACCGCCACTCCCGCGCCCACTCCCGCAAATCGCAAATGTTGATGTTGCACGCGCACCATCGTCCGCATCGCGTCGGGTCCGTGCATCCCACCGTGATGATGGAAAAGCAGCATCACCGCGCCACCCAGCGCCAGCACCGGAAATAGCCACGCGCTCCACGCGGCGCGCAATCGCCCGCTCGTGCGCAACGCCGCAACCGCTCCCAATGCCAGCAGAATCGCCGCAAAAGTCTTGTGCTGCGCCACCTCGGGATTATGTGTCAGCGCGTAATAAAAACTCTGATAGCCGAATGGCCAGATTTCCGTATCGCTGAAGACCAGTAAAAAATATCCTGCAAACAGCAAGCATGCCGCCCACGCATACTTTGCCGCCGGCCAACGGCGCGTCAACCGGTCTTGCGCCAAGAAGAACAAAGCCGCCAAAATCAACAGCGCCCCTGCCAGATGATGGTTAAATTCGCTCTCGCGCTTATCCGCCATCTGTTTCGCCAGCACCTCCGGCGTGGGCGCCGGCGCACTAGCGTCCATGTGCATCCCCGGCATATCCGGCATGTCGTCCATCCCCTCCATGCCGCTCATCCCGGTCATCTCTGGCTGAGCAGGAATATTCGGGTGCTGCGTCCATGCCGGTGCAAACAAGAAAACTGCCATGGTCACAACTATCAGCAGAGCTCCCGCAATCCACCACGCTCGTTCGCGCCCGCTCACAGCTACGTTCACACGACCTCCTCGGTGCTGAAATCCCGCGGCAAAACTACTTCACAAGTACGTCGCCTGTTCGGTGTAGTGGTTCCGTGCACTTCAAACCACCGGGACGCTCTGCGCCTCGCCGTTCGCCGCTCGTTCTCAATTCGTCTTGTCCTTCGAATAACACAAACGCTCCAAATTGCACTCCGCGCACTTCGGCTTGCGCGCATTGCACACCCGCCGCCCGTGCCATATCAACTGGTGCGAAAAAGTAATCCACTTTTCCTGCGGAATGATCCGCATCAAATCCTGCTCGATCTTCTTCGGATCCGTGTTCTTCGTCAAATCCAATCGTCCGGATAGCCGCTGCACGTGCGTATCCACCACCACTCCCGATGCAATCCCGAACCCCGACCCCAGCACCACATTCGCTGTCTTACGCGCCACTCCCGGCAACGTCAGCAGCGCCTCCATCGTCTGCGGCACCGTCCCGGCAAATTCCTCCACGATCTTCTTGCTCGCCCCCATGATGGACTTCGTCTTGTTGCGAAAAAACCCCGTCGGCCGAATTTCCTGCTCCAGCGCCCGTGGATCCGCATAAGCCAGCGCCCGCGCGTCAGGATATTTCGGAAATAGCCCTTTGGTGACGATATTGACCGTCACATCAGTGCACTGTGCCGAAAGAATCGTCGAAATCAGCAGCTCAAACGGGCTTTTGTGTACCAGCTCGCAGCCCGCCTCGGGATAAGCTTCGTCCAGCCCCTGCAGAATCGCGCCAACCCGCGCAGGGTTCGGTCCGCGCCCGAACGCCGATCCACTATCCGCGGCCTTTCGCGCGCCGCCAGCCGCGGCAACGTTGCCCCGCGTCGTTTTCGCCGCGCGACTCGCAGACTTCCTCTTCTCAGCGGATTTCTTTTTCCCGTTTTTATTTTTTGTTTTGACCATCAACTGAAGAATATATCACATGCAACCGAGCGCGTTCCTGCGTCGGCCGTCTTGGCCGTGCGCTAACGCGGTTCAGAAGGAGGGCTGGCGACGCCGTCGGCATTGTATGCCGTCACCCGATAACGAGCTCCGAACAACGTCGCATGAGGATCCGCCCACGGATCGTCCGTATCCCTCGCGCAGCGGTCGCAAATCGTCTTCCATTCTGTCGCGCCCGCATCCATGCGCTCCACCGAATAGTTCACCGCTCCAGCCGACCCGCGCCAAACAACCAGACCGCCCAGCACTATGGCGGTAATCACAGGTGCTGGCGGCGTCTTGTGTTTTGGCAGCGGCGTACCGGACATCGCATACGCGTGCGCGCGCAACTGTTGGACTCGCGCGGCCATGTCCTCTGCCGAATTCACCAGCGTCTTAATTCCAGGGTAATACAGAGCCCACCACTGCCCGCACTCGCCGCTGGTCGCGTAAGCAAGGTTGTTGCTGTCCGCCGGGATCGGCTGAAAGCCAAAATTCTCCAGGTGCGCTTGCAGCGCCCAAAAACCATCGCCCGAAACATTGGGATCTTTCGTCAGCGTATCGAGGACTTTCTGCAAATCCTGCTGTGTAGTCCAATCGGTGCGGTCCCACCCAAATTCGTTAACGATGTAAGCCTTGCCGTGCCCGGTCACCGTCGCGGCATCGCGGGAAAAACTCGCGGCCGTGGTGTGCTCACCCGTTCCCAAAAGCGCGTCCCAGTGCGGATAATATTCGAAAGTGATCAAGTCCGGGCTCTTGTCGTCTAACACCTTCGGATAAGCGCGAAAAATTCCAGAAGTATCCAGGTAAAGATGGCGCGAATCCTGCTTCTTGATGTACTCGCCAATCGTTTCCACCCAATCGGAAACCTGGCCCAGCGCGCCAGCGCCACCGCCCATCAGCAACGGAATCAGCCCGCACATATTACAGTCTTCCCACGCGAGAATCGTCGGATCGTCCTTATAACGCACGCCGGTCAGCGTATTGACATGATTCAGCACCGCATCAATATGCCTTTCGTAGGCGGCAATCAGCGCCGGATCAGTGAAAAAATCCTGAGGATTCCGCTTCTGTCCCCACGCCAAATATTGTCCGATGCCGCCACCGGAGCACGTCGCGCAATCACCAATCAGCGTGATGATCATTCGTACGCCGTTGCGTTTAGCCGCCACCAGCGCGTAATCGGACGCCTGAAAAGCAGCCTCATTGAATTTGCCCAGCTCCGGTTCAACGCACAGCCCGCAGCCCACCGTATCACCCATGGTCTGCGCTCGCGCCACCTTCGCGCCCATTTCCGCGGCGGTCGCGAATGCATCATCAATCTCAAATCGGCTCGGGTAACGCGGCCCCATCGGATCGTGCGGCCCGTAACCTTCGAGGCCAAGCCATTCGATGTTTGGCCCGCTATAGCGAAATTGCTCGCTGCCCAACATCAGCTTCGTTCCATCGCGTCGCACGAAATCGTCGCTGTGAGCAGTTTGCGCCGCAGCTGGCAAACACCCTAGCGCCGCAACCAGCAGGGCCAGCAAAGGAATCCGCACGGACGCCTCGCATGTTTCGTCAGATTTTCTCATTTAGAATTTCACTTTCTCGCGCGTGTAGACGCACGGCATATATTTAATTGGAAGTTTCGCACTGAGACAGCCGTATCCGTCGGTAGGTCACCAAGCACTGATCACTAATCACTCATTACTACACTTCTCACACCGCAAATAACAAACTCTGCGCAAACGGCCACTCCGCGTCAAACCACTGCCGCTCGCATCGAAATCCTGTCCGCTCGCCCATCTGCACCACTTCCGCAGGGTTGTATTTATGCGAACTCTCCGTCCAAATCGTCTCGCCCTCGCGCAAATAAAATTGCTCGCCCGCCGCCTGAATCGTCACGCGCTGCCACGCCTTCGACCGCAAATGCATCTCCACCCGCCGCTCGGATTCGTCATAACGTGCCTCGTGCTCGAATTGCCCCAGATCAAAATCCGCGCCCAGCTCCCGATTAATCCGTGCTAGCAAATTCATATTGAACGCAGCCGTCACTCCCGCCGGATCGTCATAAGCCAACAGCAACTGCGCGATCGGCTTTTCCAAATCCGTAGCCAGCAATAAAGCATCGCCCTTGCTTAATATGCGCCGCACTTCACGCAAAAACTGATCGCCCGCCGGCCGGTCAAAATTCCCAATCGTGCTCCCCAGGAACAGCACCAGGATGCGCTCTCCCTCACGCCGCCTCGCCGCCACTTCCTGCAATCCTTCCAAATACGCGCTCTCAAATCCGACAATGCTAACCCGATCCATCTGCCCAATTTCCTGCTGGCACCGCGAAAGCGCGCTCCCCGAAATATCAATCGGATAATAATTCACCCGCTGCCGCTTAGAGAGCGCCTGCAATAGCAACCGCGTTTTCTGCCCGCTCCCGCTTCCCAGCTCTGCCACCAGCACAGGTGTCGGCAGCAGCGAAACAATCTCGTGCGAATCCCGCTGTAGCAATCGCATTCCCGCGCGGCTCAGCCCGTATTCCGGCAGCAAACAAATCACATCAAAAAGCGCCGAGCCCACCTCGTCATACAAATATTTCGAAGGCAGCTCTTTTTGCCCCGCATGGCTTAGTCCCACCACCACATCACTCGAAAATTCCGCCGTCACAGCAGCTGGAACTGGCGGAACTCCTGTCCTTATCATGCGCGGTGCGGACGCCATCGCTTATTCCTCCGTACAGCGGAAACTACTGTAGATATAGGGGTAATGAGGCTGAAACCAATTCCGGTATGAACGCCGCAGCATGCACGCATCCGTGCGCGACGACCCGCCCTTCATCACGTAATGTTTTCCGTCGAAAAAATCCGCTGAATATCCGCGATAGAATTCAAACGGCTCAAATCCCGGCAACGGTCCGAACTCCGTGGACGTCCACTCCCATCCATTCCCCAGCAAATCGTAAACTCCAAATCCGCTGCCGCCTTCCGGATGCTCATCCACCGCAGACGGGTCCCAGCGCTCCTGATTGAAATTCCCGCGCCAAAATTCCGGCGGCTCCTCGCCCCACGGATACGCCCGCTCGCGCCCTTCCTGCGTACCGTACGCCGCCCGCTGCCACTGCTCTTCGGTCGGCAATTTTTTCCCCGCCCACCGCGCGTACGCCGAAGCCTCCGCGTGGCTCACGTAGACCGGCCACGACGCGGGCAAGGGAATCGAACCGAACATTCCGCGGTATTCCCACGTCGTCTTCGTGTCTTCCGCCGGCGATTCGCTCGCGCGCTTCCAGAAATGTGGATGCTGCATTTTTTCCTTGCGCACCCACTCCCAATCTTCCGTTCGCCAATATTTTCCGCTCTGGTATCCGCCCGCCTGCACGAACTTCAAATATTCCCCGTTCGTCACAGGATACACGCTGATCGAAAAACTCGGCACCAGCACCCGCTGCATCCCAAACTCATTGTCCCAGCCAAACGCCAGACTATCGCGCGACTGCCCCAGCGTCGCAATCCCCGAAGGAATCGTCACTTCCTTTGCATCCGGCGCAGGACGTTCGTCGGCAGCCGGCCCAGCCTGCCGCACTTTTTTCTCAATCGCCAGATTGTGCAACAAATATGCCAGCGTTTCCGCATGCATCAACCGATGCTCGATCGCCACGTTCAGCAGCTTGCCAATCTCCGGCGACGCAGCCAGCGCCCGCGTCACGCTGGGATCCCGCAAACGCTCATCCAATCGCGTGCGCACCTGTCGGTTATATCGCTCCACTTGCGCGATCTCCGGCCACTCGCTCGGCTGATCGTTCGGCAATCCGCCGCCCACCGGATCAATCCCAAACGCAAACAACTTGTCGAACGGAGAATCTTCCAACCCAAGCCCCAGCGCCGGGCTCAGCAGATTCCGGTCAAACGCCTCCAAATGCCCCAGATAAAAAATCAGCCGGTGCCGCTCCGCAATCGGCCGTTCGTAATACGAATTCGGCGGCAGCACCGCAAACAAAGCGTCAGTATTCGCGCGCGCACTCTCCAGGCGCGTCAATAGCGATGGTTCTAGCTTGGTCACTACTCGGGAAGCCGTCACGGTTCACCTCGAAGAGGGGGGGAGTTCCTTTCTACCTCTTCCGTTGGTCTCGCGGCAAGCTATTTCGTCAACACGGAATTGGATGCCCCGGCGCTTCAGGAAGGTGCAACGTTGCCCGGCGCAATCATATACAGTAATTTACTGAAAGCCTTACCGCGATGACTGTATGCGTTCTTCTCGTCCGATGTCAATTCCGCGTAAGTCCGCCCCAGCTCTTCAAACAAAAACACCGGATCGTACCCAAATCCACCGGCCCCGCGCGGCTCGTCCGTAACCACGCCGTTCGCGGCCGCAGAGGCCACCGCAATCGCTCGCCCCGCCCGCGCAACAGCCGTAACACACACAAATCGCGCCCGCCGTTCCGCGCCCGCCTTGCCGCGCATTTCCCGCAGCAATTTCTGCACGCGGTCCGCATCGGACGCGCCCGGCCCCGCATATCGCGCCGAATAAACGCCCGGTGCGCCGCCCAGTGCCGGTACTACTAGACCGGAATCATCCGCCACAACCGCCTCAGCGGTATACCGGCTGTAATGCAAGGCTTTCCCTGCGGAATTTTCAGCGAATGTCGGAGCAGGCTCCTCAAAGGAAGGGAACTGAGCAAACCGCGGCAACAACTCAATCGTGACGCCAGACCTGCGCGCCAATTCCACGTACTCGCGCAGTTTTCCAGAATTCGATGACGCCAGAAACAATCTCATGAACGGTTCGAGTAGCGCCGGCGTCCCGCCAGCTTTTTGCACTTGATGTTGTAGCGGCCGCCTTCAGGCGGGCGCCTTTGAATTCCCGTCACAAAATCCGGCCGCGCATCGCACTCACCACGCCGGGTTGGCGCATCCGGCCTTAATTGCTGCGCGCCACAAATTTAATCTGCAATAATTCCTGCTGCGCCTTCACCAACTGCCGTATCCCTCCCGCCGCCAACTTCAGCAGATCCTGCAGCTCCACATCTGTGTACGGCCTGCCCTCGGCGCTCGCCTGCACCTCGACAAACTCCCCGCTCCCCGTCATTACCACATTCATGTCCACTTGCGCGCGCGAATCTTCCTCGTACTTCAAATCCAGCAGCAGCTCGTCTTCCACAATTCCCACGCTGGTAGCCGCCAGAAAATCAATCAACGGCACCTTGCGCAAAATTCCTGCCGCTACCATCCGCTCCAGCGACAACGCCAGCGCCACATACGCCCCTGTCACCGAAGCTGTCCGCGTCCCGCCATCCGCCTGAATCACGTCGCAATCCAGCCAAACGGTGCGCTCGCCCAGCCCCTTCAAATCGGTAACCGCCCGCAAAGTCCGCCCGATCATCCGCTGAATTTCCAGCGTCCGTCCCGATTGCTTTCCCCGGCTCGATTCCCGGGGTGTGCGGTTCTCCGTAGAACGCGGCAGCATCCCATATTCGCCCGTCACCCACCCTCGCCCCTTGCCCTTCAAAAACGACGGCACTCCATCCTCCACCGTTGCCGTCACAATCACCCGCGTGTCGCCCGCTTCAATCAGCGCGCTCCCCTCCGCATGCGGTATAAAATCCGGCGTAATCTTCACTGGCCGCAATTGGTCAGCTGTCCGTCCGTCAACTCGCAAGAATGATTCTCCCTTCCAGCCTGTACAATGGATCCCACTGAATTTTGGAACACCAAGTGTGACGACTACCCCCCCAACTGTCAACAATCGCGAACATGTAACGGTGGGACAACTTGAATAGAACGATGTCCGAATTCTGCATGCGCCGCTGCGCCAAAACTCTACCGCAACGCCACCACGCCCTTCACATAGTCCGCAGCGCCCATCCCACCAGCCAAAGCTCCCTGCACATCCCCCAACGACGAATATCGATGGGTAATAAATGGCGCAACCGAAATTTTCCCCTGCTCAATCAATCGCAAAGCTCGCGTATAAGTAGAAGGTCGCCCATCCGTCTCGAATCCGCCCGAAGCCCCCACCGGCGTCACCAAGCAAGGCTCCTTGAACATCACATTATTCAGCAAACTCAATTCCACCCCCGCGTGCCCATGCCCATAAAGCAGCACGGTCGCCTGCTTTCGTATCAACGAAGAAATCGACGCAAACGCGCCACCCTGTCCCGAAGCCTCAATCAAATATTCCACGCCGCCGCCCTTCGTGTGCTCCCGCACTGTCGCGCCCATCTCGCCATCACCAGAATCCAGCACAAAATCCGCGTCGAATTTCTTGGCCAGCCCGCGCTTCATCTCGTTCGGCTCGCTCACAATCAGCAATCCGTCGTAACCCACCACCCTCCGCAAATATTGCAAAAATAGCAATCCCGAAGGCCCTGCTCCGCAAATCAGCACATGCCGCACGCGCTGCTCCGGCGAAGTCGCGGCAGCCCCAATCGCGAATCGCGCATGCGCCCGCGCCACCGCATCTGAAGAATGAATCACGCAACCCAGCGGCTCCGAAAGCGCCGCCTCCCGCATATCCAAATCCGCAGACAACCGCACCGTATTGCTAGCCGGCACCGCGATAAATTCCGCCAACCCCCCAGGCAATCCAGTGATCCCATGCTCCGAATAGAACGCGCACTGGTGCGAATCCCCGCTCAAACAATATTCACATCGCGGCTCGCGATGCGTGCTCACGCAATTCAGCCCTTGATCCATCACTACGCGATCGCCCACGGTAAGATCGCGAACCTCCGCTCCCACTTCCGCAATCTCACCGCTGATTTCGTGCCCCAATATCTGCGGCTGCACCGTAAGCGGCACGCTTTTCCCAGCCGCATCAGTATTGTAATTCGCGTGCCCAGAAAAAATATGCGCGTCCGTTCCGCATATCCCCACCGCCGCAATCCGCAACAACACATCGCGCGCACCCACTCGCGGCTGCGGAACCTCCCGCACCTCAATCCGCCCCACGTCGCAGAGCACACAAGCCTTCATCCGAACATCCTCAGTTCCGGGCGGCGCTCCCTAACGATTCAAAAATTCCACCAGCTTCGGTATCACCTGCTCCGGCGCCTCTTCCATCAACCAATGTCCCGATCCCCGCACCACCACGCCCTCCACATTCGTCGCCACCATTTTCGCCTGCTGAATCAAGAATTCTCCCCCCGCCTTTTCGCCACTCAGCACCAGCATCGGCATCGGCAAAACCTGCTGCGCGAAGCCCGCGAAATCCTTCGCGTCCTGCTCGAACGCGTGAAAACACTCAAATCCCGCACGCATTCCGCCCGGCCGCGCGTACTCCTTCGCGTAAAACCGCCGGTCGCGCCCCGGAACCGAATGTTTCGCGTCCGCGGCAAAATCGTTCCAGAAATGCTCGAAATAAATCCGCTCCCGCCCGTGCACCAATGCAAGAGGAGTCTTCCCGTAAAAATGAAAATGCCACAAATCGCGCATCAACCAAACGTTTTTCCAGTCGCCCACGCCGGGTAAGAATGCATCCATCAAAACAATTCGCTGCACCTCGCTCGGATACTGCGCCGCGTAAGCGTAAGCCACCATCAACCCGATGTCGTGCCCCACAATCTGAATCCGCTCATATCCCAGGCTGCGGGCCAGTGCGTGAACGTCCGCCGCCATTTCTGCCTTCGTGTAGCCACCCGCAGGCTTCGACGATTCACCAAACCCGCGTAAATCCGGCGCGATCACCGTGTGCGCAGCCGCCAATTCCGCAATCAACGCCCTCCACATGTGACTCGTCTCCGCGTAACCGTGCACTAAAATAACTGGATCGCCCGCTCCCGCAGCCAAATAATGCAGCCGCACCCCATTTACATTCGCAAATCGTGATTCGATTTTCTGCGCAGGCTTCCGCGCGCGTGTCTTTCTACGAGTTGGCATGCCGTAGTCTATTCCACAATAGGAGGAACACAAAAATTACCCGCGGGGGTGTGGCCGCTCGAATTTAACGAACAGGGGGTGGAGACGGACCGGCCGCTGGCGCAGCCGAACTACCAGGCGTAACTGCGATCACCGCCGGATTTAAATCAAAAAATCCCGTCAAATCCGCATGCCCCGCCAAAGTATCCACTTCCTGCCCGTGAACCAGAATTTTCAGCCGGCGCGCGCCGCTCACATTGCTCTCAATCGTCCGCGCTATCGACTCCACCGCCATCTCCTCGCTTAAAATCCCCGAAGGCGTCTCCGAAGCCAGCGCCTCGGAAAAATCCGCGATCGCCGTCCCATCCGGCAAAATATAAAATCCCAGCAGAGTTGCATCCGCGGGCAGCGTGCGCTGCTCGTCGCTCGGCGTGTCCGCAATCAACGCATCCAGCACCTGCCGCCCGCGTTTCGCGGGATCCGCCGAAAGTGGCAGCTGCGTTTCCACCGGCGCCACGCGATCCGCTCCTGCCGCCCAATAAATCCTGGCATTCGCCATCGCATCCGTGGATGTCGCGGTTTCCGGCTTCAGCAATTCCCGCCGCTGTTGCTCCTCCGAACCTTGTTCTTGCGACAAATGCTCAATCCGCTGGTGCAGCCCGTGCAAACTGATCAATCCAATCAGCACCGCCGCCGACAAAATCGCCAGTGTTATTTTCAAATTCCGCGGCATTATTTCCCACCCGCCGTTCCAGCACCGCCCGCCGGCAATGACCCCTGCGGGCGTATCGCCTGCACGCTCCGCTCGATCGTCGCCGTCAGCGAAACGCCCGTCGCCAGTAGCGAATTCGGATCTGAAGTCGAAATGCTGGAAACCTCCACCGCAATGGCCGGTGCCGCTACCGACCTCAATTCGCGCACCGCAAATCGCGTGGACGCACCCGGCGAACCCGCAAATTTCTGCGCCAATGCTGCCTGCAACGCATCCGCCAGCCTGTGGCTCGACTCCGTATAAGGCCGCTGCGCCTGTTCCCACACCATCAACCCGCTGCTCGGCGCGGGCGCGGCGCTTGCCGCAGCAGCTGCCGGCGCACTCAACGCATTGGCGGCTGTCGTCGCGTTCACCGCCGCGATAGGATTGGAAAATTGATAAGAGTAAGTTCGCGCCGCCCCCAGCTGCCCCGTGGACGAAACGTGCAAGCTGATAAAAATCGCATCGCGATAAGCGTTCGCCACCGCCGCGCGATCCTCATACGACGGATTCGAGTCATCATTCCGTGTCATCACCGCGCGATATCCCTGCCGCTCGAATTCGCTTCGCAGCATCCGCGCGAATATCAGCACCACATTTTTTTCCACGAGCCCATTGTCCGCGCGCGCTCCCTCATCCGTCCCGCCATGCGCCGGATTGATCACGATTACCGGCCCCGTATGCACTGGCGCAGCAGGCGGCGTTGGATTTTGCGTTGGAGCAGGCTCTTGCGGAGGTGTGGGTGTAGGCTGCGCTTGTGGCGGCGCGGGAATTTGCGCGGGCGTTTGCGAGCCCTCTTGCCACGCCGTCACCTTCGCCGCCGCGGCGTTCGCCAGTCCGCCGCCCGCCAGAATCACAAATATAATTAGCGCTCGTCCCACGGCAAAAAGCATAGCAGAAATGGCGCCACTCGCAGCCGCCAACAAACGCCGCCGTCGCGCACCTCTAAGCACCTGCGCGAATCATCTCTGCCGCTTTTTCCGCGATCATCATCACCGGCGCGTTCGTGTTTCCGGCCGGCACCCGGGGCATGATAGACGCATCCACCACCCTCAGCCCCTCAATTCCACGCACCCGCAGCCGCGCATCTACCACGGCCAGCGCATCCACGCCCATCTTGCAAGTTCCCACGGGGTGATACAGCGTCTCCAATTCGTTCCGCAAAAACTCGGCGATTTCCGCGTCAGATTGCTGCCCAGCGCCCGGATGCAATTCCTCCCCGCGAAACTGGTCAAAGGACTTCGCATGCGCCAATCGCCGCGCCAGCCGCACTCCCGCGATCATCGTACGCAAATCCGCATTCGTCGAAAGATAATTCGCACGAATCGCCGGCGCATCCAGCGGATCAGCCGAGCGCAACGAAATCTCCCCGCGGCTTTCCGGCGTAATCAAAGTCGGCCCAAATCCGAAGCAGTGCTCCTTGCGCCGCACCAGTCCATGACCGCGGTAATAAGCCGGCCCAAATAACAGCTGCAAATCCGGCACAGGTAATCCTGCTCGCGTGCGCCAAAATAACCCCGCCTCAGCCACGTTTGACGCCAGCGGCCCATTCTTCCACACCAGCCAGCGCAAGAAATTCCCCAAAGTTTCCGCGCCATCCAGGCTGATCTTCTGCGTGCACAAATATCCGACAGACACCATCGGATGGTCCTGCAAATTCTTCCCCACCCCCGGCAGATCATGTATTGGCGAAATTCCCGCGGCCTTTAGTCCGTCCGCCGGACCGATCCCGGACAACATCAGCAACTGCGGCGAATTTACAGTCCCTCCCGCCAGAATCACTTCACCCTCGGCGCGCGCCTGTTCCGTCACGCCGTCACGCAAAAACCCCACGCCCACCGCGCGACCCTTATCCATCAAGACCCGCGTCGCGTGCGACCCGCTCAACACCGTCAGATTGCTGCGTTGACGCGCCGGCTGTAAATATCCATCAGCCGCGCTCCATCGCGAGCCATTCTTTTGCGTCACCTGATAAAGCGCCGCCCCATCCTGGACGTCGCCATTAAAGTCCGCATTGCCGGCAATCCCGATTTCATCCGCAGCAGCAAGAAATGCCCGCGTTAAGGGATTCACGTACCGTGGATCCGCCACATTCACCGGCCCGCTCGTCCCGTGATATTCCGAAGCTCCGCGCTCCTGATTTTCCGATTTCTTGAAGTAAGGCAGCACCTCCGCAAATCCCCAGCCCGTATTCCCCAAGTCGCGCCAAGAATCGTAATCCGACCGATTCCCGCGAATATAAATCATCGCGTTGATCGCACTGGATCCGCCCAGCACTTTTCCGCGCGGCCAATACAATCGCCGGTTGTGCAAATGTGGCTCGGGCTCCGTCGCGTAATTCCAATCCACCGCAGTCTTAAAGAGTTTCGAAAACGCCGCCGGAATCCGAATCTCCTTCGCACCTCCCTCCCCGCCCGCCTCCAGCAATAAAACGCGCGTCCGCAAATCTTCCGTCAACCGTGCCGCCAGCACACACCCCGCCGACCCCGCCCCCACGATAATGTAATCGTATGTGTTGGATTTACCCGTCATAGAACGCGCAAGCATTAAATGCCATGCCGCGGTGCGCAGCAATTGAATTATCCGGAGAATTCGTAAGAGCGGGGAACTAAACTCTGGAACAGAACCCGAAAATCGTCGGAGGTGTTTCTAGCCACTAGCCACTAATCACTAGCCACTGCCTTTTTCCCAAACCACGTGATGCAGCGCCGGCGAAAAAACCAAATTATGCCGCCCGCTGCTCATCCTTCAAAGCCGCAGCGCTCCACCGAACCCGCCGCAATCCCGCCGTAGCCCAATAAACCACAAACCCCGCCGCAATCAGCAAGAGCCCAAACGCCAGTCCACTAATCCCCAGTATCTGCTCGCCCTCGCCATGCACAATCGAAAAACCCAACAACAAAAGCGGAAACACTCCGATCAAAACCGCTCCCGCCATCCCACCGGGCACCTTAAAAGGACGCCGCAACCCCGGCTCCTTAATCCGCAGCACGATCAGAGCCACAAACTCCAGCATCAAGCTCATCCCATACAAAAGCACGTCAATCGTGATCAATCGCTCAAATCCCAGCCCCAAACACAATGCCCAGCACGACGCCAAAAATAGAATCGCCACCCAAGGCGCCTGCGTTTTCTTCTGCAACCTGCCAAACACCGCCGGCAGCAACCCATCCTGCGCCATCGCCAAAGGCAATCGCGAATAACTCATCACCAGCGCATTAAACATCCCAAACGCGCTCATCATTCCGCCCAGCACCAACGCCACGCGAAACCCGCGCGCCACCAGCGGCCCGCCCACTAATCCGCCCATCATCCCCGCAATATCCGCCCACGATCCAGTTTCAAACGCCGACGCCGGAACTCCCGTAAGCCACATCGCCGCGAACGGCAGCACGTACGTCAGCGAAACCACAATCACCGCCACAATCATCGCCGTCGGATAAGTCTTCTGCGGCCGCTTCACTTGCGTCGCAATCGTCGAAGCGTTATCCCACCCCATATAATTCCACATGCAGATCAGCAATCCGCCGATCAGTCCGACGCTCGAAGTCGTCGGCGCCGTCACCGCTCCCTGCAGCGCTCCGATCTTCGCCGGCGCAATCAGCACGATCAGCACAAACGGCGCCGAAAGCAAAAAGAACAGCCACAAGGAACTGATCGCCACCACGCGTATCCCCGCGATATTCATCAGCGCGCACACGGTGACTACGCCCATCGCCACCATCCACCCGCGATGCCCCACCGCAAACCACGGAATCAGCCGCGTCAGATACGCCACAAAAAGCGTCGGATAAATCGCCATATCAAAAATGCTTGCCACCAGCGACAGCCACGCTTCCTGAAATCCCCAGAAATTTCCCATCGCGCGCCGCACCCACGCGTAATATCCGCCTTCCGAAGGCAGCGCGCTGGAAAGTTCGCCGATCATGTAAGTCGTCGGCAAACTCCAGATCAGCGGCGTCACCAGCAGCAGCAAAATTCCCAGGCCGTAGCCCGCGCCATGAATGATGTCTTCGGTGCCATACGTTCCGCCAGACACCATGAAAAACGTCGCGGCCACTAGCGGCCAGAGGGTTAGCTTTGCATTTCTTTTTGTGGAAGTAACTGCCCGGGCAGGAAATTGGGCTGGGAGGGATAAGGTGCTCAATTTTTTGTCGCGTCCTCCATCAGCAATCCTCGCTCTCTAGCCGGCGCGTACCTGGAGTGAGTTTGCATCATGCAGAATACGGAAAATAATTCCCGATGCAAGAAAAATCCGCGCCAAACTGAAAATTTTTCCGCTGTGAAGATCGGCAAGAAAATTCAGCAAGGAAGTCCGTCAGGGAGTCCGGAGCAAGTTTGGTACGGTGCCTTACACTTCACGCCACGGTCGATCGCTGATCCACCTGCGCAGCGCTCCTCGATCGTCGGCTGGAATTCGGGTGCGGACAGTTTGAAAGGGAGGAGGGAAATCGTTCCGGCGGGAGTTGACCGTGAGGCGACGCGCCACCGACTCCGGCGGCGCGCCGTGAAGCCCTGCGATCCTAATTCTGCGACTTACCCGCTGCCCCAGCGCTCCCGCCGTGCTTATTTTCCCGAAGTTCGCGCTGTTCCGCCGCCCATTGCTTTTGCTGCTCCGGCGTCATCACGCCCCAAACCTGTCGTCGGATATCCTTACGGATCACCTTCAGCTTCTGCTGCTTCGCCTCATCGCTCAGCGACGAATCTTTCCCCAACGCCGCGATTTGTGCCTTGCCATCCTCGCGTATCGTCTTGATTTGCGCCTTCTGCTCGTCCGTTAGATTCAAT
>Ga0210385_10000854_pt1 | contig 19625 bp, 17 predicted proteins | sample IncBWH26OmetaG_FD_160107 | JGI IMG/M metagenome (GOLD analysis project Ga0210385, IMG submission 160107) | Forest soil microbial communities from Barre Woods Harvard Forest LTER site, Petersham, Massachusetts, United States - Inc-BW-H-26-O ...
GGCGCCATTACCGGTTCGCGAAAAGAAGCACGGACAAAACATGGCTGCGGGATGAGAGAGATACGATGACCAAGATATCGGTTCTGGGCGATTGGCAGAGCGTGGCACGCCTCGGATGCCTTTTATAATAAACAACTTATGTTGATCAAATCGCATCTACTCAGCAGATAGAACTATCGCAACCAAGCAGGGCAGCAATGAACAACAAACCGGGTAAAGAGAGCTCCTCCGTCGCGCCGCCTTCCTCAAAAAGTAGAGAGCTCGACATCGAAAGCGTTACCGCAAGCTATGAAGCGTGGATGCGCAGTTGTACGAGTGTTCTCCAGTCTGACCTTCGATCAAAGCACGACCAGATGAAGGAAACCCCATTTGGGTTCCTCAGAGGAACGTTCTACAGGTGGGCTCAATTGTGGCCCTCGGTTTGTTCCGATCTCTGCGGCGCTCCAAAGGTTCTTGCAGTCGGCGATCTGCACGTCAACAGTTTCGGTACATGGCGAGATGCCGAGGGTCGGCTTTGCTGGGGTGTCGATGATTTCGACGAAGCGTACCCGCTGGCTTATACGAATGATCTCGTTCGCCTGACAGCGAGTCTGAAGATTGTTATTGATGCAGAAGGGCTTTCGATCAAGCTGAAAGATGGATGTAACGCCATCCTCGAGGGATATTCGGAGACTCTCCGCGGGGGTGGCCATCCTGTCGTTCTCGCTGAACGAGAGCAACAACTGGGAAAGCTAGGGGTGGACAGTTTCAAACCACCTTCTAACTTCTGGGAAAAGCTAAACCGGCTACCAGCAGTGCGCCAGCCACTTGCCAAGGATCTGAAACGTGCTCTCGAAAAGACGCTGCCCGAGGCGAGGCTCGAATACAAAGTGGTCCGGCGGCAAGCTGGGTTGGGGAGCTTAGGGCAGGAACGATTCGTGGCTATTGCCAGATGGCATGGCGGTTGCATTGCGCGAGAAGCAAAGTTAATGGTCCCTTCCGCCTGCTCCTGGTTGAACAACAAGGTCGAGAAAGGTCAGCCATGGTATGAAAAAGCGATAACTTCCGCAGTGCGGTCACCTGACCCTTATCAAGTCCTGGATGGCTTATGGCTGATCCGTCGTCTGTCGCCAGACTCAAATCCCATTGATATTCAAAAGCTACCGAAACACAGCGATGAAGAGATGCTTCTCACCGCGATGGGTTCTGAGGCGGCTAACGTACATTTGGGGACCAAAAGCCAAACTAAGAAGGTTCTGAAAGACCTGACGATGCGAAAGCGGGGCTGGCTTCCTGATGCCGCGGTGCGCATGGCAAGAATCCTGGAAAAAGACTGGAAGCGCTATCGAAAGATTTGAATGCAGGGCGTCGTTCGAAGCCGCAGAAACTGTGAGGCATCAGAACGCCTAGACTCTGAACAACGCCGAGATCGCTGATCGCCTTTCCACGTTGGCACAGTTGCATTCAGTGGAAACGTGAATCCTTACAAGGTCAGAGCCTATCGCTGTGCTGCCTCGACGCCTCAGCTATTATCTGATGCCTCAGCGGAAATGTCACAGCTAGAGCCTGTTATTAACTTTGAAAGGCACCGTGAACGAGTGAAATGCTGAAAACCCGAGGAAATCGCGAATTCTGAATGGACCCGGCTCCCTATGGACTTATGATTTCTGGTCAAGTTGCGATCATTCTCCAGAAGCCGCATTGATTTCATTACGCTTACGATCGCAAAGTTAATAACAGGCTCTAGTGCGTGGCAATGTTGATCTGACGGCTTACGCCGGAATAGGTGAAGCGATCAGTGCAGGGTTCGCGAGATCGTACTCACTGGAGTTCTCACCAGGGTGGAAAAGTTGCGCTCTCACCAGCCCGGAACTAGTCACCGATGCTCACAGCACGCCGGAGTTTGCCACTATCTGCGCTATCATTCGATCCAATATCTGTATGAAATCGGAAGATGCGTTTGTACAATCCGCATCCGCGGGATGCTCCTTCCTCTAGGCGATTTTGAGACGGGTGAAGATGGGGATCTTCAATCCATCGAGGATTAACCCGAAGACGATGGCCGCCGCAAATTCGCAGGCGATCACCGAGATGGGCAACGGGGCCATCGCTATCCCGCGAAGCGCCAAGATCGAGATGATCAGAATGTCGGCCACGGAAGAGCATACGAGCCATACGGTCGGACGCAGCCCCAGAAGGTGGCGGCGTTCCCGTATGGCGTAGATGGTGGCCTGGCAGCCGTAGACGATAGCCACGACAGAAAGGGTTTGCAAAGCTGCTATTCCAAGCCGCAGTTCGAACTTACCAACGGCTAAGACTGCGACGCAAAACGCGAGAAAACAACCTCCGACAATGGCGGAGGCGCTCGTGATCCTGCCAATTTGCCAGGAATTCGGCATCGTCGACGGCCGCACTCTGTCCGTAGTCAAGGACATGGCCAGGAAGTCACCGGTGATCATGACGATGACCATCAGCATCGGAGTCAAAACCGCATGCCCAGTCATGACCAGGCCGATTGCCAGCAAGAGCACCTGCACGATCTTCTTGAGAACGGAGTTCAGCGTGTAGGTCAGAATGCGCTGGAAGGTAATCCTACCCTCTTTGACTGCTGCGACGATGCCGCTCAGTCCCGCCTCCGTCAGAACTACACCTGCGGCGGATTTGGCCACGTCGGTTGCCGTCGATACAGCAATGCCAATCTGCGCCTGACGCAGTGCCGGAGCATCGTTGGCGCCATCGCCGCACATGCCAACTGTGTGTCCATCCTTCTGGAAGGCCTTGACGAGGTCATATTTCCCTTCGGGAAGAATGCTCGCGAATACAGCGAAGTCCTGCGGCTTGACGTCCTTGGGAATCGGCCCGGGTGGGCAGACCGCGCCCTCCAGTCCCACGTCATGGGCAACGATTGCTGCCGTCGCCGGAGCATCGCCCGTCACCATGACTGTGCGCACACCGAGGGTTTTGAGTTCCGAGATGAGTAACGTCGAATCGGCCCGGGGCGGATCGCTGAGGGCGATAAACCCCACAATCTGCATCGAGGTTGGCGGTCCCGCAGCTACGGCCAATACTCGGAAGCCTTGCTTTTCGAGTTCGTCCGCTATCCCCGACGCAGCTGGAGATGGAGCTGTGAGACCGACGACAGCTGTAAATGCTCCCTTGAGAATGCGCTGTTCGGCGCCCTTCGCATCGGTTGCCGTCGCTTCCGACGTCTTCTTTGCAGGATCGAATGGAACAAACCTAGTCAACTTCGGCAGGTCGGATACCGGCATTTTCGAGGAAGCAGACCGAATTGCAAGGTCGACAGAGTCCTGCCCACCGTCGGAGCTTGCCAGAGCTGCCAGGCCGAGGACGTGAGCTTCGTCGGAACCCGGCATCGGACGGATGCTTGTGACCGAGAGCTCGTTCCGTGTTAGTGTTCCGGTCTTATCCGAACACAAAACATCGATGGTTGCCGCTTCGTCGACCGCGGAGAGCCGCGTCGGCAGAACGCCCAATTTTGCGAGCGCGCGAGCGCCGAGCGCCGTCGCTAGAGTGAATGTTGCGGGCAACGCTACAGGGATCGCGGCAAGAACCGATGTGAGCAACAGCGAGACGATCTCGCTCCACGGCAGCGAATGAAAATATGCATACGTTCCTATGAGAACGATCACAACGCCATTGAAGATGGCAAGATTGCGCACGATCCGCAGCACGGCTTTCTGCTGCGAGCTGACAACATGCGCGGTGCGGACGAGTTCCGCCGTACGGCCAAATTTGGTGTGGACCCCAGTCGCGGTCACCTCTGCCGTGGCTTCACCACGCCGCACGAGAGCCCCGGCGTAGGTATCCGCCCCGGCGCCTGCTTCTTTGGGCAGAGATTCGCCGGTGAGCATCGATTGATCGAGCAGGACAGACCCGTCGATGAGGTGAACATCGGCCGCGACCACCGCGCCGAGAGACAACTTTACCAGATCGCCACGTACCAGTTCTACGGCTGGTACAGTCTTCCAGACCCCATCGCGCCCGACGGAGGCATTCAGTGCGAGACGCGATTTCAAGGCGGTAAGCGTAGCCTGGGCGCGGCCTTCCTGAAAGTAAGCCAGAACTGCGTTGAAGACTAACAGGCCTGCAATGACCGCAGCTTCCAGACCTTTATGCAGCACCAACTGAAGAATGATAGCGGCTTCCAGCAACCAGGGAACAGGCGCCCAGAACTTCGCCAATGCATTGCGAAGCGGATGAGCGGATGTATCGGGCATCGCATTGGGTCCATCCTTTTGAAAGCGGCTCTTTGCCTCATCGCTTGTGAGTCCGTTCGAAGGGGCACTAGGCCCTGACTTCGAGGTCGAATCGGGCGCCGTTGCTACCGTAGCTTTGCCTGCACTCATTGGTTGGTTCCTGCCTTTGTGTTGCCCAGCCTCTTGTTTTGAAACTAGATCTTCGCAGTTCGAAGTCTTAGCGCGTTTGGGATCACGGAAACCGAGCTATGGAACAATCGCCCGGCTGATCAAGTACCATCTCGAGATACATAGGGCATGTGTATTTCGTACCGTCGGCAATAGAAGCGGAATCGACAGTCTCTCCAGAGCCATGGCGCGCGTCGGACCAGATCCCGGTTTTTCGGCCGCGGCTTCGGGTACATAGGGCACGTGAATTTGTATGGTGGAATGGACCGAGGGGCGGTTTTCTCGGGCATATGAATCTTCCCCCCGCGCCACGGAAGTGGTTTGGGTTCCATTGTTATCCATCAGGTTTGGGAAAACTGTGCTCTTTTGTACATGCTTCTGGGCTGCGACTCTTAACCGGCGGACGTTGAGAGACGGCTTTCGGCTATCCTCGTTGGTCGGCTTGCTCTGCGCCGGGCATATCGGGTGAGTATTTTCTCTCTGTATCCATGTCGTGAGGATATGCCTTGGACGGGTTGCTTTCGGGTGGCTTCGATGGAGGGGAAGGCAAAGGTGCGTCTGAGCCCCAGGCTGCTCCGGGATTCTTCCCATTCGCTTCGGCAACCATTTGCTCATCATGCTGGGACAAGTCGAACTCTGGTCCAACCAGCAGGAGCCTCGGCTGAAAGGGAGTCCAGGTGGAGGATCCTGGACAAGCATTGAGCTGTGGACTCTTCGACCGTATGGGAATGGGAGACGACGCATTGGACATTGTGATTTCCTAACCGAACCACGGCAGTGGTTGAATCCTATCTTCGTGTGCCCAGAAGGGATAAAATTGTGCACTTTGGGACATTGGGGCAGCCAGCATCCACAACAAGGATCATCGTTTCGACACGCACGAACGCCAAACCTAACCGTCCAGCTTGATTGGGAACTGATCCACTGTATCCAATTGCACAGAACGTGATCGCGTAAAGTGAAAGACTCGACCGACGAGCGCCAAGAAGACTCGCGTGAGAGCCCCAAAAAGCAATGCGGCGGCGTTGGAATTTAGAACTTCTATCGCCGTACGTAATTTAGGGATGCACCGGCGCGACAACACCTCGTGCGGGCGCGCAAATACCGTGACCGTGCTGGAACCAGAGCGACTCTTTTGGATGTCCAGTCGATCACGTCTACGCCAAGCGGTATTTGATGTTCCCTTGGTCAGTAGAGGGATCGACCGCAGATTGAGTTCCCATATAACAGCGTTTAACTGTCGAGGAGAACAAGATGCCACAGAGTATGCACGATCGAGCCGCAGAACTACATAACCTTGCGGCTCATGCCCACAGCGCTGCCGCCACCGCTCACGGCAAGGGAGATCATCTAACCGCTCATGAACTTTCCAAACAGGCGCATGAGCACTCCGCGAAAGCTCATCAACACTCCGAAGATCTCGCCGAAGTAGCTGGAAAGTCCAGCAAAGCTTAAGGCTCAACGCAAGTGCCGGCTCTCAAGCAAACCGGCCCTGAGATATCGCAAATCTCGATGGCCGGCTTGCTCCATCCGACAAGAATTGATCAGCAACTTGAAGCTGCTTCTTTGCTGGTCTTCATGGAACAATCACGATCGATCCATGCCCGCTTTCCTCTTTGACCGCCAGAAGAGCCTGATTGGCATCATCCAGCGAGAATTTCGTGACTTGCGGACGAATATTGAGATCATGCGCAATCTTGAGGAAGTCACGCGCATCCTGCCGGGTCATGTTGGCGACGCTGCGTATCTGCCGCTCGCCCCAAAGCAGTTTGTCATAGTCGAAGGCGGGCATCCGGTCCAGATGAATGGCATTAATTGCAACTACTCCGCCCTTACGCAAGCTTGAAAGGGCGCTCACCACCACCTTTCCGCTTGGAGCAAACGTGATGACGCGGTCGAGCGGCACGGGGGGCATCTCATCTTCTCTGCCCACCCAAGTCGCACCGAGCGATGCAGCCAAGCTTCGATGGGATTCGCCTCGAGTTACAACATAGACTTCGCAGCCCCACGATTGCAGGATGGGGATTGCCAGACTTGCGGAGCTGCCAAAGCCAAAAAGTCCGACTCGTTCGCCATGCGCAACATCTGCAACTCGTAAGCTGCGAAAACCGATGATACCGGCGCACAGCAAGGGTGCGACATGAACGTCGTCGAGTCCAGAGGGCAACGAAAAAGTGAAGTCTGTGCGCGCAAGGACGTATTCGGCGTATCCCCCGTTTACCGTGTATCCGGTGAAAGTAGGCTTATCACACAGGTTCTCCATCCCGTGACGGCAGTGCCAGCAATCGCCATCGACGCCGCCCATCCAGGAAACACCGACCCGCGATCCCAGCGGCAACTCTGCCGTCTCGCCTTCGACAACTTCTCCCACAATCTGGTGGCCAGGGATAAATCGCGATTGGATCGACGGTAAATCGCCTTCAACGATGTGCAGGTCCGTGCGGCAGACTCCACAAGCGACGACCCGAAGCAAAATCTCTCCGGGCTCCGGCCGTGGGCGCGGAACATCCTCGATTTGAAGGTACCGACCTGGAGCTGTATCTCTTGAGGTGAATATGGCTGCCTTCAAGTGACTCTGTCCTCCCGAAGCTCTCCTCAGCCAGCATACTGTGGACCGCACAGAATTCGAGCTTACTCGAAAACTCTTCGACCACAAGTTTAAGGTCGTTAAGCAATCTAAGGAGTCGGGCAAGAGCATAGCTGCCTCCGCGATGCTCTTGCGTCGCGCTCGACTTATTTTGCGAGGACGAAGGAAGAGTGCGGCAGATTGTCACCCTTCGTTCTCTTCCCGCTTTCGAGCTCAAGCAGCTTTAATCGTCTTGCTTTTCGACCCAATGCACTCCATCAGATCTGTCCAGGACTTGACGAATGACGCAGCTCCTTCATCCTGGAGTTGCGATCCGAGAGCATCTGTGTCAATGCCCGCTTTGGCAAATCTTTCCAGACCACCGGCATGAATTGGCAAGCTTTCGCCAATCGTCCCATGATCGGCCAGAGCTTTCAAAGTGGTCTCGGGCATGGTGTTCACGGTGAAGGGTGCGGCAAGAGCCTCGATATATAGTGTGTCCGGTGCTTTGGGATCCTTGGTTCCGGTGCTGGCAAATAGGAGGCGCTGGGCGCGTGCGCCGGCGTTGAAGATACGCTGCCAGCGAGGCGAGGCGAGTTGCATACGATAACTCTCATAGGTTTGTCCAGCGATGGCGATGCCGAGCTGGTTCCGTAGTTCTTCGGGAGCCTTGTCCGCTATCACAACATCCCAGCGACTGACAAACAACGAAGCAACGGAGCTGACGTCGGGATTCAGTCCGGAATCGATGCGCCGCTCAATGCCGCGCAGGTAAGCCGCTGCCGCCGCGACGTACTGTGCGGAGGAAAACAAAAGCGTCACGTTGACCGGGATGCCTGCGAAGATCGCCTCCTCGATGGCAGGCAGGCCTTCCTTAGTACCCGGTATTTTGATAAAGAGATTCGGTCTTTCGGCACGGGCATGAAGATCTTTCGCTGCCGCAAGAGTGGAGGACGTGTCGTGAGCTAGCAAAGGCGAAACCTCGAGGGACACCCACCCGTCCACGCCATTGGTCTGGTCGTGGATCGGGCGAAAGAGATCCGCAGCATTCTTAAGATCCTCGATGGCCAGCTCGAAGAACAACGCTTCGCCTGACTTGCCTTCCTTCACCTTCTGGCTGATAGGAGCGTCATAGTCACGACTGTTCTTGATGGCGTGATCGAAGATTGTGGGGTTCGAGGTGAGCCCCGTGACCGAGAACTCCTGAATATAGCGAGGCAGCGTTCCGCTCACCAGCAGTCCGCGGGTGATGTTGTCGAGCCAAAGACTTTGACCCAATTCGTAGAGTTTCTTGGTCGCTATCATCATTTCTCTCCTGGACAGCAGGTGCGTCGTTCATATGAGGGGTTGCGATCAATGGAGGCCGAGATATGGCTATGTGGGGCCGGTTATCCCCGTGTCTCTCCGAGGTGGGGGTTATGCCAACGATCACCTACAGCGAGGATTGCGTCGGCTTCTTTTGGACCCCAGCTATGGCGCTTGTAGATGCGGACCTTCGGGTGGCGCTTAAGGACGGAGTCAACGACCGCCCATGCTGCCTCGACCGCGTCCTCACGGGTGAAGAGGGCTCCGTCGCCGTGCATAACATCGCTCAATAGCCGCTCGTAGGGAGCTTCCTGCCCCGGCTGCTCTTCCAACAAGTAGAGTTCTCGCTGCTCCCCGGTGAATTCTGCTCCCGCAATCTTGACCCGAGCAGCGAGCGCAATGGCGGAATCGGGCGAGAGCCGGAAGCGCAGATAGTTAGCTCTGCCCGTGCTCGGCTCGGAATCGGCAAAAAGGCTCTGTGGAGACGGCTTCAGCTGCACCAGAATTTCGGTTGCATTTTCTGCCAGGTATTTACCCGACCGCAGGTACCAAGGCACTCCTTGCCAGCGCCATGAGTCGATAAAAAGCCGCAGCGCACAGAAGGTCTCGACGTCGGATGTCTTCGCCACGTCTTTCTCCTTGCGGTAGCCGACGTATTGACCGCGGGCTACATCGCTCGACTTCAAGGGCCGCATGACCTGAAACACTTTGGCTTTCTCCGTGTGCACGGCCCCAAAGTCCCTGGTGGCTGGCGGCTCCATGGCGAGCAGTGCCACCACTTGGAAGAGATGGTTCTGAATTACATCGCGCAGGCAGCCGGCGGTCTCGTAGAATGCCCCCCGACCCTTCACGCCGAATGTTTCGGACAGAGTTATCTGGACGCTGGCCACATAGTTTCTGTTCCAGATCGGCTCGAGGAAGGAGTTGGCGAAGCGGAAGTAGAGGATATTCATGATCGCCTCCTTCCCGAGGAAGTGGTCGATGCGGAAGATCGAGTCTTCCGGAAACACCGAGTGCGCAACGCGGTTGAGCTCGCGCGCGGAGGCAAGGTCACGCCCAAATGGCTTTTCGACGATGACCCGCGCGTTTTTAGCCAGACCCGCGGCGCCAAGCCCCTTGATCACCGTTTCGAAGAGCGACGGTGGAATGGCGAGATAGTGCGCCGGACGCCGGGTGCTGCCCAACTCCTTCTTGATCGCGGCGAATGTGGCTGGGTCCTTGTAATCGCCGCTCACATAATGGAATAAGGACAGAAGAGTGTGAAGAGCCTGCTTATCGTCGATTCCGCCCGATCGCTCGATGCTGTCCGTCACGCGTTTATGCAGGCGTTCCCAGCTCCACTTTGGAAAAGCTACGCCGATCACGGGCACCTTGAGTGTGCCGTGTTTGACCATGGCATAAAGGGCGGGAAAGGTCATCTTGTGAGCGAGGTCGCCCGTCACTCCGAAGAGCGCCAGCGCGTCCGACTGGGACCGAGCCATCAGGCACTCCCCTTGGCGGCTGCTTTTTCCTCGTGTCCACCGAACTCGAAGCGAAGCGCGGACAAGAGCTTATCGGCGAAGTCATCCTCGCCACGCGAGCTGAAACGTTCGTAGAGCGCGGCGCTGAGTACGGGGGCCGGGACGGACTCGTCGATCGCCGCCCTGATCGTCCAGCGTCCCTCGCCCGAATCCGACACTCTGCCGGCAAACTTCGCAAGATCGGGGCTGTCGAGCAGCGAGGTTGCGGCAAGATCCAACAGCCAGGAGGCGATGACGCTGCCGCGGCGCCAGACCTCGGTGACGTCAGCAAGGTTCAGGTCGTAGGCATAGTGCTCGGGATCGCGCAGCGGTGTGGTCTCGGCGTCGACTGTGCTCTTCTGCTTGCCGACGTTAGCGTGGCGCAGAATATTCAAGCCTTCTGCGTAGGAGGCCATCATGCCGTACTCGATGCCATTGTGAACCATCTTGACGAAGTGTCCCGCGCCATTGGGACCACAGTGCAGATAACCGTGTTCGGCGGTGCCGCCGATCTTCTGACGGCCCGGCGTACGTGGAGCCTCTTCGATTCCTGGAGCCAGAGCGGCGAAAATCGGTTCGAGGCCTCGGACAACGTCTTCACCGCCGCCGATCATCAAGCAGTAGCCGCGCTCCGATCCCCAGACTCCACCGCTGGTTCCTACATCCACATAATGGATACCCTTTGGCTTCAAGTCCGCCGCACGGCGAATGTCATCGTGGTAGTAAGAGTTACCGCCATCGATAAGAACGTCGTCCGGTTCGAGGAGTGGGACGAGGCTCTTCAACGTTGGATCGACAGCAGCCGCCGGCACCATCATCCAGATGGCGCGCGGCTTTTTCAATTTATCCGCAAAGTCTTCGAGCGAGGCCGATGCGACTGCACCCTCCTTCGCGAGCGCCTGGACGGTTTCCTGATTGGTGTCGTAGACGACGCAATCGTGGCCGGCTTTCTGAAGCCGCAGCACCATATTGGTTCCCATCCTGCCGAGACCGATCATGCCGAGTTCCATGTGATTCCTTTCGATTAGTTCTGCTGTTCGAGTGCCTGTACTTTTTCCACGCGGCGTCGGTGACGGGATGCGTTGCTGAAGTGAGCGGCCAGGAAGGTCTCGACCAGTTCCCAGGCGAGCGCTGAACCAATGACTTTTCCGCTGAGACAAAAGACATTCATGTCGTCGTCTTCGACTCCCTGGCGGGCGGAGAACACGTCATGGATCAGTCCTGCACGGACACCGGGGACCTTGTTCGCGGCGATCGAAGCGCCAACGCCGCTGCCACAGAGCGCAATTCCACGCTCGACCTCGCCAGCCGCAACGGCCCTGGCCAACGGGATGATGAAGTCGGGATAATCATCCGCGGGATTAAGTTGGTGCGCACCGAAATCGACAATTTCGCACCCCGAATTTCGCAGCGACTCTTCCAGTTGTCCTTTGAGGGCAAAGGCTCCATGGTCCGCCGCAATGCCCACCCGCATTACGATTTCCTCTGGGTTTTGAGAAGCAAGTGATGCGCCCGGCTGCAGATGTTATCCACGGTGAAGCCGTAGTGCTCCATCACGACCGGACCAGGAGCCGAGGCTCCGAAAGTGTCGACCGCGATCACCTCGATCTGAGGTCCGACATACGATCTCCAGCCGAGTGAGACGCCGGCCTCAATCGCCAGGAGTGGTACACCCGGAGTGAGGACCTCGTCTCGATATTCGTCTGATTGGGCGGAGAAGAGGTTTGTGCTCGGCGCGCTCACCACTCTCACCTGGATGTCTTCTTTTGCGAGGCGATCACGACTCTCCAAAGCAAGATGCACTTCAGAACCCGTCGCGATCAGAATTACGTCAGGCCGGGTTCCGGCGTCGCAGTCGGCGAGGATATACCCGCCGAGTGGAACGCCCTCTGGAATCGCTGGATAGTGGGTCAAGTCGAGAACGGGAAGTCCCTGGCGAGTGAGGACCAGAGCGACCGGGCCTTCGTTACGCCCTATAGCGATGCGCCACGCTGCCACCGTCTCATTCGCATCCGCCGGCCGCAGGACGACTATGCCGGGGATTGATCGCAATCCGAGCAGTTGTTCGACAGGCTGATGGGTGGGGCCGTCTTCACCCATGGCCAGGCTGTCATGAGTGAAGACGTAAATCACGGGAAGATGGTTCATAGCGGCAAGCCGCATCGGAGGACGCATGTAGTCGCTGAAGACCAGGAAGGTGCCGCCGTAAGGAATGAGGCCGTGGTGCAGCGCCATGCCATTCAGGATGGCGCCCATGGCGTGCTCCCTGATGCCGAAATGCATGTTGTGTCCGGCCCAGTTTTCCGGTTCGAAGTTCCCGGCTCCCTCCATGTTCGTGTGAGTGCTGGGAGCAAGATCGGCCGAGCCGCCCATCAACTCCGGTAGATGCGAGGCGAGAACCTCGATTGTTTTTCCCGATGCGATGCGGGTTGCCATCGGACCGTCCGCCGAAGTGAACGTCGGGAGATCCGCATCCCAGCCTTTGGGAAGCTGCCTGGCTATGACTCGCTCGAACTCCGCGGCAAGGTCAGGATGTTCATTCCCGTAGATCTGAAAACGCCGCTCCCAATCCGTCTGTGCAGTACTCCCTCGCTTCACCGCTTCACGAAAATGCTCCAGGGCCTCCTCCGGAATATGAAAGAGTGGCGCCACCGGCCAGCCCAGACCCTCCTTGGTCAAGCGGACTTCCTCTACACCAAGAGGCTCCCCGTGGGCCGCGGCGGTGTCCTGCTTGTGGGGACTTCCGAATCCGAGGTGAGTGCGGACCGCAATGATGGAGGGACGGCTGGTCTCCTGTTGGGCAGTTCTTAGCGCGGATTCCAACGCTTCGAGATCATTGCTCTGCTCGACATGTTGGACATGCCAGCCGAAAGCCGCGAATCGGGCCATACGGTCTTCGGTAAAGGCCAGCTCCGTGCTGCCTTCGATCGTAATGTGATTGTTGGCATAGAGAACGATGAGCTTGCCGAGCCTAAGATGGCCAGCATCGGAACCGGCCTCCGAAGAGATGCCTTCTTCGAGATCGCCATCGCTCGCGAGGACATAGGTGTAATGGTCCACGATCTGATGACCGGGCCGATTGAAGCGCGCCGCGAGTGACACCTCGGCGATGGCCATGCCGACGGCATTAGCGAATCCTTGGCCTAATGGGCCTGTTGTCCCTTCAACACCTGCAGTCTTCCCGTATTCCGGATGACCCGGAGTGCGGCTACCCCATTGGCGAAATCGCTCGAGTTCCTCCACCGACAAGTCGAAGCCCGTGACATGCAGCAGAGCATACAGGAGCGCGCATCCGTGTCCGGCCGAGAGAACGAAGCGGTCGCGATCGGGCCAGAGAGGGTCCTGCGGATTGAACTTGAGCAGCCGATCCCACAGAGTGTAGGCCATAGTCGCTGAACCAAGCGGCAGTCCTGGATGACCTGAGTTGGCCTTCTGTACCATGTCCACCGCCAGAAAGCGCAGCGTGTTGATACATAACTCATCCAATGCAGGCGGAGCGAGGGTTGCTGCAAGTGCTGTCGGAGCTGCCATGGCTGCGTTGTCTCTCTTCTTGTTATGCGGGTACATAACCTGTGTGGAAGACTCGGGCAATCGACTACGATTTCAATGCGTTGCCCTGACACGTGGAATGCTGGCATTGGCAGGTTAGTTCTGTCATGCTTTTCGCATCGGCACAGGTCTTACTACAGTATTTCTTTCCTTCGGGCGGGACACAGCTACAAGCAGGACGTGCGCATTTCGATGTTGCCGTCATAAGAACTCCTTGGTGTCGAATGTGCTATTGAGAAGGAACATTGTGCGAATAAACCTGCTCATCCGATCGGGCGGCCGCCCGATCGGCACATGACAAGAGCATCGCACCGGCGCTACACGCAGTCTGTTCGGTTTTGCTCATCCTCTTTGCGCTATCTAACCGCCGGATTTCGAAGGTCTTCCACAATCGATGCTCCGTGTTTCTCGCCTTGTTTGAAGCGCCTCAGAGATTGATGGTCAGGCATCTTTCCACAGCGCCCATCTCACTGCAAGGAAGCCTGCTCCCGTGATAGCCAATCCCGCAGCACCGGTGAAGATTCGACCATTCGTGAGCAAAACGGAACAGACTCTGGATCTATCCGGGGAAGATACTGCCAGCAAGCGTGCCGACGATGAGCATAGCCGTTCGCGTTCGAGGTGAGGCCTGTGTGGATTCTGAAATGACAACGCAAGCCACACCTACGAATTGCGGCGCAGTAGTCTCGGTGCGAGGCAGCGTTGTCGATGTCCGGTTTGACGAGCGCTTGCCGCCGATCTTCTCCGTTCTGCACGTCGGGGCGAAAGAGAAGGTCGTCATCGAGGTGATGGAACAGCTCGATGCGCACCGAGTGCGAGGTATTGCACTGACGCCCACACAGGGCCTCGCCCGAGGAATGGCGGTCGAGGATACAGGCGCGCCTCTGCAAGCGCCGACCGGAAAGAAGATCATTTCGAGAATGTTCGATGTATTCGGTAGCGCCATCGATCGCCAGCCGGCGCCCTCGGACATAACGTGGAGGAGCGTCCATCGTACACCGCCGCCATTGTCGGAGCGTTCCACCAAATCCGAGATCTTCGAGACGGGCATCAAGGCGATCGATGTGCTTGTTCCGCTGGAGCGTGGCGGCAAGGCGGGCCTGTTTGGCGGCGCGGGTGTCGGTAAGACGGTGCTGCTCACCGAGATGATTCACAACATGATCGGACATCAGCAGGGGGTCAGTATCTTCTGTGGGATCGGGGAACGCTGCCGCGAAGGAGAAGAGCTCTATAGCGACATGAAGGAGGCTGGCGTTCTTCAAAACATGGTCATGGTCTACGGTCAGATGAATGAGCCGCCGGGCAGCCGATTTCGGGTGGGCGATGTGGCGCTGACAATGGCGGAATATTTCCGTGACGACGAGCACAGGGATGTGCTTTTGCTGATCGATAATATCTTCCGTTTCATTCAAGCGGGAATGGAGGTATCCGGTCTAATGGGACAGATGCCGTCCCGACTCGGCTATCAGTCCACGATGAGCACGGAGTTATCGGGGCTGGAGGAGCGTATTGCAAACACCCATGCGGGAGCTATCACATCCATCCAGGCGGTGTATGTACCGGCGGACGATTTGACCGACCCGGCGGCGGTGCATGTGTTTTCGCATCTCTCCGCGTCGATCGTGCTCTCCCGCAAGCGGGCGAGCGAAGGGCTCTATCCGGCCATCGACCTCCTCCAATCCAACTCAAACATGGCGACGCCCGGCATCGTCGGAGAGCGACATTACAAACTGGCTCAAGAGATCCGGAAGACCCTTGCGCAGTACGAGGCGCTCAAGGATATTGTTGCGATGCTCGGCTTGGAGCAGCTTTCTGCCGAAGACCGCAACGCGGTCGCACGCGCCCGGCGACTGGAGCGTTTCCTGACGCAACCGTTCTTCGCCACCGAGCAGTTCAGCGGGACCAAAGGGAAGCTTGTGAGCCTCAAGGACTCACTCGATGGTTGCGAACGCATTCTCCGGGATGAATTCAAGGATTATCCGGAGAGTGCCCTCTATATGATCGGAGCGATCGACGAGGCGAAGAAATCGAGCACACCACCACAATCGGCAACTCCTTCGCAACCTGGAGCATCACCGCAACCGGACCTTCCACCGAACAGCGAACCGGCCGGCGTCCATGGATCTTAAAATCCTTCTTCCCACCAAAATCTTCGCCGAGAAGACGAATGTTTCGCGCATCATCGCGGAGACTCGGGAAGGATCGTACGGACTCTTGCCTCATCGCCTCGACTGCGTCGCGGCGCTTACGCCTGGGATCTTGACTTACGAGACCAGAGAGGATGGAGCGGTTTACCTGGCCGTCGATGAAGGCGTGCTGGTTAAAACCGGTGCGAATGTCATCATCTCCGTGCGCCGCGCAATAGGCGGCGCGGATCTCAGCCAACTTCACGATGCGGTCAAACGCCAGTTTCTAGCGCTCGACGAAGAGGAGCGGAACGTTCGTGCAGCGGTCGCCAAGATGGAAGTCGGCCTGATCAGCCGTTTTGCAAAGTTTCAACATGAGCGATGAGTTGATAAATCGATCTTCGAACCATGAGACGGTCTTTGTCCGGCAGGTAGTCCCGAAGATCACGCGCAAGCTCCAAGTGCAGCGCGGCGGCAAACAAGATGTCTGGTTTGGTCTTGGCATGTTCGGACTGATCGGTTGGTCCGTAACGGTCCCGACTCTGCTGGGTGCGATGCTTGGCCTCTGGTTAGACGGGCGCCACCTGGGAGGCCGTTCCTGGACGCTCATGCTTCTGGTAGCCGGATTGGTGCTCGGCTGTGCGAACGCCTGGCATTGGGTCGCTCGGGAAAACAACGCTATGCATGACGATCCGGAGGAGAAAGATGTATGAAACGCCAAGTATCATCCTCTCGCTGCTCGCGGGAGGCTTGTTCGGGGCAATCTTCTTCGGTGGTCTCTGGTGGACGATTCGGCGGGCGCTTTCTTCCGAATTGCCGGCGCTCTTATTCGCCTGCAGCCTTCTCCTGCGGACGATCTTTACCGTTGCTGGATTCTATTTTGTCTCGCATGGTGATTGGCGGAAGTTGCTGGCTTGCCTGCTCGGATTTCTCTTTGCACGCGTTGTTGTGGCGCGGCTGACGTGCAAGCCGATGGAAACAAGAGTTCGGATCGTCGAAGCAGGTGGAAGATGAATCTCACTTCTGACCAGGTGATTTTCTGGCAGCATGGCTTTCTCAAACTCAACGAGACGATCGTCACGACCTGGGTCATGATGATCGTGATGGCGTTCGGCGCGAAACTGATCACCCACGCACTGGTGATCGAAGGAGCCGCCTCACGTTGGCAGGCATCGCTCGAGATCGTTGTAACAACCCTGGAGCAACAGCTTGAGGATGTGGGCTTGAGCGAAACGGGAAAGTATTTACCTTTTCTGGGCACGCTCTTCCTTTTTGTAGCGATGTGCAGCCTGTGCATTGTGATCCCCGGATATAAACCGCCGACAGGCTCACTCTCGACGACCGCAGCGCTGGCGCTGTGTGTATTCGTAGCGGTCCCTCTTTTTGGTATCAGGGAGCAGGGCCTGGGCAGCTATCTCAAAACCTATACTCAACCGACCTTGATCATGCTGCCGTTCAACATCGTCAGTGAACTCTCGCGCACCTTGGCGCTGGCCGTTCGACTATTCGGCAACATGATGAGCGGTGTGATGATCGTCGGCATCCTGCTTACGATTACGCCCTTCATCTTTCCGATTGTCATGACGGCCCTCGGCCTGCTCACCGGTATGGTCCAAGCCTACATCTTCACCATTCTGGCCGCTGTCTATATTGCAGCCGCGACCGCTGTACCCAAACCGAAGCTCCAACCTCAGGCGGTTCCTGAGCCAAAACATTGAGTTCGCGACGTAAACAAGTGGAGGTCTCATGGATAGCAACACCGTCATCGCCGTAGCATCGATCGTCACAGCCGGGCTAACCATTGGCATTGGCTCAGCGGGCCCAGCGCTCGGCGAGGGCCGAGCAGTCGCCACCGCTCTGACCTCCGTTGCGCAGCAGCCAGACTCTTCGTCCACGATCACCCGAACACTCTTCGTCGGCCTTGCGATGATCGAATCGTTGGCGATTTACTGCTTCGTCGTGTCGATGATTCTTATCTTCGCGAACCCCTTCTGGAATCACGTTATCGCCCAAGCCGGAGGGAAGTGAGCCATGCTCATCGACTGGTTTACCGTCGGAGCCCAGGTGTTGAATTTCCTGATCCTGGTGTGGTTGCTGAAGCGTTTTCTCTATAAACCCATCCTCAACGCCATCGACGTTCGAGAAAAGCGCATTGCCGCTGAACTTGCAGATGCCGGCGCCAAGAAGTCCGAGGCGCAGAAAGAGCGCGACGACTTTCAAAACAAAAACAAAGCCTTCGATGAACAACGCGGCGCGCTCCTTGGCAAGGCTACCGACGAAGCAAAGGCAGAACGCGAGCGCCTCCTCGGCGAAGCACGAAAAGATGCGGATGGTTTGCGTGCGGGACAAGCGGCCGCCTTGCGAAATGATCAAACCAGGCTGGGCACTGAGATTACGCGTATGGCCACAGTGGAAGTCTTTGGAATCGCCCGAAAGACTCTTGCGGACCTCGCCACGGCGAGTCTCGAAGAACGCATCGGTGAGGTGTTCACGCGCCGCCTGCACCAGATGGACGGAAGCGCGAAGGAAGAGATGGGTAAGGCCCTCAACACTTCATCTGATCCGGCTCTCGTGCGAAGCGTCTTCGATATGCCCACGGAGCAGAAAGCCGCGATCCAGAATGCGCTCAATGAGAGCTTCTCGGCTCAAATCCGGCTCCGGTTCGAAACTGCGCCGGATTCGATCTGCGGAATCGAACTGACCGCAAACGGGCAAAGGGTCGCATGGAGCATCGCGGACTATATTGACTCGCTGGATCAGAAGGTAGGCGCATTCCTGGGCGCGCAACCCGATGCCCAATCCAAACCGGCAGCCGAAGCCGCGCCGCAGCCAAACCCCGAGAACACGCCGGCGCCGAACGGCGTCGTACATGCCGAGGCGAGATGAGCGCCGCGCCCGGCATCTTCGAAACGGCTCTCGATCGCGCATTCACCGGCATGCGTCAGACCCGTGAGGCTTTCATCCCGCAGCTGACGCCGCGCGAAGTGGGCGTCATAACGAACGTCTCCACCGGTATTGCCACAGTTTCGGGTCTTCCCGGCGCAGGCTATGAAGAGTTGTTGAAGTTTTCTGGAGATCTGCTCGGCATCGCATTCAACCTGGATGAAGATGAAATCGGCGTCATTCTGCTCGGCGAATATCAGGACCTGCACGCCGGAGATGAAGTCGAACGCACCGGACGGGTCATGGACGTGGTGGTCGGAGACGGTCTGTTGGGGCGCGTGATCGACCCCCTGGGCAAACCGCTCGACGGCAAAGGACCGATCGTCGCGGACGAGCGGCTTCCGGTAGAGCGTCCGGCGCCGGCGATCATGGACCGCGCGCCCGTCGTCGTGCCTTTGCAGACCGGGCTGAAGGTCATCGATGCGCTCATTCCGATCGGGCGCGGCCAGCGCGAATTGATTCTAGGAGACCGTCAGACGGGCAAGACGGCTATCGCGATCGACGCCATCCTGAATCAACGCGGTCAAAATGTACTTTGTGTGTATTGTGCAATCGGCCAGCGTGCTTCCGCCGTCGCCAAAGTCGTAGCCAACCTCCGCGAAAAAGGCGCGATGGATTACACCGTGGTTGTCGTCGCAGAAGGCAACGATGCGCCGGGCCTTGTCTATATCACGCCTTATGCGGCGACGAGCATCGCAGAGCATTTCATGGAAAAGGGACGCGATGTGCTTATTGTCTACGACGATCTGACGCAGCACGCCCGCGCCTACCGCGAGCTTTCTCTCCTGCTTCGCCGCCCGCCCGGCCGAGAGGCATTTCCCGGCGATATTTTCTACATTCATTCCCGGATGCTGGAGCGGGCAACGCATCTGAGCAAGGAACGAGGAGGCGGCTCTCTCACCGCGCTGCCCATCATTGAAACAGACGCGCAGGATATCTCCGCCTACATCCCGACCAATCTTATCTCGATCACAGACGGCCAGGTCTACCTTTCTCCCACGCTGTTCGAACTTGGAAACCTTCCTGCAGTCGACGTCGGCAAGTCCGTGTCGCGGGTAGGCGGGGCGGCGCAGAGAGCCGCCTATCGCGCAGTCGCCGGAAATCTGAAGCTCGCCTACTCGCAGTTCGAGGAATTGGAAGCATTCGCCAAGTTTGGCACCCGTCTTGACGAATCCACTCGGAAGATCATCGATCACGGACAGCGCATCCGCGCATGCCTCAAACAGCCGGAATCCCAGCCAGTATCGATGCTCGAGCAGATCACCGTTCTGCT
>Ga0210385_10000855_pt1 | contig 19602 bp, 11 predicted proteins | sample IncBWH26OmetaG_FD_160107 | JGI IMG/M metagenome (GOLD analysis project Ga0210385, IMG submission 160107) | Forest soil microbial communities from Barre Woods Harvard Forest LTER site, Petersham, Massachusetts, United States - Inc-BW-H-26-O ...
CGATATCGAGAAGCGTCGTCACCGCGAGCACGGCGAAGGCATCGCCCATCGACGCCTCCACCAGCAGCGTGACCGCCACTTCTCGGCGCAAACGCACCTGCTGCAGAACCGGCAAAAGGATCGAGCTGCTGATGCAGCCCATCACTGCGCCGATCAACGCCGCGTTGAGCCACGGAAAATGAAACGCGTACCGGCACGCGGCCGCCACTGCCGCGCCCGATAGCACGTAACTGAAGAGCGAAAGGAACAGTCCCGAGCCGAAGTGCCGCAGGATCTCCTTCAACTTCAGATCGAGCCCGCCCTCAAACAAAATCAGGATCAGCGCGAGCGTGCCGAAGCCGTGCGTGGCGCCGCGAAAAATATCGGGATTCGCCCAATGCAGCACCGGCCCAATCAGGACGCCGGTGGCCATCAGTATCACCACGTCCGGCACGTGCGTGAAGCGCACCAGGCGATTGGCCACAAACGCCAGCACGAGCAGGCCGCCCAGCAGCGCGAAGAAGAAGGAAAGATCCATTAGTTGGCCGCGGCCAGAGACGGCCAGGGAGCCCCAATCGAATGATGATTGAGGAAATCAGGCTATGGCGCAATAAGGATCATCTGGTAGCGATCCGGGTTAGTTCGCCAAAAACTGTTTCAGCGCGTCTGCCATTTTCTGAAACGCGTCCGAATAGTCTTTCGAGTTGTAGTTGTCGCCGCCCTTCACGAAATCGTGATTCGCGTCGGGATAGACGGTCAGGTCGAAAGACTTGCCGGCCGCCTTGGACGCGTCCTGCAGCGTGGTGTCGTTGGCAGCGGTGCAGCAGCCGTCGCGAAAGTGATCTTTACCGCCGGCGAACACGACCAGAGGCACCGCCAGCCGATTCGCGAAGCCCGGCACATTTTTAATAAAAGCGTTCGCTGGATACCAGACGACGATTCCCGCCACTTGATCGGACCACGGCGCGCCGTAATACATCGCCTCGCCGCCGCCCAGAGAGAATCCCACGAGCGCAACTTTTCCGGGCAGCGCGTGCGGCATCGCCACCGCCTGATCGATCGCGGACTTCACTGCGGCGCCGTGCGTGTTTTCCTCGGCATTGCCGTCGAAGAGCACCACGTCGTATCCAAGCTGAGCGATCTGGCTTGCCACTTCCGTGTAATGCGCCGGGCCGGACATTCCCGACGACAAAACGACGACGCGTCCCTTTCCCTGCGGCGGAGGAAATTCCTGCTGCGCCTGCACGGTCTGAATTCCTGCAAGAAGCACGGCCGCCATCGCTGCCCATTTAATTAGTCTAATTAGAATGTTCATGAGTGCGCTCTCCTTCGATTCTCAATAATCGCCGGAATTGTACACCGCTGCGAGCCGCGCCGGAACAGTGCGAGGAGTTGTCTGGGACCCTCGAGTGAGCTAACATAGGTTAGCTAAGGAGCTGCAATGAGTATCGTCACCATCCACCAAGCCAAGACAAACCTTTCCCGGCTGATTGAGAAGGCTTCAGAGGGGGAGGAAGTGATCATTGCACGCGGGTCAAAACCCGTGGCCCGGCTCGTTCCGGTCGGCGAGGTAAAAGGCAAGCGCCAGCCAGGATCGTTGAAAGGCAAGTTGCATGTCGGGCCCGAATTCTTCGAACCCCTTCCGATCAGCGAACTGACGTCCTGGGAATAGTCCAATTGCGCGCACTCCTCGACACGCATGCTTTGCTGTGGTGGCTTTCCGATGATTCTGCGCTGACGTGAACTGCTCGAAGAATCATTGCTGAAACCAAAAACACGCTGATCGTTAGTGCCGCTTCGGCTTGGGAAATCGCCATCAAGGTCCGGCTGGGGAAACTCCCGACGGCGACTGACCTGGCAGCGGATTTTTCTGGCCTGATTGAACGCGAAGGTTTTCAACCGTTGGCCATATCTGCAGAGCATGGCATTCGCGCCGGACTCCTCCCTGGCCCTCACAAGGACCCCTTCGACCGCATGCTCATCGCCCAAGCTCAGGCCGAGCATATTCCTATCATCAGTAACGAAGCAGCTTTCCAAAGCTACGGCGTGCGACGCATCTGGTGAAGAGTAGTTTGCATTGTCGCCAAAGGGTGGGCGCTCCGGCGTTCCTTCGCGCAAGTCCAGTCTTCGTTGTCCTCAACGATGAGCCGCAGTCTCATAGATGATCCACACGATGAAGGCAATTGCACCCAGCGGAATGGAGTGGGAATACCGTGGCATTGGAAATCCTCGCAGGCTGCAAAGATGTGTGACGGATTCGAGGAATGAAGCATTCGTCTTGCCCCTTCCCGAGCGGGTTAAACCCCCTCCGCTGCTAAACCCCAAACTGTCGAAGATGATGATCCAGATGCTTATACATCAATATCGCCCACTGATCCGGCGTCAACGGCCCAAAGAAGCTATGCGGATGCTTGGTGCATCCCGCAGGACCGGCCGCGGCAAACCGATCGATCAACGCGAACAACTTCTCTCGTTCCGTTCCCAGGTTCCGTTCATCTCTAACCACCAGATCCTCTATGGTCGGTGAGTTCCGCCGCATCGGTTCGTCGTCTCTTAGAGCCAGAGGCTTCACAATCCACCCCAGCAGCCGCCCCACGAATACCCGCGGCGGGGTCTTGTCCCCTAGCGCCAACTCCAATCCCCCCGAGCAGTGCGCCACCGCTTGCGGCGCATTCATCGTGCCCCACAGCCTCTGGCTGTCCGGCTTCAGCAACGCAATCCGTTCCTTCACTTCCTGCACCCTTGCCGCTTCAAAAAGACTTTTCATATGCCCCGCACCTGTGGTCATCCAGGAACCCAGAACGCCATGCTGTCGAAGTATAAATCAGCCACGCCGGCACGGCCGCACTTGCAACTGCTGATAGGCGACTTATCAGAACTCGCAATGGTTATTGATTCAGCGAGAGCGGCGTAACTCCAATGCGGGGCAGGTTCTAAGAACGGCGCGCCAAAGGGGAAGATTTTAGAACTTTCCTGGGAAGTTTCATGGCAGTGTTGCTCCAGTTCGATCCCCCCGGCCGTGCGCCTTGCGCGCCAGGACGTATCACTTAGTCGGGCCCTGCTGCGGTGAGTGTTGACTCGCGACTTGGATGGTAATTCCCGGGCTCTGCTGGTCGTAAAAGCGGTCTGGGATTCGCTAGAGGCAGTCGTCCGGTAACGCGGCTTCTCGGGAGTTTCCTACGGACTGAGATAGGCTTTGCCCGACAATCTGTTCAGAAACGGGGGACGGGGGGAGCATTCGCTTCAACGCTTCAGTGACGCTGGGAGTCAGCGATCTAATAAAAGCCCCGTCGCGAGCAATTATCTGGTGAGGGGTTGTTCGTGCAGCCCGCGTCGGTATAGCATCGAGGCATCGGAAAGGAGTTCCCGTTGTCGTCAGTTGGGGCTCAGAACCGCGTCGAATGGCCGCCCCTCCCGCTTCGGCAGTGGAAGGACACCTGCGCGACCCTGCACATGTGGACGCAAATCGTTGGCAAGATTCGCCTCGCACTCACTCCGCTCGTTAACCACTGGTGGAATGTGCCGTTATACGTCAACGCACGCGGGCTTACCACCTCTCCGATACCGTACCGCAATGATCCTTTCGAGCTGTGCTTCGACTTTCTCGATCAGCAACTCGTGCTGCAGTTAAGTGAGGGGACACGCAAGTCGCTCCCGCTCAAGCCTATGCCGGTCGCCGATTTCTACCGGGAAGTCATGGACATGCTGAGATCGAGTGGAATTGAGGTAACGATCTGGCGGATGCCCGTTGAAGTCCCCGATCCGATCCCGTTCGATCAGGACCGCGTGCATGCCGCATACGATCCAGAAGCGGCACGGACGTTCTGGAGGATTCTGCTGAGCGTCCAATGCGTCTTTGAGGAGTTCAGGTCGAGGTTCATCGGCAAATGCAGCCCCATACATTTCTTCTGGGGCAGCTTCGATCTGGCCGTGACTCGCTTTTCGGGTCGACCTGCACCGGAGCGGCCCGGAGCGGATCGCATAACCCGCGAAGCATATTCGCACGAAGTCAGCAGCGTCGGGTTTTGGCCAGGAAGCGGCACGATCGCTGACCCGGCATTCTACTCATACACCGCACCCGAGCCGCCTGGGTTTCGTGATTGGCTCGTTCGACCGGCGGCGGCACGGTACGATACGCAACTTAGCGAGTTCATCGTCATGTACGACCACGTGCGGAGTTCAGCATCGCCAAGCGCAGCGTTGCTGGATTTCTGCCAGTCCACCTATGAAGCCGGAGCGACGCTCGCGAAATGGGACCGCAACGGACTGGAAAGACGCACGGAAACGACTTTCCATAGAACCGCTTAATACCGGAAACCCAACCGTGCCTGCAAAGAAAGAAAACCATGGTAGTCCCACCGATATATCGGGCGGGCCCGGTCGCTGATTCTCTGGAACAAGCGCAGAGTTGGTCGAACCGTCAGAAATCATTGAAAACAAACTGGAAACTGAAGTGGCGCGCCCAAGGGGACGATTTCAGAACTTTTCTCAGCGGCTTCGTGGCAGTTTTGCCACAAATTGACCTCCCTATCAGATTCAGTGCCCAAAAGACGCGAACCGGATCCAATCAGATCATCAGACGCCAGGTTCGTTGCTCGGCCGAGGGCCGCGGAGTAAGATGAGAAGGTGAATTTTGAATGGGATCCTGCGAAGGATGACCAGAACCGTCGGAAGCATCGAGTTTCATTTCAGGAAGCCGTAACGGTCTTTGGTGATCCTTTGGCACTGACCTTCCCTGATCCAGATCACTCAATGTCGGAACAGCGGTTTATCACTATCGGAACATCGAGCGCCGGTCGGATCTTAATAGTCGCCCATACCGACAGAGGCAGGAATATTAGGGTCATTAGCGCGCGTAGAACGACGCAGCGCGAGCGAAAAAACTATGAAGAGACAAACTGAGAAGCAACAAGCTACAGATGAGTTACGGCCAGAGTATGACCTCGTCAAATTGAAAGGCCGCGTCCGCGGCAAATATCTCGCGCGTTATAAGGCAGGCACGAATCTTGTGCTCCTTTCGCCAGATGTCGCGAAGTATTTCCCCGACGAGAAATCTGTCAACACCGCTTTGCGAGTGTTGATTGAAGTGGCAAAAAGGCCTCGACGCAAGACACGTTGAAAGTGGCGCGCCCGGAGGGACTCGAACCCCCGACCTTGTGCTCCGGAGAAGGACGCGGCCACGCTGAGTCAAATCTAACTTGTTTGTCCAGTCTCGCTTACAAACAAGCCAATGAACACGAAGCGAAACGTGAACGCACGAAGCTGCACGAGGCCTCACAATGTGTCAAAACCGCTTTGCATTATCTTAGTGATGTCGAAGTCTTTGCCAGCCTGACCATCTTCAAAACCATTCTTATAGCCAAAATAAATCAAATGCATAGCTGCAACGCGAAACCGCTTGGGCTTTGTAATCCGATGAAGGCGCTTGATAGCTGTTTCAAACTCTTCCCTTTGTGTATCGGAAAATCGTTGCATGAAGGTTTCTAAGCCCACATTCTTGACGCGTCCGACCACGTGCTGAAGCACTCCCGCTTTGTATTCCTGAATGACTTGTTCTGACTCTTCAGACGTTGCCGACTTTTTAAGCCGTTTTACGAGTTTTTGTCCGCGTGCCATTCGTTTATTCCCCGGAAGAAGTGAAAGGCCCGGCAAGCCTCTTGGGAAAAAGTCTCAAACCGGGCCTTCGGCCTTGGGTAACTTCGGCGCACATCATACCAAAAATAGAAGAAGGCCCGGAACTCCGAAGAGCGCCGGGCCAAGTTATGCCGCAATCTTTTGTTGAACAGTCTGCACATCATTCAGTCGCGCAAACTCACCGTGATATTTCAGAGCAGCCTTGTTGTAAACCAAGGCTGCTTCCTCTTCACTGGCGAACCGTCCAAGGTTGATTGACTTGCCGTTTACCTGAATCGTTGCCGTGAACTTCTGTTTTTCTTTGCCCCAACTCACACCACGATATTGTGAAGTTTTTCCGTGCTTCGGTTGGGCTTCGATCTGTCGGCACCGTTGACGCCGATTGCACAAAATGCACCAAGCTGCACGAAGAATGCGGAAGCAATTGAAGCGGCAGTAGCTGCGTAAGTGATTGTAAGTGCTGTAGGAAAAATGGCGCGCCCGAAGGGACTCGAACCCCTGACCTTGTGCTCCGGAGGCACACGCTCTAATCCAACTGAGCTACGGGCGCGCAGACTGAAGCGGAACAGCTAATTGTATTACGTTTCGCTGCTTGAGGCCATTGAGTAGGCTTCCGAAGAGCGTCGCGTAATCTGAGTGCGTGGTAGCAGCAAGCCCACCCGCGTAACTCAAATCCAATGAGTGAGGAAGGTTTTCCCAGGAACGCCACTCTCCAGAATGGCAGGTTTTGCAGTTGTGGCGTAGGCGATCCGCCTGCGCTCGGACGACGACGAAACGCGTTAGCAGTTGGCCCACTCTCGTAACTCAAATTCAATGTGCGAAGAAGGTTTTCCCGGGAACGCCATTCTCCAGAATGGCGGGTTTTGCAGTTGTGGCGTAGGCGGCTCGCCTGCGCTCGGACGACGACGAAACGCATTAGCAGTTGGCCCACTCTCGTAGCTCAAGTCCAATCCAAGAGAAGAGGGCTTGCCGGACGAACGCCGCCCATTACTCATGCCCGTCCTGGTAGTCCTCCTACCCGCATACGATGTTCGCCCACACCCTCTCGTGAGATCATGAATCCGTGGAAATATGCATGAACGACAAAACTCAATCCGAAGGCATCGCCGAATCGCTCGGCTCCCGTCATCAGCCGCCAAGCGCCATAACTTGCAGAAAGAAAGCGTCAATTCCAGGGCGTCAGCCCGCTTCCAGCCCGTCACGCCGTGTCAGACTGAATTCGCTCTATCTCATTGAAAACAAACGGCCGAGGTCTCGCCAGCCCGTCACACAAAACCACCCCTGCCGGCCTCGAAACCGGCCCCGAATGGACCGCTCGTACTATTCGGCCCTGCTGATATTTTGCGGAAAATGGGGTCATGCGAAAAGGTGTCATCATACTATTCGTGATTGCCACGATGAACGTGTTGGCCGCGGGAGCGTGGGCTGCGAACGGCTCGCAGCGTCGCGCCAAGGAGATCACCTCCGCCGAGGGCTCTTTCAAGATCAGGGCGGGCGGCGTGCTCAACAAGACGGTGGAAGTTTACGATGGTAACGACATCGGGAAGGCCGATCTCGATTTCGGCATCATCGAGGACCACCGCGACGCTTTCCTTCAGTTGGGATTTGCTTCCGTCCACGTCAAGACCGCAAAGGGCGAGACGCTGGACCGGCCGCTGTAAGTCAAACTTTCCTGTCCCTGCTTCTTCCCGCGAATTTCTTTTTCGGCTATGGCTTCCAGTTGTAGGTCACCGTCTCCAGCGTCTTGCCCGGCAAGGTGTGTACTTCGACGGATTCCGAATCGACGCCCGAGAAGACGCGGCCCAGGCTGCCCAAATTTGCCGAAAAGAACGGCGGTTCGCCGTCAGAGCCGGCCGAGTCATCCGAACTCCCTGGATTGCCGCGGTCGAGCGCGGAGGTGAGGCGAAGAAAACCGGGTTGCGCGGCGGCAAGCCGTACACCCGATACAAACGACGCCGGCGCGGCGGTGGTGCGCGATGCCACTTGCGCGAGTACCGCGGCGATGTCGTCCGGATTATTTGCAACCATCAACAAGTTGCCGCGGACAGCAACGCGGATCGGCAGCAACCCATCCAACTCGAAATATTGACCCGCCGGACCGGTCAATGCAACGGCTGACGCATCGCCGGATTCCTTCCAGGCTGTGCCGAGGCCTTGCGTGGTGGTCGATTGTTCGACGGCACGCGCGAGCGCAGCGCGTATTACTGCCGGATCCCAATTGCCGGCCGCGCGTAAGACCACGGCCGAATGAATCTCAACAAAGGGAACCTCCGACGGAATGTTCGATGCGGTGCCCGAAGCCGGGCCGGCGGAATCGAACGACAGTATGGCCTGCACGTTTGCAGACGCCAGAACCGCGCGCAGGACAGGCGAGGGATCGGTGGGAACGCGGCGAGCGGAAGGAGGCTGATCGATGCGAGTTTCCAGATCGCCGGCCCCGCCCACTTCGCCGCCGGTGAGGTTCACAGCAGGCGCGTTTTTCGAAGCCGGCGCGTCGCTCGTGCTTGGCGAGAGAATTTTCGTTCGCAGCAAATCGAGGGACGCGTCCGTGGTGGGATCGGCCGAGGCCCGATAAACTGCCGCGTCGCCGGGCACCAGTCGAACCAGATCGGCAACTGCTTGAGCGCCGCCCGTTGACGAGGCGATTGACGCTGCCACGGCGTCAGCGGGTTGTGCCGCAGCGGAACTGGCCGATGCAGCTGACGCGGAGTCCGCGGGCTTCGGCAAAAGCACACGGTCTTCGCGATATTGGCTGCTATCCAGATGGACGTCCGAGATCGCAGCCGAGTAGCCACGCAGCTCTTTCGCATTGGGCTGCGCCCAATAGCTGCGGAAATAGGGTGAGGGCGTGATCTTCTCCATGTTGAGGATCATGCGCAGATCGCCCGGCGCACCCGCCGCCGCGACAGATTGCGTGTACCAATCTTCTCCGGTGAGCCTGGGGCCGGCGCCGCCAGCCATAAGCTGAAGCGACGACGCGATCAGATCCTCCCGCGTCGCCAGCAACAGGTAATCGTTGGTCACGGCGAAAGCCACGGTTCGCCCCGAGAGGGCATCCGTGTGAACGTAAAAGGTGCTGCCGGCGACGCTGCGCGATTCAAATTTCGGGCGCGCCTGCCAAAGAGCCGACTGCATTGCGCCTGTCGAAGACACGCGCGAGATATAGAGAAATTCGAGATTGCCGATGTCGTAGAGCGCGAGCGCGCTTTGCCCGCCCGCCGCCTGCGTGACGAAACTCATATCGGGAGGAATTCCCGCGGCAGCGGCGAACTCCTTTTGCGCTTCGCCGAGCCGCAGAAAAAGACGCGAGCGGGAAAATACCTCGTAGTCGTCGCTCGTGAGCCACTGCTGCTTTTCCGGAGAGGCGCTCCAGCCCGCGAGAAGGCCGGGAAAATCCTTTGCCTCAAGATAGAGCAAGGCTCCGCGCGGCATGAAGCCCGGCAAAGGCGACGGAGCCGTGGGGGCTATCTGTCGCGACGCGGCGATGGCGAGAAACGCCGCCGAGAAAATTACGATCGTAACCAACGCGATCCACCCGGCTTTCGCATGGGCTTTCATGGCTGGCTCCTTTCAGCGGGCGTAATCGTGGCGAGGCGCGGCCGCACGAGATGGTCTTGTTCAAGCTGATTATGGATTTGCGGCTGCCGCGCCGCATTTTTTGCGCGGCGGCTGATTTCGTTGTTCAAGCGAACCAGGCGGCTGCGAAGTACCGCGGCCCGTGCGGAATCGCTCTCCAGCTTTTCCGCCGTCTGTAGATAGCGGATCGAATCGTCGAGCAGATTCAGATTCTCGGTAATCGTGGCCAGCTCGCTCGCAATGCGCAGACGATCCCCGTCGGAAGAAACGTCAAGAGCCGACCGGGCGGCCGCGACCGACGATGTGGCTTCGTCCTCATTGTTTGCCGTGGCAGTCTGGGCTTCGCCAACGGGCCCGTCCACAGAATCGCGAAACGGCCCGGCGGCGGAATAGGCGAGCTGATATTCGCGTGCCGCGGCGGCAGCCTGAAAGAGCTGCAAATGCGCCTCATTCGCAGACGGATCATCTTCGAGAGCTGCAAGCAGGATCGCGATTTTCTCGGGGGCTGTGGCAGCATGCGAGGCTGCAAGGATACGCGCGTGGGTGAAATAAGGCTGATTCGCCTGTTCGGGAGAAATGGCCCCACCAGAGGCGAGAAGCGTCAGCTCACGGCTCCCAAGATTCGCGTCGGCAGCCCTGCCGCCGAGTGCGACGGCCGCTTCGCTTCGCAGAGCGTAAGAGAAATCCTGCGAGGCCGCCATCGCGACCAGCGCCGCGCGTTCGTTCGCGGAGCCGCTATCGGCGGCGAGACGCGCGCGAGCAAGCCGCAAGCGATACTCGGGCCGCCACGGCGTGGCCTGCGCCATTTGCCCAAGGAACGCAGCCGCCTCCGCAGGATGGTGCGTTTTCTCAAGCAGCGAAGCGGCCGCGTCCAGATTTTCAAAAGGCTGGCCGACGACCAGCACCAGCCGATTCAGAAGTTCGAGCGCGCCGCGCGTGTCGCCGGATTCCAGACGGATCTCGCCCAGGCCGAGAAAATTCGTGGCGTCGAGATTGTGCCGCGCAATCTCACGCGAATACGCAAACTCCAGAATTTCGCGCGCGGCCGACTCTTCGCGATCGGCCTGCAGGACGGCAGCCGTCGATTGCAGTGTTTCCAGCGAAGGCGCATGATCCGGATCGTCGCGATACGTGGCGAGCAAAGGATCGAGCGCATTCAGCTTGACGACGATTCGGAGCTCGAGCGGCGCAAGGTCGCCGGCGGATGCGGTTCGCGTCTCTTCGGGAAGAGCGTCGAACGCATCTTTCGCGCGCTGATATTGCTTTGTATCGACGAGGAAGGCGATCCAATTCACCTGGATGCGATGCAGCTCTGCCTGCGCGGCCTCCTTGTCCTCTCCCTCGTTTTTATCCACCGCCGCTTGCTGCAGACTGAGCATCCGCGCATAGAAAGGCTCGCGCTGCGTTTGCGAAATCCAATCGGCATCCATCAGCTGAGAAACGATGTCCTGTGGCGAAGCGGCCGCGGCAGAAAGGTCAAGCAGCCACGCGACGCCGCTCGGTTCGCTCGTCATCGAATAGGCCGCGCGCAGCAGCGGCAGCGTGTTGTAGGAACCGTTGTGGCGAATGTACTCCCGCAAGAGCGAATCCATCGTCGGATGGAACTGCGCCGTGAGTTTGCGCTGGCCCACATGTTGCGCGACCGATGCGAAATCGTTCCAGAAATTGTCGGGGACGGCGCGCCTCTCCTCTTCCTTTTTCAATTGCGCCAAGGCAAGCTTCCATTCGGCAATCGCCTGGCTTTGACGGCCCTGCTGTGAATAGAGAACCGCGATGTGGTCAAGGACGCTCGGCTGATCGGCATTAAGATCGAGTGAGTGTTGATAATCGGCGATGGCACGCGCCGAATCGCCTGCGTCCGCATAATAATCCGCCGTGACCAGATAGGCGCCCGCACTGCCGGGCGATTGTTCGAGCGCGGCCGGCAGATAGTCTTCCGGAACGCCCTGGTGCGTGACGCCGAGATATTCGCCGTAGCGCGATCCGTAGTAAAACCAAACATCCCCCGCGAGCTGCTGCTTCAGGTCGACGGGCTTGCCAATGCGTTCGCCGATCGTGCGATCGTTCAGGATGTCGCGGAAGGCGGAATTAACGTCCGCCGATGGATCGGCGAAATAGAGGCCGGCGAGGCCGAGGTAAGCTTCCGCCCACATCGGAGCCTGAGCGGCGCCATGAGTGCGAATCGCTGAATAGGCGAGCGCGTTGCTGCCATTCGCGATGGTGAAATTCGTGGCGGCATCGTACCAACGGGTCTGATCTTGCCCAGCGAGAGCCACCAGCTTTTGCGGCTGCTGCGCCAGCAATAATTCGAAATAGCGCTGGTCGTCTTCGCCAAGCCTGCCGTTTGCATCCAGCTCGGAGTAGATGCGCAGCTCGTTTGCGGAATCGCCTGCTGCACGATACGCGTCGGCGGCGCCGGTCAAGACGTACGAGCGCGTAGTCCATGGAACGCTCGCTGCATATTGTTCGAGTTGGCCCGCCAACTCTACATATTTTAAGCGTTGCGATTGCAGCTCGATCAGCCGCTGCAACTCTCCTGAACCGCGCGGCCCCGATGCCATCAGCACCGCGAAGCGCCAGCGTGATTCCAGATCCGAAAGGTGGGCGGCTTCGGCGGCATCAATCAGATCGTCAGACGGAGTTCCACTTTGCTTGGCGACGAGAAAAGTGGAGAACGCGGATTGTTCTTCCGGCGTGAAATATATTTCCACCGCCGCGCCCATTTCTTTCATGCATGCGTCCATGCCCTCGTCGCCTGCCCGCGAGCGCGACTCCTGTTCGTTCCGGCGCCACTCGGCGTCCGTCACCGCCGCGATGCCCTGGCGTTCCACTTGTTGGATCGTGGGCGAAAGCGACGTGACCGGTGCGTGTGCGCTGCGCAGCGCGGCATCGAGCGTGTTGTACGCTGCGGCGTCCTGACGCATGCGCGTCAGGACGCGAACGTACAGCTGCGCGCCCTGAAGATTGGACGGGTTGGCGAGCAGGTCGCCGCCGGCCGCGTCGACACCTCGTTGCGCGAAATCGCGCGCTTGCGCAAGGAATCCCCAGGATTCCAGAGACTGCGCAGCCTGGAAGAAATTCTGCGGACTCACGGGCTTGCCGGTGATGAGCGCGATGTTCAACGCCTCGACCGTTTCCGCGGCCTTTGCTTGGCGCGCGCGCATTTCCGCCACGCTGATCATCCATTTCGGGTCGTGATACGAGAGATCGTAGAGCTTCGTGTAGTCCGCGGCTGCGTCGTCGAACTGCATCAGCCGTTCGCGCAGATCGGCACGCGCGGCGTAGAGGTCCGTGCGATCCGGGCGAATCGCGATGGATTTCCCGTAGGACGCGATGGCAGACGGATAGTCTTCGAACTGCGTCTGCAGGCGCGCAAGCACCATCGGCCAGCGGTAATCGCGCGGCGAATCCGAAACGGTTTTCGTGTAATAGGCCGTCAGTCTCGGCTGTAGATTGTATTTCTCCGCATAGAGCGCGGCTTCGGTCGTGAGCGCGTTGTCTTCCGGAAACTCGTTGATCAATTCGATGTATTGGTCCGTGCCGCCCGCATAGTCCTTCAGTTGCGTCAGCGCTGGGATCAGGCCGCGCCGCAATTCGGCGATGCGGGTGGTGCGCTCGTCCGCTGCAAAGGGTGCCTGGCGAAACAGCGCGATCTTGGCGACGTAGAAATCGCGCAGGCCGGCGCTGTCGTTCTGGCGCCCGTAGGTATCCGCCATCGCCGCCAGAAACTCCGCGTCGTAGGGCGATTTCTGCAGCAGGGGATCGAGAAGCTGACGGGCGAGCGAAAAGTTCTCCATGTCGGTCGCTTTGCGCGACGCTTCGTAGCTAAAACGGTCGGCGAGTGCGGGGTACGAATCCTTCGCCGCCTGCGTGAGAACATCCACGGCGCGCTGCTGCATCTTTTGGCGCCAGTAGAAATCCACCGTTGCGCGAACCACTCCCAGCACCTTCGGGTTTTCCTGATAGAGTGCTTCGACGTTTTTCTGTGCGGAAGTTACGTCTTTCTTGCTTTCGAAGAATTGCACCAAAGCGTAGCGCAATTCGAGCCGATGCACCGGGTCGCTGGTGAGCGCGGCCTGTTGCTCGATCGCGCGCTGGCGAACATCTTCGAGCGATTCCTGTTGCGCGATCGCTTCGATCTGCTCGGCCAATTCGAGAGAGTCAGTGCGGCCGATTGCATCCAGCAGCATGGCTCGCATGTCCGCTTTGCGATCCTGTGCTTCTAGAATTTTCACGCGCAGGCGAATCGGCGCGATAGCCGGGTGTTGCGCATCCACGATCTGCGCCGTCTGTCGATCGACTTCCGCTTTTAGCGAAGGGCGGCGCGCGAGGTCGAGCAGACGGTCCAGCGATTGCGAATTCTCGCCACCGGCCAGCGCGCCGTTCACGTACCGGGCAATCGCGCGCGGATAGTCGCGCTCATTCTCGTAGATCGCGCCTTCCTCGTAACTGAAGAGGTTGTCGTCGCCGAGCTTCGTGCGCCCCAAATTCAGCAGACGCAGAGCATCGTCGAACTTGTAGTAATCCCAATAGACCGTGGCGGCTTCGAGATATGAATCGGATTTGCCGGGCTCGATCTCCGCCATCTGGTTCCAATAAGGAGCGGCCTGCGCGAAAAGGCCGCGGTCCGCGTAAATGTCGCCAATGCGAGCCAGAGTGTCGCGATTGGTTGGATCAGATTTCGAAAGGTTCAACTCAACGCGTACGGCCGCGTCCGTATTTTGTGCGTCCACGTATGCCAGCGAACGGTATACGGAAGACGCGCGCCGGCCGAGATCGGCATCGGCGGGGAACTCATTCGCCAGTGCTCCCAAAGAGGGCATTCCATTTTCGAAATGCGATTGCCAGAGCTGCGCTTCGGAATAGAAGCGAACAGCAACGGGGTTCGTCTGCGCTGCCCGTTGCCACTGGCCCGCCGCGACATCCGGATTCGCCGAACGCAAGGCGTCAAGCTGAGCATCCAGCTGGTTCGTGCGCGAGAGATATTCGAAATACTCGTCGCGCAGGCCTTCTTCTTCGAACCAGTGCCGGCTCAGAAGGCTTGCCCACGCGTCCCCATTGGCTGTGCCGGGCGATCGATAGGCGTTCAGCAGGTTGCGAATGAAGACCGGATTGTGCGGGAAGCGTTGGTTGGCGTAGAGATTCAGGCGCAAATAAAGCTGCGGCCCGATGAAGCCGTTTCGTGCCACCACGTCGTTGAAATAATCCGCCAGCTCGCTGCCTGCGAATATCGTCACCACCTGGTTCGCTAGCTGTTCGAATTGGTCGGCGCGGCGCTCGCGAAGATATAGCCGCGCCAGCTTCTGATACCAGGAGCGATCCGGAAATTGCTGAATGGCGCGCTGGTAAATCTCTTCCTGCTGCGCGCCGAGCTGATTCTGTTGCAGGAATTGCGCGAGCCGCTCGTAGAGGCCGGGATCGTTGGGATTGCGATCCACTTCGTGGCGGAGAACTTCAAGAGCCTGCGGAACCTGCTTTAGAGCCGCGAGCCGGGCGAGGTAACGCTCGAGAACGCTGTCATATTCCGCCGAGCGCGCGCCTGCGCTGGACGATGCCTTTTGCGCGTCAATTGCAAACGCGGCAGATTGCGCGGCAGTCGGCGCATTGTCGTCCGCGGCCTGCGCGTCATTCGAATCTTGAGCGTCCTCGGCGTCCGGCGTGAAGAGCGAGCGAAATCGCGATGATCCCCCTGAAGCCAGGGCCGATCCCAGCGGGACATTTTGCGCCTTCCGCGCCAGCTCGCTAAGGGCCGCATCGTAGATGGCGAATTCATCGCTTGTCCTGCCAAGGCGCGCGTAGGCGTCCGCCATCAGCAGCGAAACCTGCGTTCTTTGAGGTGAATCCGGAAAATCCTGCAGGAATTTCTTTCCAGCCGCGATCACGGCGTCGTTCTCGCCGTAGTTCACGTAGGCCTGCATCAGCTGCGCGTGCAGCGCGGCGCGCTCCGGAGCTTGCGGATATTGCTGATCGAGCATCGCGAGCAACCTTGCCGCTTCCTCGCGATGAAAGTAGGGAATACTCTTTTGTTCTTCTTCGGCAAAGCTCGCCGCCGGATCCTCGGAATTCATCAGCAGCGAAAGGATTCCGTTCAGGAAGCCCGGGCCGGTATCGGCCGTGGCGATGTCTTTATACATGGAGAGATCGCCGGCGCCCAGCCGAAGCGGTTCATCGGGAGAGGTGAGCAAAATGTTGGTCAGGCCCACAAGAGCGCGGCTGCGATTATCGGGCGCGTCCGTGGCGTTGTAGAGCGCGTAGTAGTAGCGCGCGGCTTCCGGGTAGTCGTGAACTTGTTCGAGCAGGCGCGCAAGTGTGAAGAGTTCATCGCCTTTCCAGGCAATGCCGGTGGTTTCCTTGTGTGTGCGAAATTCTTCGATTGCATCTTCAGCCGCGTCGTTTTTTCCTTCCTGCTGGTAGCAATAGAAGATGCGCGCCATCGCATTCAGATCGTCGGGGTTCGCGTGCCAGGCAGCCTGCGAAGCGTCTAGGAATTTGCGCAGGCTGTGCGTTTCATTCATCAGGCCGAAGTAGCCCTGCACCAGTTCCGCCGGCCACAGCGGTTGGAATGAGCGGTCGTATGCCGCCAGTCTTGCCTGCACGTCGCCCTTTCGATATTCGAGCAGCGCCTGAGCCTTCACGGGAAATACCGCGTCATCCGGAAACGCCTTCGCGTAGGCGGTGATCAGAGCGCCGGCTTGGTCATACTGTTTTTGTGAGAGGAGGAACTCCAGATATTTCGGGTAAACGGAGGGCTCTTGTGGATAGCGTGCGATCCATGCGCGATAGGCCGCGTCGGACGTCGCGGAAGGAAGCGCGTTATCCGAGATCAGGCCGAAGATTCGCGAAAACGCGAGCCAGGATTGTTGCCGTTGCGCTGCCAGGAGGGCATCGGAGCCGGTCGACGGGAGTTGTGCGACCGCCATCATGGAGGCGGCCTCATCCGCCGCACGACCGCGCCGGTGATAGAAATCCGCAAGCGCCGTTTCGGAGGCGGTGCGATCCGCACCTGCCTGCGCGTAAGACTTCCAATCTTTTTCGGCGGCGTCGAAGTCCAGCTGTTGCTCTTCGGTCATGGCGCGCAGGGAGTAAAGCTCTGCACGGGCCGGCTGCGCCTGAACCAGCGCGTCTAGCAATGGCCGAGCCTCCTGCGGCGGACGCGGCGCCAGCGCGCTTCCTCCCGGAAAATCCATCAAGCGGAACAGCGCATTCTCGGCGGGCGTGGTGGCCTCGATATTCTGCAGCCACTCGGAGATGTCGCCGCGCGCCGTCAGTGCGATTCCCACGGCGATTCCCGTCAGAGTCACAACTCCGGCCGCGAGCAGCCACTTTATTTTCATCGCAGGATTACGGAATGACTTCAATTTCCACCTCCTGCGAGCCCGTGTTGTGCGCGATGTCTTCCGCGGTGACGGTGATCGAATATTTTCCGGCGGGCATATCACGCGGCACCGCAATCTCGCCCGTGTCGGCGCCGGCTTGCGAATTCCAATGCAGGATCGCCGAATCCGCACCGTCAAGCCGCGCGATCAACGTGCGCGTGCTCTCCGACGCATTCACGCGCAGCGCCACCGCTTCGCCGCGATGGAATTGCTGGCGATCCAGATGAACCCGCACGGTGGGCGGTGTGCTCGCGATGACGAAGCTCTTTGACTCGCGATAGGTGTGCCCTAGCTTGTCGCGCATGACCAGGCGGACGCTGTATTCGCCGTCGCGCATGTCGCTCGGCGCCAGAAAGCGCGTCTGCCAGACCGAATCCTGCGGCAGGTATTTCAGCGGCTGAACGAGGCCAAAAGGAAATAACGCCACGACCGAGACGATGGACTCGTCCGTGTGAACGCGCAGGATCGGATCACCCGGCCGGATCACGCGCGGCCGCAGCAAAGCCCGCGGCACGGCCAGAAACGACGTGTAAGGCGTGACGAACTTGTATTCGCGCGAAAGCTGGATGATTTCGTCAATCGAGGCTTCATCCTCGCCGTCGCGCTGGATTTTCTCCAGCAGCGCATCGACGCGCGCCCTCGCCCACAGCCTGGGCAGCTGAGGATGATCGAGCGCCACGGCGGGGAAATCGGCTTTCGCCTGCACGTCGAAGGCCTGCCCGTCCCGCACGCCATGCACGTCAAACGAAACGCCGGTCGCCGGCTGCCGATATTGCCCGACCCAGGCCGCCATCGAGCCCGAATAAGCGCTGTCCTGCAGAGGGTAGACCAGGCTCGCCGCGCCCTGCGGCGATACGCTCATCCCGAGCTGGCCGACTGGACTGCGCCCGATTTTCGAGAGAAAGGAATCTAGCTCGAAATCCACAGGTTCCGTCGAGAGAACGGACTGTAGAACGCCATCATTTCGCGCCAGCAGCTTCAGCAAGGGAAGATTCGTGTCGTCGCCCGCGGAAAAAATATAGGTGCGCGGCCGTTGAGCTGCCGGCAACTTCTTCCATTCCGCCGTGTACCAGGCCGCAAGCTTTCCGTTCTGCACCGTACCGCGCGTCGCGCCGCCATCGCTCAAGAGCACGAGATACGGATTTGTGGAATCGCTCGACGAGCATTGCGCAAGGCCCTGCCGCAGCGCTTCCTGCAAATCAGTCCCGCCCCGCAGCCGGCTCGCGCGAACAAAATCAATCGCCTTGAGCACCGTGGCCGGATCAGCCGCCACGGGCGAAGGCTGGAACGCTGAGATCTCCGTGTTAAACAGTAGGAGATTGAAGCGGTCCGCCGGCTTCAATGAATGAAGCGTTCGCTCCAGCGCCAGATAGCTTCGATCGAGTTTGTCCCACTGCATCGAGAGCGACGTATCGAACAAGAGCACGATGGTTTTCGTTGGAGATGCCACCGGCGAAGAGGTCGGGTTTGGCCCGGCAGGCGCCGTAATCGCACTGGATGCGGCGCCGCTTCCAGCGCCAAGCAGCGTCTCCGCCTCGAAAAATCCAGGCTCAACGCCCGCGCGCTGCGGAGAAACTTCGGTCGGCGACGGCTGGCTCGGTTCCGGCTGACGGTAAGTGATGACGTGCGCCTTGTCCGCCTCGGCCGGATCGATCTGGTAGGTGACGGAGAAATCTTCGCCAAGCTCGATATTCTGCCCCTCGAATGTTCCCTTTACGTCATGCGCGCCGTTCGCGCCCAGCGTCAGCGGATAAGTCTTGCTGCCCGACTGGAAATTGAGGATCGCATCCGCCGAATCGAGCTCGAATTGAATTTTCAAATGTGCAGCGGCCTGTGCGTGGTAAGCATCCGGATGCAGCGGCAGCACGAAATAAGATTTCAGGTCTTCGACGGGAATGCTCTCGTGATATTCGATCTCCAGCCGCTTCGTGCCATACGCGGGAATCGGCGTGATCTTCGCGCTGAATAAATTGCTACGCTGCGCCTGCCCTCCGTCGGAACCCTGCTCGCCCATTTCCAGCAAACCAGGATCGATCGCCTGCTGCTTCAACGCGTCATAGATTTCCTCTGCGCGCTTTCGCTCCAGAATCACCGCCGGGATACGCGTCGGACCGTCCCACACGGCGAAATCCGATACGGTGGCGCGGCTTGGGAGCGCGAAGACATACGTGCCTTCCTGCACGCCGGACGTGTGGTTCGCGAATATTTCCAGCATGAAGACGCGCGCGTCGCCGTTGTCGATCTTCACCGTAATGTCCATCTCCTCCAGCGAAAGAACGGCCGGATTCGGCTGTTGCTCGTTGGAAGGGAGCAGCACTCCGGCGTCGCCAAAAGCGCCCGGAGCAAAAGTCATAAGCGCTGTGAGCGCAGCTAGGGCGACCATGCCCCGATTCAGTTTCATGGCTGAAGATCCTCTTCGCGCGCGCGTACCAGCCCGTTGTCCGTGCCGATATAGATGTAGCCGTTTTCCTGTGCCAGCGCGGTTACGTTCTCCGAAGGCAAGCCGCTGCTGACGTTGGACCACCGGTCGGCGGCGCGGTCGTAAACGAAAAGTCCGCGGTCGAGGCTTCCGGCAAACACGTGCCGCTCCGTCACCAGCATCGCGTTCGGATTCACATCGAAGTCCGCCGTCGCGACCTTGTAAGAATGAAACCGGCCCGCATCGTCGAGCCGCATAATCCCGCCGCCGTAAGTCCCCACCATCCACTCCTGGCCATTCGAATCCCGGCTACCCGAATTTTCTCCAATCGATTCTTGCCCGATCGCGACGACAGCCGAAATCCAATTGCGCTTCAGTCCAGAGTTTGCCGTCGTGTAATTGCCGGCGATCTGCCTGCGATCGAGCACGGAAATTCCACCCAGCGTGCCTGCCAGAATGTGCCGCCCCGAAATTCCCAGCGTGTAGACGTGGTTGTTAATCAGCCCTTGGAACGCGTATAGGCTGCGCGCGCCATCCGATCCAAGGAACGTAATTCCAGCCGGAGTGGCCAGCGTCATTCCGTCCGAATCGATGGCAATGTCGGTCACGTCGTCCGCG
>Ga0210385_10000856_pt1 | contig 19597 bp, 15 predicted proteins | sample IncBWH26OmetaG_FD_160107 | JGI IMG/M metagenome (GOLD analysis project Ga0210385, IMG submission 160107) | Forest soil microbial communities from Barre Woods Harvard Forest LTER site, Petersham, Massachusetts, United States - Inc-BW-H-26-O ...
CCAGTTCGCTGGAGTCTCGTGTACCTCTTCGACATCGTGCACCGCTGTCGGTGGCCTGACTGAAAGTAGCGGCAACGTAGTTACAGTCGCGTACAACTGGAACGGGAGTAAATGGACTCGCCCGACCACCCCGGACGAGCCAGCCACCGTTAGCCAGTTCGCTGGTGTAGCGTGTACCACCACAGCGTGCATTGCTGTTGGTAGCGACACTAACGACAAGGGCGTGTGGACTTTCGCTGCACTCTCGTAATATGGCCTTTGTCAAGCGGGCTGCGAATAACTGGATGGAGCTTTGCGCGAGTGTGATGCCGGGATTCCGACTGGGGTGGCGTCTTGGCGATCCCTTGATGGCCCATGCTCGCGCAACCAAATTGCGTTAACAATTCTGGGTAGCGACGAATGGAAGCCTGGCCGAGCCATTTGTACGCCACTGATCGCGGACACTTCCTAACGTAGCCAATGGCGAGAGGACGGGCCGAAACGACCCCCATAGCGCGTAAACTTGCTCTGCGGTATAGTGAGGACGTGCAGAGTATCCGGCTGCGAAGCGGGGATGACTTGGTGCTGAGCCCCGAACAAGAGTGGCTTTTCGAAGTCAGCGGACTGATCATCCTTCGCTGCGGAAGAGTCCACCTTGGCGCCAACTATGATGAAATGCAACTGCGCACGCTAGTTGAGAGCACCGCAGGAGGGCTGGTTTGCAGCTTCTGCGCTAGCCCAAAACCGAGGTGGCGCTACCCTTCTGCCAAGAAGGCCGATCCTGACCCGGAAGCATTTGTGCTTCCGGGCCACCAGCTAGGCGTCTCGCATAACGAGTGGCTGGCGTGCGAGTGGTGCGCCGAACTGATCGCACGCACTGACCGAGATACACTCGTGCGTGTCAGCACCGGAAGTAGCTTTCCTACGACTGTCGTGCCTGACCCTGACGTCCGTGACGCGGTTGAAGGGGTTATACGTATCATTCAGGACGAGTTCTGGAGGTCTCGGTGCGGCGCACCTGAAGAGGTGCCCCCGTTCCCCAAGCTCTCGGCCAGCCGGTAGAGGGGTATGTGGTTCGGAGCGATCGCGCCGCGAGCGCGTGCTGTTCTCCGTAGTGGCTGGTCGGGGGGATATCGGCGTCTTGACCAACATGCAGCCAACGGCCCGGGTTCCAGCGCAGCGCGACCGGTCGGGCCAAGCTCAGCGGCGATATCGCCTGCGTCGCGGGCTAGAACGCCGAGTCGCCGACGAGCTGATGCTCGTGACCGAGACTTCCGCTGGACGCTCCCCGCAAAGCGCAGCGGCCTTCCTCATCCGACGCTCGAATTCAGTGGTGCTTCAGCCAGGGACGAGTCGCACATATCGCCCGCATGGCTACAAGCAGTAGCGCTTAGCCACACCGGAGGCACTTCGACACCGACGCCTGGGGATAGTCTGTCGTTTTCCTGCGGCGCACGCGACTAGCCTCCCGAGGGCCATGCAGCCCCGACTCGTCCACTGACAAGCTCGCTTTCCGGCCTCGATATAGGGCCGTACCGTGGGGCGCCAGCATCCGCGCGATCTCTTTGAGATAGGCTGCCGGGTCTCTACCGTAGTCCGAAGGCATTGCTGCGGTGGGCCTGTACTTCCCTACTCCAGCAGTGCAGCAGTTCGACCTAATACTCTAGGATCGCTTAGATTTCCTGCCCATGACTTTAGATCCGCGCCCTGATCGAGACGAGCCGCACGACTACTCTGAGAAGTTGAGGCAATACCTTGATGAGGCACCACTTGAGCGCCAATCGATTGTAGAATTTGTCGCCGCGGCTGCCGCGAGCCTACCGACAGGAAGCCTCGTCCTAGACGTAGGCGCAGGTTCTGCACCCTTCCGAGAGCTCTTCTCCCATACAGATTATGTGACTGTAGATCGCGCGCGGTCCCTGCACGGCGCAGCCAACGATTTTGATCTCGTCGCCTCAGCCGATGATATCCCGCTCAAGCAGGCGAGCGTCGATGCGATCGTCTGTACCCAAGTGCTGGAGCACCTTCCTGAGCCGGTTGACGCGCTTACCGAGTTCTTTCGGCTTCTGAAGCCTGGGGGAGTCCTCTTTTTGACGGCGCCGTTGGTGTGGGAGGAACATGAGAAGCCAGACGATTATTTCCGCTATACACGCTCTGGGCTCGCGCATATTCTCGAGAAGGTCGGTTTTGAGCACATCGAAATCACCGGGCGAGGCGATTGCTTTAGCACATTGGCACAGCTTCTGCGCAACGCTCGATGGTCACTTGGTGAAGCAGAAAACGGCTCTCAACAGAGCCGTCAAGCGGCGTTTCAGCGCCTCGATGAAATCGCCACTGAACTTATCGAGTTTGCGCCGCTAGATAGCAGACAAGCTCTCCCGCTTGGATATCAGGTCGTTTCAACCCGGCCTCAAAAGGTTATAAATACGCAAGACGCAGATGGAATTCGACCGCCTTCGGTTGCACCAATTCACGACGCGCGGCCTGTTCCCATTCTCTACCTGGCACCGTGGGTTGACTTGGGTGGATCTGACAAGGGAACCATCGACTGGTTCAAGCACATCGATCGTTCGCGATGGGCACCAACAATTATTACCACCCAACCTTCGGATAATCGATGGTTGCCGGCACTTGAGACCTATGCCGATGAGGTGTGGCCACTCCCCAACCTTATGCGGGGTGCAGAGTTCCCAGCGTTTATTCTGGGTTTTATAGAAACACGCGGCATAAAGATCGTGCATATAATGAATTCGCGTCTCGGTTTTGATCTTATGCCAGACATGCGATGCCTCGCTGAGCCCCCTGTAGTTGTAGTCCAACATCATGCCGAGGAGCACGATCGCTCGGGCTATGTGCGATACGTAGCATCTCGTTACGGAAATCTCGTCGATGCTTTTTCGGTTACAAGCCAGCAACTCGCGGATGCGATGACAGATTACGACGTGCCGTATTCTCGTATGCAGGTGATTCCAACCGGCGTCGACGGCATAGATGAGTTCAACCCCGATAGCACTGTCCCGCTTGATCTCCCTACAGTGCCCGGTTCTCGCATCCTGTGGCCAGGACGTTTGGCCGCGCAGAAGGACCCTATGCTCACGCTTGATGTAGTCAAGCTCTTGGCTGATCGAGGCGTGATATTTTCCCTACACATAGTAGGCGACGGGGAGATGAAGGACGAAGTAATGGCTAGGGCAAGTGAACTAGATGTTAGCCGTCTAATTTACTGGCACCCGCCTTCTCACGAAATGGCTCGTTGGTATCGGAGTTCTGACATCCTCTTTATGACTAGCGTATTTGAGGGAGTGCCATACGTAATTTATGAGGCCCTTGCGATGGGGATACCCGTTGTAGCGCCAGCTCTACCCGGTAATATCGAGCTTATGGGCACATCAGGCGGCATATTGATAGACCCACGCGACGATGTGGACGCTTACGCGAATGCTATTCAGGGGCTACTATGCGACGATCAGCGTCGAAGACAGATTGGGACCGCGGCACGTGATCGGATGCTAAAGGATTTCTCTCTTTCTGACATGGCGTCTCGCCACGAAGCCCTGTACGATGACTTGATCCTCAATAGGCCGACAAGTGTAAGTCATAACAGCGATGTCACTATCCCAGAGAAAGGCTCCACTCCATATTTCGACCGTGTATCGTTTCCGCGAAATCCGGTGCCCGAGCGCACCGTCGCCGTGATCGTTCCTTGCTTTCAGCACGGTAGGTATTTGGGGGAGGCCATACAATCGATCCGCGAGCAAACCCTACCGCCAAAGAAGGTCATTGTTGTGGATGATGCCTCAGCAGATCCTGAGACTACTGAGGCGCTCGACAAGCTCGATCAGAATCCGACTGTCACAGTCATACGCCTTGCAAGAAACTCTGGTCCAAGTGTCGCTCGCAACAGGGCCCTCGCCGAAGTGACGGAGAACTACATACTACCTGTGGATGCAGACGATATGTTGCTCCCTACCACAATTGAGGAGATGGTGGCGCAGTTGGAGAGCGCCCCAGAATCAGTGGGCTTTATATATCCAAATGTCCAGCATTTTGGCAATAGACACGATTTTTATCGCCCCCCGGCGTACAATCTCAACCTGCTGCTAAACAACAATTTCTGTGCGGCAACCTCGCTTTTTGATAGCAGGGTATTCGCCGCTGGTGTTCGCTATGCGGAGGATATAGTCTTTGGTCACGAGGACTGGGATCTAGTGCTACAGATGGCTGAGCGTGGTATCGAGGGAGAAGCCGCCGAGGATGCAGTGTTCAAGTACCGCAAGCGAGGCTTTAGTCGAGTGAATGCAGCCGAGTATGGGCCTCGATCGTTCCACGATCGCATATCGCGACGTCATCCGCGCCTCTACGGACAACGGCGAGACCAAATTAAGGCCACTTGGGCACCAGCGCTGTCACTTGTTCTAATGAATAGTCGTGACGCGGCGTCAGATGACAAATGGGACAGCATTGTGGAGTCCCTTCAATCTCAGAGCTGCGGAGATTTCGAGACGAGCTGTGTAGGTTTCACGCTAAATAACACAAAGGACTTGTGTATCCAGAGTAGCGATGGGCAACTCGAATCGTTGCGCACCGCGATTGAGGGTGCACGGGGCAGATTTGTTGTGCTCGCGAATGATAAGGCGATCGAGACCATCGGTAGATTCACGTTTGTCGAGCAAATTATTCGTCTATTCTGGAGCGATGGAGAGTTAGCGCGAGTGGTACTAGCGGATGTTGCCGGTCGAAAGGGGCCGAGGCTTAGTCTCCTGACATCTGATGAGGCCACGAATGCAATCCCTTGTGCGGTGGCCTGGCGGCGAAGCCTAGGCGAAAGCTATACCGTCGAATTGGGGGCCACACCATCCGCGATCGAGGACATCCTCATGCAGTGGCACGTGGACGGTCCAGTGGAGTGGCGTTCGATATGACGCTTGAGCTCGGTTTCATCCCCGCTGAGACGGCTGGGGAGCAATTCATCCAGAACACCAATGCCTGGGAAGCTCCCCGGCTTCCTGGGCTCGATCAAAAAAATATGAGACGCTGGGCTTCGGGCGCTACCTGGGTGCCGCCCGATTCTAAGATATTGGTGCGCCATCGCTCGCTAGACGGCACCAGACGCTTAGTGACAAATGATCGCCGACCACCAGAGGGCTTCTCTCTCGAATATGACCTTGGCCTCGTGCACAGCTTCGCCCAACCTGGCACGAGACGACTAATAGCGAGCAAGAGTGGGTACTTCTGTAGCCAGTTCGAGGGCGGTCTCGACGACGGATACGACGCGTTGGGCTACGTCGAGGAGGCGCCGCTACCTTTGCTGCAGGCGCTTGAGTTGCGCCGAGACCGTGATACTGGCAACTTCGTATTGGTTGCAGGGGCAGACGATCCCTTGCACCATGCGACAGTGTTTGTGGCCTCCCTCGGGTTTATCGAGGGCTATCCGATCAACCCACGCCACCCTCCACGGAACGAGATTGATTGGGGTACCGCCGTCCTGCTGCGAAGGACTGATACAGGGCAATGGCGCCACAGCTACATCGTTGAGTCTGATCGCACTGCTGCTGATATCGCGCTCGGAGGCGTTTGGACACTCCCTGCCCAGAACCTCGCTACTCTCTACCTTGACGGAGATGGCCGCATGTCATCGGACATTTTGAAAGTCACGCCAATAAGGGGACACAGACTAAAGGCGAAGATTCGGTGGGCCGCAGCACCGCTTGGCTGGCCAGAAGGCATGCCGCGATCCTGGGCGGCTCGTGCGGTCGCAGGGCGAGCGAGGAAGCTTCTTGCACGAGATTCTGACATGTTCAACTCCTCTCTTATGGTCCCTGAAGAGACGATCCTCGGTTACGTGCGGAAGCACCCTCGCCCAGGTTGGAGTCCTATATTTTCGGCTACGCATCCAGCGCTCATGGATCAGTACGTGACCCGTTCCGAGCTAGAGGCCACCGATATGGGTTACAGCATAGACGGTGTTCTTGGATATGTAATCGATCGCTTCGTGGACCGTTCGCACAATGCACTTCCTGATGAGATCAAGTGGGCCTCACGCTTCGGGCAACGGCGTCGATACGTCGAGGGGCCTAACCCATATAAACAGACGTGAGGATAATGCCGGCGCCGCTGAGAATCGCAAACATACTTCGTTAACTGGACTCGGGGAGTCCAAGCTTGGTTGCTGCAATGGCACAGCGAGTCTCTTTGCTCACGAAAAAGACCCTACCTGTAGACACATTCACTAGGTTCGTCGGATATGGTGTTTGCCAAGATGGTTGTCCATTGGCGACGTTCACGTCCAGGCCGGTAGAGGTACAGGTTATATTCATTCCGGGCGCCATCGGGTATGCTCTAAGGTTTGGATCGTTCCAAAGTAGCTGGACCGCTCCGTTTAGGTCCCAGCTAGCATCAAAAACTGGCACACCAGGAGCCGTTTCGACAGGAGCATCGATCGTCACGATACTGGTGTTAGGCGCGGGTGTCGGAAGATGCTTGTCGAGCATCTGTAGAACCGTTCGTGACAATATCCCTGCCTGATTCCACGCCACGGTGTCGTGATGGATCTGCCGAACGTAGCCAAGACTAATAACCACTCCGACGCCTACCGCTAGCAAGCTTATAAGGTGCCGTGAATACGGTAGTCCACGAAACGTCAAAGTCCCGACCAGTCTCGCCGATCCATATACGATTAGAGCGTATCCGATGGCCGCCACACAATTTACCCTGTTTCCGAGGCCCGGCTGTAGCGGTACATAGTAGATATTCGACGGTACAAACCCAATATAACCTAGTCCAATAGTCAGTACACCGACTCCAGTTACTGTTAGCCACGTCACCAATTGTCGACGTGCATCGTCATGGTGGCTAAGTATGAATGCAACGACAATAGCAAGTATTAGGAGCGCGGCGAATAGGCCCAGTACAGTAGAGTTGCGTGGGGTTCCAAACGGTAGCAGCGAGAGGGTCAGAAGTCTCGCTGATTGGGTGACAATCACATGCGCATGTTCGTGCATTTGCATAAAGGTCGCGACTTCGTGGTTATCTCCGCCGTGGAATACAGGTACTATGCGAAAGGTGAAAAGGAACAAGACGCCTATTAGTACGGCTGCGTCGATGCTCCATCGGCGCAGTGCGTGGCGCCGAGGAACGCATGCAAAGTAGAGCGCTCCGCTTGCGAGACCGATAGCTGCGACCAGCTCATATGTCAAGATACCCGCTGAGATGAGTAGAAGTCCAGCAACCCGGAACGCGGCACCCCGTTGACCTCTATCGCGCATGGCGTGTAGGTTCAGCGCACATCCAATAAGCACAAATGTGATGGCCAAAGAGGCGGATGAGGCGCTTGGCCACATCCAGGTCGAGTCCGCATTTGGAAACAACAATGCCAGTATGGCAATCATAAGGGCATCGAACCATACAAAGCGAAGCTCGCGCAAAAGGCTATACAACGCACCAGCGAGAAGAAGGTGCATTATCGTCGATATCGCGAGAAGGGCCCGGACATGGTGCCCGACCAAGGCAAAAATGGTCGCAAAATAGAGTGCGCCAACGGGACGACGCGCGTCCTGTTGAAGCAAAATATGGAAGGTGCCTGTGAAGCCTGTGAAGTGAGCATTTGCGCGGAGTGCCCAGTCGTCCATGATAAAGTCACCGTGGAGTACGCGTGTCCCACATATGAGCCATGCAAGACATGTGAGGATCACCATCGCCGTCACCGTAGGGTGCCGTGTAAGGAGCGCTTTGGTTCCTTGCAGGAAGCGCGACATATGTGCGGTGGGGTTCCCGGCGTTCGGTCCGAGGGCCCGCGTGATCCTCTTAAATTGAGACTGGGAACTCATGTCAATTGCCACCGACAATAAGGCGAGGGGGGATAAGACGCACAGCCTACAACCAAGACGCGCGGTAAGCTCACTGACTATCCGCAGCGCACGGTAGGCCAGTCGAAGTCTTCGAGAACGGTGTCGACTCGAGAAAGCGGGAGATTTCGTGTTGTAGCAAGCGCAGTAGTCAAGCTCTTGTTGTTCTCCGCTAGTCGAGTATGGACCATCATCCGTGACCCGAAGGCCGTTTGGGCGATACCAAGGGCCGGAGGGTTCGAGTGACTTCGGCTCGGGGAGGAGCTTTTGGCTGCGAACGAGCAAACTTGCACGTCGCCGCCACCCGCCGATATCCCACTCTCGTAGGCGGCGAGCTATTGTCGCGGCTGTTCAGATAGCCAGTCGTCAAGCATGGGCCGCGTGAAGCGGATGTGTCGACCGACCCGATGGCACGGCAGGCGGCCAGCTCTCACGGCCTCATAGACCCAGCTTGTCTTGACGTTGAGATACCAAGCCGCTTGCTCCGGGCGGAGGAGCCGATCCTCCGTCAAGAAGGCCGGCGTCTGCGCTGTTGTTGGTACTTGCATACCCCCTACAGACCCCCAACGGTCTGGAGCGGCCAATGGATTTGGTGGGCTCTCGATGGGTCCAGTTGGGCGGGCACCAGCGTCTCTGCAAAGCCCTCGAAACGCCCCTCGGAACCCGGCGCGCCCGCAACGCGGCCCTCCAGGGAAATCGTTGGGGAAATCGTTGGCTCTATCCGCAACCCCTGGTAGACTTCATTTTGTTGCGTTTGCAGGGATTTCGGTGATGCCGGAGGAGGGACTCGAACCCCCGACACGCGGATTATGATTCCGCTGCTCTAACCAACTGAGCTACTCCGGCGGGAGCGGGGAGTTTAGCCTCTTGCGCAGGAGCGCCCGGCTCTCGCCTCAGGCAGCGTCACGACTCGTCCAGATCATGCCCGATAAGCCCCTGCTAGCCGTCCCAAATGTCTCCGAGGGCCGACGACAGGCGACAATCGAGGCAATCTGTCAGGCGTTCACGGCAGCTGGAACAGCACGCCTGCTCGACGTCCATTCCGATGTTGACCATCACCGCTCGGTGTTCACGCTCGCGGGTGCCCAGGGCTCGTTGTCTGGCGCCCTGCTCGCCGGCGCGCGGGTGGCCGTTGAGCGTATCGATGTTGGAGAGGGCCGCGACGCCGGTGAAATCGGCGTACACCCGCACGTGGGTGCGCTCGATGTCATGCCGCTTGTTTATCTCGACGCGAGCCAAAGGGGCGCTGCATGTGCTGAAGCGCTTGTCGTGGCCTCCGAGCTTGGCGAGGATCTCGGCGTGCCGGTCCTTTTGTATGGCGAACTGGCGCTGGGCCGCACGCGCGCCGAGCTGCGGCGAGGCGGTGTAGCGGGCTTGGCGCAGCGCTTGAGTACTGGCGAGCTGCACCCAGACTTCGGCCCGCCAGGTATGCATCCGACCGCAGGCGCCACGCTTGTCGCGGCCAGGGAGCCGCTGGTGGCGTTCAACCTCGAGTTGGCGTCTCCCGCGAGCGTCAGGGACGCAAAGCGCATCGCCGGCCTCGTCCGGGAGGGCGGCGCCGAGGGACTACCGGGGCTGCGGGCGATTGGCGTGTCGCTGAGCCGTAGAGGCACAGAGTCCGAAAGCGACATGCCCCCCGCGCGCGCGGGGGGCATGTCCTCTGGGGAGGCTGTTGCCCAGCTCTCGATGAACGTCGAGCGCCCGCTCGAGTTGCCGTTGCGAGCGATCGTCGAGGCGGTCCGGCGGCATGCCGAGATAGCGTGCGCGGAGCTGGTCGGCCTTGCTCCACGGGCGGCGTTCGAGGGCTTCCCCGAGGACGTTCCGCTGCCCGGATTCGATCCTGAAGCGCACGTGATCGAGAACGCACTAGGGTTCTAGGTGTCCCGTCCTGTGACGGGCTGCGATTTATCCGTGTAGAGACCAAGAAAATAGGGCGCGAGATGGCTCAGACGAAGCGTAGGCGGCAGACAAAGCACCGTGGCAACGCGGCGGGTGTGGTGGAGTCGCGCGGACGTACAGGCCGCAAGCCGACCGAGGCGGAGAAGACCGGAAAGGCAGCGACGCCGAAGCTGACGCGCCAAGAGCGCCTGGAAAAGCCGCCGACTTGGTTGGGAGCGTTCTACCGGGCGATGGCGGCGGCAGTGCTGATGCTGCTGATCAGCATCGTGCTCTTGAAAAAGCCAAACGAGGCGATCGCGCTGTTCCCGATCGTGCTGATCGCTTACGTGCCGATCAGCTACTACACCGACAATTGGCTGTACAAACGCCGGATGGCGAGCAAGGCCAGGCAGGCGGGTAAGGCCGGCTCGAAGTGATCGACGTCCGTGCCTTCACGGTCGGTCCAGTTCAGGAGAACGCCTACCTGGTGCGCGCCGATGCGCAGGCGACTCGGGCGCTAATGATCGACCCGGGCGAAGAGCCGCAACGCCTGCTCGATGCGGTCGTGGCGCTTGGCGTCGAGATCGAGGCAATCCTGATCACCCATTGCCATTTCGACCACATCGGCGCCGTGGCGCCGGTCGCTAAGGCCACAAGCGCACCCGTCTACTGTCCTGAGATCGAGCTTGGCGTGCTTGCAGACATCATGAAATGGACGATGCCGGGCTTCGGACCGTTCGAGAGCTGGCAAGCCGAGCACACCGTCAAGGGCGGCGAACGGCTCAGGCTCGCAGATATGGATATCGAGGTGCTGTTCACGCCGGGCCACAGCCCGGGCCATGTGACGTATGCGATCGACAGCGCCGGCGCCGCGGAGAGTCCCGCCTCTGTGGAGGATGAGAAGGGTTCTGCGGGCGGCCAGCCTGCGCTGCTCTCGGGCGATGTGCTCTTCCAGGGCTCGGTCGGTCGCGTGGACCTGCCGGGAGGCGACTGGGCGACGCTCGAGCACTCGATCGGCATGCTCATGAACCGCTTCGGGCGCGACTCGGTCGTCTATCCAGGGCACATGGGCGTGACGACGCTCGGCCGCGAGTGGGACACCAACCCGTTTCTTGCCGAGCTGCGTGCCGCGGCGATGAGCCCCGTGCCGGCACAGTCGGGCGCGCGGGAGCAGCGGTGAGGCGCCCAGAGGTGCCGGCCGAAGTGGAACGCACGCCGGCGCGGCAGCGGGCATCGTAGTCTTGAGCGGGGAGCAGATCAAAGCACCACGCGGCACCTACGACGTGCTCGGTGAGCAGGCGGCGAGTCGGATAGCACTGGAGGCGCGTGCCCGCACGATCCTCGAGGGCGCCGGCTACGAGCGCATCGAGACGCCCACGTTCGAGGCCACCGAGCTGTTCGCGCGTGGGGTGGGCTCCTCCACCGACATCGTCCAGAAGGAGATGTACACGCTGACCGACGGCAGCGGACGCTCGCTCACGCTGCGTCCGGAGGGGACAGCACCGGTGTGCAGGGCATACGTCGAACACGGCATGCACAAGCTCCCCCAACCGGTGAAGCTCTGGTACCTGTCCAGCTTCTTCCGCTACGAGCGCTCCCAGAAGGGTCGCCAGCGCCAGTTCTGGCAAGTCGGGGCCGAGGCATTCGGCTCCGAGGACCCGGCGCTCGACGCCGAGTCGATCCTGCTGCTCGGCACTTTGCTCGAGGAGTTGGGCGTCAGGGATGTGCGTCTGCGCCTGTCGAGCTTGGGTAGCAGCGACAGTCGCCACCGCTACCGGGAGCGCCTACAGAGACATTTGCGCACAAACGAAGCGAGTCTGTCTGAGGAGGTGCGCGGGCGCATCGAGCTGAACCCGCTGCGAGCCTTCGATTCCTCGCACGAGGGCACTGTGGCCGTGATGCGCGAGGCGCCGCGACTACTGGACGAGCTTGACCCAGACGACACCGAGCACTTCGCGACAGTGCGCGAACTGCTCGATCGTGCAGGCATGACCTATGAGGTCGATGCAACGCTGGTGCGCGGCCTGGACTACTACACGCGCACGGTGTTCGAGTTCACGAGCGAGGCCCTCGGCGCGCAGAGCGGCGTCGGCGGTGGCGGACGCTATGACGGGCTCGTCAGGCAGCTGGGAGGCCCCGCAACGCCTGGCATGGGCTGGGCGGCCGGCATCGAGCGGATCCTGCTTGCAGGCAGTCCTTTGGGAGGGGACGCTCGTGCCGTCGACCTGTACGTGGGTCTGGCGGATGGGGGAGGGGATGGTTCGAACCCACAGGTCAAGGCGGCCGCTTTTGAGATCTTGAGCGAGGCTCGCTCGGCAGGTTTGCACGCTCAGATGGAGATGGCCGGCCGCTCTTTGAAGGGGCAGCGCGGTCATGCCAATCGCATCGGCGCACGCCTGTTGGCGCTCGTCGAGCCGCACCAGACGGTCTTGCGCGACATGCAGGACGGGTCCGAGGAGACGCTGGAGACCGGCACGGTCGTGCACGCCGCGTTGCGACGCCTGCGCGACCTCACATAGCAACGCAGTGAAATTGCGCTTGCGAGAAGTCCACGGCCGATGTCGCCGTTCAACTCGCGCGGCGATTCTGCCGAAGTGAGGGGCGATGGCTCAGCTTTCACGTCCCTACCAGATCATTCTCGGCGTCGTTGTCGTGTTCGGCCTCATCTGGGCCGTTGCACTGCGCGGCCACAGCTCCAACCCGAGCGAACCCACGGCCTCGACCCCAACGCCGACAAACAGCGCGTCGGCCAACGGCAGTTCGGGCGGCAATGCAGCGGCACCCACCAACGTCTACCACGGCGCCGCGCCGGGCGTCGAAGGTTTGACAAAGGCGATCGCCAAAGCGCACGGCGCGGTAGCCGAGTCGCAGCGCAACGTCCAAGAGCAGGCCGGCCACGCCCAGGCGCTCACCGGCGAAGCTCAGGCGTCCGCGACGACGACGCACACGACGGCCGCCGGCAAGACCTCACAAAGCGTGACGGTTACCCACAAGACGAATGCCGCGCCCAGCCTCGCGCGCAGGAGGGTCACGAGCTCTCGCAAGACGAGCATTCAAGCGCACGGAACCACCACGACCGTTACTCACACAAGCACCACCACGGTGCACAAGGCAACCCCTGTACACAGAGTCGCGGCGCCCACCGACAAACCCACGATTCGCGTGCACAGCACCGTCAAGCACTCTTCTACCAAGCCTGCTCAGCAGGTGGCTGTCGAACACGAGCTCGCCCAGGGCAAGACAGTGATGCTGTTCTTCTGGACTCCGAGCTCCACCGTCGACCAGCAGAACGTCGCCCAGGCAAAAACGCTCGTTGCGCGCTCCAAAGGTACGCTCACGCTGCACCTGGCATTGGCAAATCAGGTGGGCGAGTTCGGCACGATCACCGAAGTCGTCCACGTCTACCAGACGCCGACGATCCTGATCGTCAACAAGCACGGAGTCGTGAGCACGCTAACAGGGCTCACCGACGTGTTCGCACTCGAACAAGCAGTGCAAGAAGCGCAAAGCGCCATAGTCTGAAGAGCCGCGGCGGCTACGTGAGATGTGCGCGCTCAACGTGAGGCGCTCGCCTCTGCCGCGTACTCGCAGCCGAGCGCGGCCTCTTACACTCGACGGACATGAACGTCGAGATGTTCACCCAGCACTTGCAGTTCCCGCGACATCGTGGCCACACTCCTGTCGATGCCTGTAGCGCCGCCGCCGGTGGCGCGGCCTGCGGCGACCTGGTCCGCATTTCGCTCGCCGTCGATCGCTCAAGTCCAGACGGGCGCATTCTCGACGCGGGCTTCGACGCGAGCGGCTGTGGCGCGGCCATTGCCGCGGGCAGCGCGACCGTTGAACTGATCGGCGGTGCAAGCCTGCTGAACGCCGCACGCATCGGCGCCCCCGAGATCGCGGCCGAGCTCGGTGGCCTCAGCCCGGCAAAGCAGCATGCGGCCGAACTGGCCGCCGACGCGCTGCACCGCGCGCTCGGCTGGGCGGCTCGCGAACAAGCCGGGCTCGCCTACTCGGATGCGCGCACGCTGGTGGCGATGAGCGGCGGCGTCGACAGCGCAGTTGCGGCGATGCTCGTTGCCGAGCATGGCGGACAGGCGGTGGCGGTAACACTCGAGCTGTGGTCGGATCCCGAGAACGACGGCGAGCGCAGTTGCTGCTCGGCTCAGGCCGTACGCTCGGCCCGCTCGCTTGCGCACAGTATGGGAATGGCACATTTCTCGATCGACCTACGCGAGGAGTTCCGCGCCGGCGTCGTGGACGGCTGGCTAACAGACCACGCCGCCGGCCTCACGCCCAACCCGTGCGTGCGCTGCAACGGCAAGGTGCGCCTGGACGCGATGCTCGAATTGGCCGACCGGCTCGGCGCACAAAAGCTTGCCACCGGACACTACGCGCGCATCGAGTCGAGCGGGGAAGGCGAGCCTTTGCTGCGGATGGCGGTGGACGAGGGCAAGGACCAGAGCTATGCGCTTGCCGCGCTCGCACCAAGCTCTCTCGCACGCTTGCGCTTCCCGCTCGGCTCACTCACCAAGCCTGAAGTGCGCGAACATGCGGCGCAAGCGGGCCTCGAGGTTGCACGCCGGCCGGACTCCCAGGACTTGTGTTTCCTGGCGGGAACGCGCAGCAGCGATTTCCTGGAGCGCCACGGAGGCATAAAGCGGAGGGCGGGCGCTGTCGTCGATGGCCAGGGACGCAAGCTCGGCGAGCACGGTGGCGTTCATACGCTCACCGTGGGCCAGCGCCACGGTCTGGGCATCGGCGGTAGCCCAATCGAAGGGGTGGGGGGCCCGCTGTATGTGATCGCGACCGACGCACACTCGAACACGGTCACGGTCGGCCCACGCGAGCAACTGCGCACCGCGGCGGTGAGCGTGCGCGAGGTCACCTTGCACCGCGATGGCGGCCAGGTGGACGCGGTTAAGGTTCGTTATCGAGGCCGACGTATGCCCTGCAGGGTGCAGGACCAGCCAAATGCAGGTCTGCACGAGCGCCTGGAGCTCGAGATGCTCGACCCGATCGAGCGTACCGCTCCCGGTCAGATCGCATGCCTGTACGAGGGCGACGTGATCGTCGGTTACGGCACGATCGCCCTTTGACGGATGCGTGTCCTGGCGCTTGACTACGGCAGCGCGCGCTGTGGCTGCGCGCTGAGCGACCCGACCGGGACGATCGTCACGCCGATCGCCGTTGTCGCGCGGCCCGCTAGTCGCCGCGGGCTCGCGGAGCTGACACGGCTCGTGCAGGAGCGCGAGGTGCAGCGCGTTGTCGTGGGACTGCCGCTGTCCTTGCGCGGTGAGGATACGCAGCAGACAAGCGAGACGCGCGACTTCGCCGCGACGCTCTCCAGTCGCCTCGGTGAGGTCGTCCCGGTCGAGCTCTACGACGAGCGCTTCACCACGCGCATCGCCGCACACGTCGAGCAGCCCAGCACCAGCGAGGACTCGCGCGCCGCGGCCGTGCTGCTGGAGGATTGGCTCGCTAGATCCCAGTAGGGTCACGCGCTTGGCCAGGGATCGCGGATCGAACATGTCCGAAGAACGCACCGAAGCGGAGCGCGAACGCGCCCGTGAAGAGCGCGAGCGGCGCCGTCTGCAAAAGGCGGGGGCAGGTACACCGCCGCTACCGCCGCCGCTCGCCGGTCCCGAGTTGAGCGATACAGCCCCATCGAGAGAGCCGATCTACGACGCCGGTATTCCCGCGGTCGAGTCAGAGCTCGCCGAACCGACGTATGTCCCATCGAAGCAGCCACCTGTAACGCCCGCACCGCTACCCGCCAGGGGCCCTGCGATGCCCGCGCCCTTGCCTGCCAGGCAGCCACCTGTAGTGCCCGCGCCCCTACCCGCCGGCTCGCGCCTGCGTCGCCCGCATCTGTACGGAAAACAGGCGCGAGGCTCGCGGAAATTCGCGGCTCGTGCCGGAATCGCGCTGGTGCTGATAGTCGTGCTCGGTGCTATCGGCTTTGGTGCAGTGCGCCTCTCACACCACTCGGCACGCCCAAAAATCCCCCCAATCCCCAAGATCGTGAAGATCGTCATCCCCGAGGGATTCACTCGTGCCCAGATCGCGGTGCTGGCACATCGAGACGGACTCAGTGGCAGCTATCTGTTGCCGTCCAAGCACTCCAGTGAAATCGACTTCGCGCACTACGGCGCACCGACGAGCACCCCCAACCTCGAAGGGTTCCTGTTTCCCGCCACCTATGAAATGTATGTCGGCGCTCCGGCCTCTCAGTTGGTCTCGGAGCAGCTGAGCGCGTTTCGCGAAAACTTCGGCGGCGGCGAGGTGGATCGCGCGCGCGCGCTTGGGATCACCCAGTATCAGCTGCTGATCGTGGCCTCGATCATCGAACGCGAGGCAGCGATCCCGCACGATCGTCGGCTGGTCGCGGCGGTCATCTACAACCGCCTGCGTCTGAACATGACACTGGGAATCGACTCCACGCTGCGCTACGCGCTACGCAACTTCTCGACTCCGCTGACCGAAGCCGAGCTGCACAGCGACTCCCCTTACAACACGCGCACGCACACAGGCCTGCCGCCGACGCCCATCTCAAACCCGGGAGTCGCCGCGATCCAGGCCGCGGCGCACCCAGCACACGTCTCCTACCTGTACTACGTCGCCGGCGCCGACGGCTGCGGCGAGGAGGTCTTCTCCACTAGCTACGCGCAGTTTGAAAAGAACGCCGCGGCTTACCGTGAGGCGATCGCCAAAAACGGTGGACGCGTGCCCGCATGCGACAAGAAGGGCTGAGCGATGCACCGCCTCGCCACAGTGAGACGTGCAACGAGGATAGGTGTGCGCTGATGCCAAAGCTGGGTGTCATCGGTTGGCCGATAGCCCACAGCCGCTCGCCGGCTATGTTCCGCGCGGCGTTCGAGGCTTGCGCGATGAGAGACTGGAGCTATCAGGCCCTGCCGTTGCCTGAGGAGCTTTTCGAGCAGACCGTGCGCGCGCTGGGCGCAAGCGGCTTCCTCGGGGCGAACGTCACGATTCCGCACAAGCACGCGGCACTGGAGCTAGCCGACCAGGCGAGCGCTCCGGCGCACGCGATCGGGGCCGCCAACACGCTCACTTTCGGTGCAGGGGAAACGATCGAGGCGCACAACACCGACGCGCCCGGCCTGATCGCCGCGCTCGGGCGCTTGACTGGGATGCCGGCCCACCCGAGCGTCCTCGTGCTGGGCGCCGGGGGCAGTGCGCGCGCCGCCGTCTGGGCCCTGCAGGACGCCGGCGCCGCCAGTGTCTCGGTATGGAATCGCAGCCATGAGCGAGCACGGGAATTGGCGCAGGATCTCGGCGCCGATGCGGTCGCAAAGCCGCTTGCAGCCGACCTGCTGATCAACTGCACGTCGGTCGGACTGCAACGGTCGGCCACTGAGGCCGAGGCGCTCAACCAACTGGAGATGACCGCCGATCACGTCGGTAGGTATGCCTATGTCATCGATCTGGTCTATGGAGACGGCCCAACGCCACTGCTCGCCGCCGCCCAAGCCCACGGAGCGGTCACGGTCGGAGGTCTCGAGGTGCTCGTCGCCCAGGGTGCGCTCAGCTTCGAGCACTGGACCGGCAGGGCAGCACCGCGCGAGGCGATGCGCCGCGGGGCTGGAATCGAGGACGCAACGGGTTAGCCTCCTCCTGGGCCAAGGGCGAGGGCGATGAGCACCCCTCCCAATGGCCTGCGCGACGAGAACGACATCTTCGGCGAGGCCGAACCAAGGGTGAGCGTCGAGATCGACCGCGACGAGCCTTCCCGCGAGATGCCGGGCGACGTGGATGGACGGCCCCTCACGGGTGGGGTGGATAGAGGCGTAGACGTAGGGGACCCGTACGCCTCGAACTACGGCTCAGGCGTCGAGCAGTCCGATCGCGACAAGCCCGAGGAGATAGCCGGTGTCACGAGCCCGAGTCGCCGCGGCTCCTCGGGCCGTTTTCTAACTGACGTGATCGTCGACATGGGTCTCGCTCAGCGCGAGCGCGTCGACAGTGCGATCGAGTCCTCGCGCAACGAAGGCATCACGCCCGAGCGCGTGCTGCTTGCAAGCGGAGCGATCACCTCCGACGGGCTTGCCCGTGCGCTTGCCGAGCGCTACGGCCTCGACCACCTCGACCTGGACATCTTCCCGGTCGACATGGGCGCTGCCAATCTCGTAATCAACAGTGCCGCCAAGCGCTATCAGGCGGTGCCGGTTGCGTTCGTCGACAAACGCACGCTGTTGCTGGCGATGGCCGACCCTTCCAACGTCTTGGCGGTGGACGACGTCGCGATCATGACCGGCTACGAGGTGCGGGTCGCCGTTGCCTCGCCTGACGCGATCGGCGATTTGATCTCGCGCATGGCGCGCCTGGAGGACGTCGTCTCCGGCGACGCCGCCACAGCCGAGGAGGCAGAAGAATCGAGCGCCGACATCGTCAACCTGCGCGAGACCGCCGACGACGCGCCGGTGGTCAAGCTGGTCAATCAGATCGTCGCCCAGGCGGTTGAGCTTGGCGCCTCCGACGTGCACCTCGCTCCCGACGGCCACGAGGTGCGCGTCCGCGTGCGCGTAGATGGAATTCTGCAGGACATCACCACCGTTCCACGGCGCATGGCCGCCGGAGTCGTCTCGCGCGTGAAGATCATGGCCGAACTCGACATCTCCGAGCGACGCCTGCCCCAGGACGGTCGCGTCAGCCTCACCGTCGACAGCCGTCACATCGACCTGCGCGTCGTCACGCTGCCGAGCGTGCACGGCGAGTCGATCGTGATGCGCATCCTCGACAAGGACTCGGTCGTGATGAAGCTCGAGAAGCTGGGTATGGCCGACGCCGAGCGCGACCGTTTCGAACGCGCCTTCCATGAAACCCACGGCGCCGTGCTCGTCACCGGCCCGACCGGCTCGGGCAAGTCCACGACCCTGTACGCGGCGCTGTTGGCGCTGAACACGCCCGAGAAGAACATCATCACCGTCGAGGACCCGGTCGAGTACCAGATCGCCGGGCTCACACAGGTGCAGGTCTCGGCCAAGTCGGGGCTCACCTTCGCGACCGGCCTGCGCGCAATGGTGCGCGCCGATCCCGACATCATCATGGTGGGGGAGATCCGCGACCGCGAGACCGCCCAGATCGCGGTGGAGTCGGCGCTCACCGGGCACCTCGTGCTCTCCACGCTTCACACAAACGACGCTCCGTCGGCGATTTCACGCCTGACGGAGATGGGGATCGAGCCGTTTCTCGTTGCCTCGGCGCTCGATTGTGTGTTGGCTCAGCGCTTGGCGCGCATGCTCTGCTCCAACTGCAAGCAGCGCACGATCGTGTCCGCCGAGGTGCTGCGCGACAACGGCTACAAGGCGCTGGTCGACCTGGAGGCATACGAGCCGAACGGCTGCCGACGCTGCGCCGGCACCGGCTATCGCGGCCGTCTCGGCATCTACGAGGTGATGACGCTCTCCTCTGAGATCCGCAACCTCACGCTGGAGCGCCGTTCCGCCGAGGAGATTCGTGAGGTGGCGGTCCGCGAGGGGATGCGCCGCCTGCGCGACGATGGCCTTGAGAAGGTGCGTCAGGGCCTGACTTCGATCGCAGAGATCGCCCGCGTGATCGGCAGTAGTTGAGATGTGGCGCTCGTCTGCCGATAAGGGGCCCATGAGGACACGTGCGCGGATTGCAACCGACCGCTTGAGCTACAGAGGGGCGCGACGATGAGCATTGACTTTGCCGATCTCTTGATGGAGGTCGTGGCGCGCAAAGCCTCAGACCTGCACCTCGCCGCCGGCGCACCGCCAACGGTGCGTGTGCGCGGACGTCTCGACCGCCTCGAGGGCTATCCCGAGCTGTCGGGTACCGACACGCGCGAGATCGTCTACTCGATCCTCTCTGGCGACCAGCGCCAGCGCCTGGAGACCAATTGGCAGCTGGAC
>Ga0210385_10000857_pt1 | contig 19593 bp, 15 predicted proteins | sample IncBWH26OmetaG_FD_160107 | JGI IMG/M metagenome (GOLD analysis project Ga0210385, IMG submission 160107) | Forest soil microbial communities from Barre Woods Harvard Forest LTER site, Petersham, Massachusetts, United States - Inc-BW-H-26-O ...
CGCGGCGGTGAGCTGCCGCTGCTGGCGGTGATCGGCACGATCGTGTGCTCGCTGGGCTGGATCGCGACGATCGCCGTCCATCACACGGCCCGCTACGTCGGCCTCGGCTGGATGGCCGCCGGGATCCTCTTGTACGTCATCTACAGGCGTGCCGATGAAACGTCGCTGTTGCGGCGCGTGACCGTCTCCGCTGAGGCGTTGCGCGCCGAACACTTGCCACAGCGCGAGTACGGCTCGATCCTGGTTCCGCTGTGCGGCACGCGCCTGGACGAGGACATCATCCAGACGGCTGCCCTGCTGGTCGCCGGCAAGCCGACCGACGACGCCGAGATCGACACTTCGACGATCGAGGCGGTGTGGATTTTCGAGATGCCGATGTCGCTGCCGCTGGATGCACGTCTGCCTGACGCTCAGGTCAAGCACGCACGCCAAGCGCTGGCGCGAGCCAAGGCGGTGGGGGAGGAGTACGCGGGCGTGCAGGTCGCCACCGCAACGATCAGGGCCCGCCGCGTCGGCCACGCGATCCTCGAGGAGGCACGCAGACGTGGCGTGGAGGCGATCGTGCTCGGCGCTGAGGAGCCATCTCGGATTCGCGGTGGCTCGCGTCTGGGTGGACGCGGTGGCCCGCTTGAGAACTTCGTCGGCGACGTCACCAAGTACGTGGTGAAAAAGGCGGCCTGTCGTGTGATTGTGACGGCGCCGTCCGAGCGCGACTATGCCGAGGTCCTGGCGGGCAAGGAGCCGGGTCTGGATTCGCCGGCTGAGGATGCGCCCGCTGAGATAGCTCCGGCTGCGCCACTCGCGGGGCCGAGCGGCGGACCCATCGTCTAATCTCACACGCCGTGCTTGCCATCCCCCCATCAACCCCGGCGCCGCGCTTCCCATGTTCGTGTTGATCGTCGGAGCCGGCCGTGTCGGCTCGGCCGTGGCCAAGTCTGCGCTGGCGGCCGGCCATGAAGTCTCGGTGCTCGACGAGGACCCACTCTCCCACGAGCGCCTCGACGCCGGCCAGAGCGGCAGCTGGGAGGAATCCGACGGCCAGTTCACGGTGGGAACGGCCTTGGAGACCGAAGCGCTCGTACAGGCCGGAATCGAACGCGCCGACGTGTTCATCGCTTCGACCGACGGCGACAACACCAACCTGATCATCGCCCAGATCGCCCAGCGCCGTTTCGGCGTGCAGAAGGTGCTCGTGCGCGTGATGGACCCAGCCCGCGCCGGCTGGTATGGCGAACAGGGCCTGCACACGATCTCCCCGACCAAGCACGCGATCGAAATGTTCGAGAGCGCGCTCGCGGCCGAGTCGGCGTAGGTCAAGTCATGTACGTGATCATCGTCGGCGCCGGCAAGGTGGGTCGCAACCTCGCGCGTGAGCTGATCCTCAAGGGCAACGAGGTCACGATCATCGAGTCCTCGCGCCCGCGCTACTTGCTGATCGAGGAAGAGTACGAGCACGCCGTCCAGTACGGCGACGCCACGGAGCTGTGGGTGCTGGAGCGGGCGGGCATCCAGCGCGCCGACCTGGTGATCGCGGTCACCGGCGACGACGAGGACAACATGCTTGTCTGTCAGGTCGCCAAGGAGAAGTACCTGTGCGAGCGCATCATCGCCCGCGTCAACAACCCACGCAACTACGATCACTTCAAGCTGCTGGGCATCCAGCCGGCGGTCTCCGCAACCGATCTGATCCTGCGTCTGATCGAGCACGAGGTCCCGCGCTATGGCTTGGTGCACCTGCTCGCGTTGGAAGAGGAGCGCCTGGAGATCATCGAGCTGGAGGTCAGCACCGGCGCCCCGGTGGTGGGCGAGCGCGTCTCGGACATCGCCTTGCCGGAAGGCAGCCTGATCATCTCGGTGCTGCGCGCGGGGGGCGGTTTTGTGCCCAAGGCGGACACGGTGATCGAAGCGGGGGATGAGGTCTTGTTGGTGCTGGACCCGGGATTGGAGGAGGCGATTACGGCGTTCTTCGCCTCAAGCGGGACTCGGGCAGAGGCGTAGCGTCCTCGTTTGACTATCCTTGCTTAGCCGTTCCGGGATGGTGTAATTGGCAACACGCATGCCTCTGGAGCATGAGTTTGGGGTTCGAGTCCCTGTCCCGGAGTCTTTTACGCCGCCGCGTGGATCGCCCAGTCGCGGTACAGGTCGTAATACCGCCCTTCCGCCGCGATCAGTTCCTCGTGCGTGCCCTGCTCGGCAATTTTGCCGTGCTCCAGCACCACGATCCTGCCCGCCCCCCGGATCGTCGACAGCCGGTGGGCGATCACGATCGACGTGCGTCCCGCCAGCAGCCGGCGCAGACCCTGCTCGATGCGCGCCTCGGTGTGCAGATCCACGTTGGAAGTCGCCTCGTCGAGGATCAATATGCGCGGGTCGGCGATCAGCGCGCGGGCGAAGGCGATCAGCTGGCGTTGTCCCGCCGACAGTTGGGAGCCACGCTCGCCGACCTCGGTGTCATAGCCACTGGGCAACTCCGCGATGAACTCCTCGGCGCCCACAGCCGCTGCGGCCTGGCGGACCTGCTCCTGCTCGGCGCCGGGGCGTCCGAAGGCGATGTTCTCCGCGATCGTGCCCGAGAACAGGAACGCCTCCTGCGGCACGATCCCCATCTGTGAGCGCAATGAGGTGCTCGACACCTCGCGCAGGTCGTGGCCGTCGACGAGCACGCGCCCTTCGGTGGGGTCGTAGAAGCGCGCGACGAGCTTTGCCATCGTTGACTTGCCGGCGCCGGTGGCGCCCACCAGCGCGACCGTTTGGCCTGGGGGGATTTGTAGGTCGATGTGCTCGAGCGCTAGCACCTCCTCTGCTTCCTGCGGTGCCGGCAAGCCCGCCTCCAGAGGCGCACTGACCGACTTGTCCACGTTCTTGCGTGCGCGCCGCGGTTTGTAGGCGAAGGTGACGTCCTCGAAGCTCAGCTCCCCGCGGATGCGCTCCAAATCAGGCGCGCCCGGCTTATCGGTCAGCTCCGGCTGGACGTCGAGCAACTGGAAGATCTTCTCCAGGGCCGCCATGCCCGACTGGTAGGTGGTGTACAGTTGGGAGAGCTGCTGGATCGGTTCGATCAGGTAGGAGAGCGTCGCCACGAACGCTACGACGGTGCCGGCGGTGATATTGCCCGAGATCGCCTGGTAGCCGCCGTACAGCACGATTCCGGCGATTGCCACGCCGGAGAGCATTTCCACCGCCGGGAAGTAGGCGGCGTTTAGCCTGACCGTGACCATGTTGGCGTCGCAGTTGTCCTCGTTGAGCTCGGCAAAACGAGCGAGGTGGCGCGGCTCCTGGCCGAAGCTGCGCACCACGCGGATGCCGGAGAGCGTCTCCTGCAGGTAGGCGGTGATCGAGCCGATCGTCTCGCGCGTGCGGCGAAAAGCGCCGGCGGAGGTCAGGCGAAACCAGAAGCTGCCAGCGGCGATCAACGGCAGGATCAGGAACGTGAGCAAAGCCAGCTTGACGTCGAGGTACAGCAGCACCGCCACCGCCCCAATCAGGGTCAGGCCGGCCTGGAAGAGCGTCACCACCGAGTCGGTCACGAGGCTTTCCAGCGCCTCGACGTCGTTGGTGATGCGCGAGATCAGCACGCCGGCGGGGCGGCTCTCATAGAAGCCGATCGGCTGGCTCTGCAGGTGTGTGAACAGGCGGATGCGCAAGTCGGCAAGCGTGCGTTGCCCGACCCAGCCGACCAGATACGTTTGCACGTAGGTCATCAGCCACACGAGTAGCGCGGCAACAACGAACGCGAGGACAACCAGCACGAGCGTTTTGAAGTCGTGTTGATCGATGCCTTCGTCGATTGCTGCTCTGGCCAGCAGCGGTGGGGCGAGCGAAGCCGCCGTGCCCAGTACGAGCGCGGTCAACATCCCGGCCACGCGCAGGCGATAGGGCTTCAATAGGGCCAGCAGGCCCCGCAGGTTGCGGCCACGGCTCTCGCGACTTGCCCGCGAGCCGTCCCACTGCGCGCCACCTCGGCCCATGCCCGGGCCCATGCCGCGTCCGCCGCCACCGCCGCGCCCGCCCATACCGGCGCCCATGCCACCGCGACCCATGCCGCCAGGGGGCGTCATGAGCTGCCCTCCGTCCTCAAGTTGCGCGTCGTGCTCATATCCCGCTCACCTCGCGCTCGCGGGTCTCCGTGGTCAGGAAAACCTGCTCGGGCAGGCCGCGTTCCACGATCTCGCGGTACAAGTCCGATTCCTGCAGCAATGCCTCGTGGTCGCCGTGGGCGACGATGCGCCCGTGGTCGAGTACGACGATCTCATCGGCCAAGGCGATTGTCGAGAGGCGGTGGGCGATCACGAACGTCGTGCGTCCTGTCATCGCCTCGGCGAGCGCGAGCTTGATCGACCGCTCGGTGGAGGCGTCGACCGAGGAAGTGGCGTCGTCGAGAATCAGCACGCGCGGGTTGGCCAATAGCGCGCGTGCGATCGCCAGGCGCTGGCGCTGCCCGCCGGAGAGCGACAGTCCGCGCTCTCCGATCTCGGTGTCATAGCCCTGGGGTAGTCGCAGCACGAAGTCGTGCGCCTGGGCGCGTCGCGCGGCGTCTTCGATCTCTTCGGTGGAGGCGTCCGGTCGCGCGTAGGCAATGTTCTCGGCGACGCTCGCGGAGAAGAGGAAGGGATCGTCGCTGACGACCGCCACGGCGGAGCGCAGCGACTGCAATCCGACATTGCGCACATCGGCTCCGTCGAGCAGGACCTCCCCTTCGACGGGGTCGTACAGTCGCGAGATCAGCGCGACGAGGCTGGTCTTGCCCGAGCCGGTGGCGCCGACAAGCGCGACCGTGCGCCCCGCGGGCACGTCGAGGTCGATGTCGTGCAGCACGGTCCGTCGCGCAGGAGCCGGTGCTGTGTGTCCATTCCGCGAGGAGGCATCGCTGCCCACCGGTCCGCCTACCTGCGCAAAAGTGCCGACATTCAACTCGTCGTGCGGGTCGCTGTAGCGCAGCATGACGCCGCGCAGCTGCACATGGCCGCTGCCCGCCGGCAGTGGCGGAGCGCCCGGGGGGTCGGCGAGTGTCGGCTCGCGGTCGAGCACCTGGAAGATGCGTGCGCCCGAGGCTGTCGCGCGCTGGGCGAGGTTCAAAGTGACACCGAGCGAGCGCAGCGGGCCGACAAGCATGTTCAGCAGCAGGTAGAAAGTGGTGAACTGGCCCAGCGTGAGGTGGGCGTGGATCACGGCGTTGCCGCCGAGCAGCAGCACGGCGGCGATGCCGAGCTGCGGCAGGAAGCCGATCGCCGGGTTGTAGGTGGCTTCCAGGCGTGTGGCAACCATCGCCTGCTCGAAGGTGCGTCCGACGCTGCGACGGAAGCGCTCCAGCTGGCGCGGCTCGCGCGCGAACGACTTGACGATGCGCACGCCCGAGATGTTCTCCTCGGCGTCCGCGGTCAGTTCGGCAATACGCTGCTGCACCTCCTGGATCGCCGGGCGCGCGCGACGGCCGTAGCGGTAGGAGATCAGCACCACGAACGGTGCGGGCGCGAGCGAGATCAGCCCGAGCCACGGGTTGATCACGATCATCACGATGCCGGCAAGCACGATCGTGAGCACGAACTGCAGGATGAAGACGAGGCCGTAGCCGAGGAAGAAGCGCACGGCGGGCAGATCGACGGTCGCACGCGACATCAGCTGTCCGGTCTGCTGGTGGTCGAAGAAGCCGAGCTCCAGCCGCTGCAGCTGGCTGTAGAGACGCTCGCGCAGGTCGTATTCGACGCCGAGAGAAACCCGGCCCGCGATCATGCGCCGCCAGTAGGTGAAGCCCCAGCGCGCGAGCACGACGGCGATGATCGCCAGCGCGTACAGCAGCAACGTGTGGCGGTCGTGCGAAACAGGTTCGTGCCTGTGCGAATGACGGGCGCCGGAGTTGATCGTTTCGACCGCTTCGCCGGTGAGTAGCGGCAGGATGACGCTCATCGCCATCGCGAAGCTGGCGAGAATCCACGAGACGACTACGCCGCGCTTGTAAGGACGCAGAAAGCCGAGTAGTCGGTAGAAGGTAGCCATAGTTGCTTAGTCAACTATTATTGCAGGGGATTGTTGGGCGTGCTTGTCGGTTGAACGCGGCCCGTTCCACATCCCATGGTCCCGGTGTACCGCGGTGCGTGCCTGGTCGTGTGACTACGCTCTGCTCCATGTTTGCCAGCGACCCGTCTCCGTCCCGTCCGCCTGCGCCAAACGCCGGCCTGTGCGAGACCTGCCGGCACCGCCGGCTCGTGCCCAACACGCGCGGCTCGGTCTTCTCGCTGTGCGAGCGCTCGCGGACAGACCCAGCTTATCCGCGCTACCCGCGGTTGCCGGTGCTCTCCTGTCGCGGCTACGACCGCTCCACCGGAGCTTGACTCCAGTTGGCGGAGTGGCCGCCGCTCAAACGGTGTGGCTCACGCCGGCCGCGATGTTGCGGGATCGGCTGGGCATGGGGTCTCTGACTTGGCGTTCAGAAGCCCGCGTATACAGCGTCTCGGGGGCCATGTCGACCCCGTTGGGCCAAGCGATGGTCCCGATCTCCGAGTCGACCCGCACTTGGGCGAAGTACGCGGGGTCCGCGAGCGGAGCGAACACGCGGCGCCACTCGCGGCCCGCGAAGTCTACGTCGCCGACGAGTCCATCCTCAAACGTGAGGCGTAGCTCGTACGGGCCTATGACTTCGACATGGGTGACATCGACGAGCTTGTCCATCGCAAGGATCCTACCGCAGGGGCGCGATCGGCCGCAACGGTTCTTCGCTTGCGGCCAGCTCCCAGTCAGCGTTCAGTTCGTCGGCGTGGAGCTCTACCCAGGCCTGCACGAGCCGCAGTTGACGCTTCGGCAGATCGCCGACAATAATCTCGCCGGCCAAATCGAGCGAGGCCCTGTACTCGCCGTAGCGGGCGTGGAAGTGCGGGGTGGAGTGATGGGTCTCGTCCCAGTGCATCGTGATCCCGATTCCGTAGAAGTAGCTGATTCGCGGCATACGCCAATCATCCTCAGCAGCGGGGACGAAACTTTTCTGCGGCGACGGGACGCTCTATCGCGGGCACTTCACGACGGCCTGCGCTTCGGAGTGGCTGCCGTCGAGGAACGAGAAGTCGGCGCGGAAGTGGAAGCCGCCGGGCGGGCAGCGCTTGGGCAGCAGGATCCCTTGTGGGCGATAGGCCACGCGTTTTCCGTGCGAGCGTTCGTAGTAGGTGAGGTTGCCGCCGATCGTCGCTTGCACGCGCACGACCGCCACGTCAGGGCCTTCGGGAAGGCCCGGGACGAGCGGCACGCTGATTTGCAGCTGCCCGGGCAGCAGTAGTGTGGACATCACGATCCGCGCCTGGACCGGGTAGGCGCCGGTGGCGCTGATCAGCAGTTTCAGATACCCGTGCTGGGGAGGTCCTGCCACGAGCGCGATTTCGGCGTTCTCTTCGGAGACTTCGGGGCTCACCTGGAACTTGGCCAAAGCGCTGCCGCGCCCCATGATCGAGTTCGCCGGGCACGCCTGCGGTCCGTCGAAGCTGAGCTTCGCGGGTGCGCAGGTCGCGAGCCCGAGGCCGCTCGTTCCGATGCCCAGGTCGGCTGGATAGTGGAAGGAGATGCCGGTCAGTGACGAGGGCAGGCTGCCGTCGGGTGTGCGCACGTCGAAGCCGAGCGACAGCGCCGTGGGGGAGCCCAGGCGCAGGGGTGAGAAGCCGGCGCTGATGCTTGTCAGCTGTGTGGCCGAGGCGCCCGCGGGTGCCGCCAGCGCGCATAGCGCCGTCGCCGCTGCCAGATGCTGTCTGACATTCAATAGCTCAGCTTTCCGATCGCCTGCACGACCAGCCCGTAGCCGCGGCGGTGAAAGACGCCGAACAGTTCGCCGCTACCGCGCGCGTGGGCATAGCGGCCGCTGCCGCCGACGATCGTGAGTGCTCCCCGGAAGCTGGGGGTCGGGTTGTTGGGGTTGTTCAGGCGGCATTTCGCGGCGCCGTAGACGTTGCCGCCGGCGGCGTGGATCGTGAAGCGGGCTGTGACGTTGGGGCTGCCGTTATAGGTGAAGTACACGCGCCCGCTGCCGGGCAGGGTCCCGGATAGGGAGCCTTCGTCGACGATCAACGTGGCTTCGTCGCTGAGGAAGTGCAGGCTGCCTTCGTCGCGCACGCTGGTTGTGTGTGCGGCCAGGGCCGCTGCCGGCTGTGTAGCAAGGCTCAACGCGGCCGCGACAAGGGCGCATCTCAGCAGGGCTTTCATAACAGTGCCTCCTGTGCCTCTGCAGCCAGCGCTCGTGCGGATGGATCAGCCAGTGCTCGCGCGCGTGGACGGAGCGCGCGCGAAGCTCGCCAGACCCGCATCACCAGCAGCGGCATGAACAACAGCCCGCGCAGCTCTTGCCGCAGCGTCGCCAGTGCGGGCCGCACGCTCGCCGCACGAGCTCCGGGGGCCGAGCACCAGTAGGCGACAGCTCCGGCGAGCGTCATCAGATGGTGGCCGCCATTGCGAAGCTCAGCCGAGCGGTGTGAAGCTTCACGCGCGGTCTGCGCGAGCGCTTGGGCGAGCAGTGCCGGCTCCTCGTACAGGCCCGCGTAGCTCAGCTCACCGATGAGGGCGTCGAGCTCTTGGTCGACCAGTCCATCGAGCAGGGTCACCATCGCGCCTGCGTACAGGTAGGCGGTGTCGATCGCGTGCGCTTCCGCAGGCGTTGTGCGCGGGTCGGCCGCGGCAGCGATCAGGGCGTGCAGCGCAAGCACCGAGCACGCGGCCCCCGCGGCGAATTCTCGCCATTGCAATGTGCTTCCGCTCGCTTCTGCTCGCGCCCAATCGCCGAGCTGCTCGATTCCAAGCAGTGGTGTGGCGTGCATACGGATCTGTGCTTGCGCGCCGCGCGTGGCGCAGCGTTGGGCGAACGGTGCGATTGCCTCGCTCGCGGGCAGTTGGACCAGCGCGCCGCGCACGGCCTGTCCAAGCTCATCCAGGTAGGCGTCCGCGCTTAGCGCCTCAAGCTGCTTCCCGCTGCGCTGGGGGCGCGGGTCGATCGTCCCCCGCCGCGATGCCAGGGGCCGCCCCGAGCCGATCGCCTGTCGCTGCTCAGCGAAGGGCACGGCATCTGGCGTCAGCGCGCCAACGAATGCCGCATACAGCCGCTCGCCCTCACCCAGGGGGTCGGCGTGCGGGCGCTCGCTCAGCCCGTCAAGGCAGTCGAACAGCAGCTCCAGCGCGACGATCGCGCGCACCGCGTGCTTGCGGGTCGCGCGTGGCGCGATCGTCGCGGCCATCGCCGCCGCCTCTGCGTTGAAGCCCTCCGCGCGCAGCTTCTCAAGCGCCAGTCCCCGCAGCTCGGGGTCCTCGATCGCCTGCGCGCGAGCTTCCCAGTGGCGCATCTCGCGCCGCGCCTGTGTCGCCACGCACGTCCAGTAGCGCGCGTTCGCAAGTGAAAAAGCCACCAGCACGCGTGCCGCGCGGCGCGGATCGCTACTCATCGGCCAACGCCAATACTGGACGGACGCGCGTGGCGAGCCAGCCGGGGATCGCTCCGAGCGTCAGCGCTACGGCGAGCACGAGCAGCAGCACCTCCAGTGGTCGCACGCTGGTCGTGGGGCTCGCGAGCGGGAAGCCGGTCACGTGGCGCAGGAAGGCGTCGATCACGACCTGGCCGTATATCCCCGCCAGTGCGCCGGTCAGGCAGCCCGCGCTCAGCATCAGCAGCGCTTCGATCAGCAGAATGCCCTGCAGGCTGGCCGAGCTGGCGCCGAACAGCCGCAGGCCCGCCAGCCCGGAGCGCCGCTGCCAGATGCTCGAGGCAAGCGCCGCGACCATCGCCAGAATCGCGGCCGCCAGCAGCATCGTGGAGATCTCGCGCAGCTGGCCGAGCCCTTCGCTTGCCAAAGCCTCGATGCGCGTGGCGCGTGTGGCCGCGAGCGACACTTCCAGCCCGCTTGCCCGCCCGAGCGTGGTTTCGATGGCGGCGCGGGCGGCGGCTGGGCTCGCGCCCGGGCGCAGCTGCACGCCGAGCGCCGTAGTGGCGGACGTGGCCCAGGCGCGGCTGTAGTCGGCGCTGCTCATGAAGACGACGCCGGGCGGCCAGGCGAGGTTGGTGGTCGTGGCGGCGATGCGGAAGGGCTTTGGCCCGGTGGGCGTGGGCAGCAGCAGCGTGCCTCCGACTCCGAGACGATGTTCTGTGGCGATCTGCTGGGAAACGGCGACCCAGCCGCCCCGCGCGAGGCGCGCCAGCGCGACGGAGGCGCTGCCGCCGCGGATCTGGCTTTCGAGCACGTGGCGCTCGGCGCCCGGCGGGCGTGCGATCACCCATACGCGGCGGCTGCTGAGTTGGGAGAAGCCGCCCTGGAAGCTGTGCACGGCGGCGACCGCCGGTAGTCGCGCGATGCGCGCGACCGCGTCACCGGGAGCAAAGGAGTTGACGGCCTGGTTGTCGCCGGGGGTCGAGACCCAGACGTCGGCGTCGGCCACATAGCTGTGGGCGAAGGAGTCGATCCCCGATAGCAGATTTGCACGTGAGCCGCCGAGCGCAACGCTGCCGAACAGCGCGACGGCGCCGGTGGCCGCCAGCGCGAGCGAGCGCAGCGTCGTCGCGCGCAGCGAGGCGAGCGCCAGCGGCAGGATCGAGATGCGCTGGAAGCGCTCGCCGAGGATCGCGGCGCCGCGCAATACGGCGTCGAGGACGAGCGGCACCGCCAGCACGGTCGCCAGCGCCAACAGTGCCGTCGCCGGGATCGCGGCCGCCGGCAACAGCACCCACAGCACGCTTGCCAGCGCCACCAGGCCCAGCGCCGCGCTCGCCAGACGGGCCCGCAGCCGGCGGTTCAACGAGCTTCCCGGCACTCCGCGTTCCTCGTAGATGGCGTCGCGCGCCCGTCCGCGACGCAGGTCGAGCAGCGGCACCGCTGAGGCCAGGCAGGTCGCCAGAATCCCTCCCATCAGTGAGAGCACCACCGCGCGCGTGCTCACCACTGTGCCGCCCGACAGTGTGAAGGCCTCGGCCAGGTAGTTGGTGGACTGGTGGAACACGCCGGTCGAGAGCAGGTAGCCGGCGCCGAGGCCGAGCAGCGAGGCGGGGATGCCCAGGCACAGCGCCTCGAACAGGATCATCTCGGCGATCGTCACGCGCCGCGCGCCGGCGATGCGCAGGTCGGCGATCGCGCGGCGCCGCTCGGTCACGGTCAGCAGCATCGCGTTGAAGGCGAGCAGGAAGCCGAGCACCGCGCCGATCGAGGCAAACAAGCCGCTGGCCAGATCGCTGGGGCCGAGCGCCTGCCCTAGCAGCGCGACGTCCGCGTCGGCCGCGGCCACTTCCACACGCCCGTCCGCCAGACGCGTAAGCTCAGCGCGCACCGCCGCTTTCTGTCCGGGCTTGCTCTGCACGAAGATGCGCGTGACCCTGCCGGGCAGGCCCGCGAGCTGCTGCAGATGACTCAAGGGCATCACGGCCACGCGTGCACCGGCAAGCGCGCTGGCGGCTTCCGGGCCAAGCACCGCGGATACGGGCAGTGTCAATGCGCGCCCGCGCAGCTTCAGCGTGACCTTCGTGTGGTTGGCGGTTCGCTTGATCCCGAGCGCCTGGGCGCTCGCCTGGCTGAGCGCGATTCCTGCTTTGGAGAGCGAGCCGATCGGCAGCGTTTCGGCCAGCCCGTCGAGCACGGCCAGACGCAGGTCGGTGCCGGCCACCTCGATGGAGATCTGCCGTCCGTCGGAGGTCGTCACGGTCGCCGGCTGTTCCAGCAGCGGTGCGGCCTGCTTGACGCCGGGCAGCCGCTTGACACGTGCGCTCGTCGCCTCGGAGAAGCCTTCGTCGCCGCGTGCGCGCAGCTGCAGGTCGGCCGGTCCGATGACCGTGTGCACGACGCGTCCGGCGGAGCTCGAGATGCTGCCCTCGGCGACGATCGCGGCGAACACGAGCGCCACGGCGGTCGCGATACCGACCGCAGCGAATAGCTCCTGGGCGTGGTGGGCTTTCAGCCGTCGCCGGTACATGAACAAGAGCGCGGAGAGGCGCATCAGCTCACCGGCAATTGGTAGCGGGCATCCGCGTCGGGGTCCATCTCTGTGTCTGGGTCCGCGCCGGCGCCGGTCCCTGGGTCCGCGTCGTGGTCGCGTGCCGGCGAGAGCCTGCCGTCGCGCAGCATGTAGTCGCGGTCCGCGAGTGCCGCCGCCTCGCGGTCGTGGGTGACGAGTACGACGCTCGCGCCCTGCTCGTGGGCGAGCGTGCGCAGCAGCGCCACCGTCTGCAGGCTGCGCTTGCTGTCGAGGTTGCCGGTCGGCTCGTCGGCCAGGATCAATTTCGGATCGCCCACCAGCGCGCGCGCGATCGCCACGCGCTGGCGCTCGCCCCCGGAGAGCTGCTCGGGCGTATGCGCCAGGCGCTCGCCCAGGCCCAGGCGCTCAAGCCACGGCCTTGCCTGGGCGCGGGCCTTACGCGGGCCGATGCCGCTGAGCAGCAGCTTCAGCGACGCGTTCTCAAGCGCCGAGACGCCCGGCATCAGCTGAAAGCTCTGATAGACGAAGCCGACGTCGCGACGCAGGTACTCGGAAGTGGCGCTCTCCGACAGCGATGAGAGCGCAAGGCCGCGGTAGCGGATCGAGCCACGGTCGGGGCTCAGCAGCGTCGCGATCAGCAGCAGCAGCGTGGTCTTGCCCGAGCCGCTTGGACCGTGCAACGCGATCATCTCTCCCTCCGCAACGGTGAAGCTGACACCGTCGACGGCGCGCACCTGCTCCCCCGTGCCGGCGTAATGCTTCACAACGTCCTCCAGCTCCAGCAGGCTCATAACGCGTGTGTGTCGCGCGCCCCCCGCACGCGCCTGCTCACCCGCTCGCCTGGCGCTCGACCCCAGGGTGCAGTGGCACCACGGGCGCCAGCTCGCGCGCGGGCGCTCCCCGCAGCTGCCCGTCGCCGAGCACCAGCCCGAGGTCGGCTTGCGAGAGGCCGGTGGACTCGCCCGTGCTTGAGAGCACCGTCAGGCCTTCGTCGGCAAGCGAGCGCAGCAGCGCGAGGATCGGGTCGCGCTCGCCCAGCTCGACGCCCTTGACAGGCTCGTCGATCACGACCATGCGCGGCCTCAGCGCCAGCGTGCGGGCGAGGCGGACACGCACGACCTCGGCGCTTGAGAGCTCGCGTTGCGTCATGCGCGCGCAGTGGGCGACGCCGGTGCGCTCAAGCGCGGCGTGCGCGTGCAGGCGTGCCTTGGCGGGCGGGACCCAGCGCGAGAGCAGGCCCACCATCGTGTGATCGAGGGCGCTGTGCCCGTCGGCGAAGCGCAGGGTTCTCTGGCAGTAGCCGATCCCTTTGCCGAGCAGGCGCTCACCCCTATCGGCCAGGTTGTGGCCATCGAAGCGCACGACACCCGCGTCCGGCGGCTCGATCCCGGCGGCCACACGCAACAGCGTGGAGCGGCCCGAGCGGCGCAGGCCCCAGATGACCACGAGCTCGCCAGCGTCGGCCTGCAGCGACACGTCGCGCAGAACTGTGCGTCCCGCGGTCTCCTCGTCGTGGCGCTTGTGGACGGCTTCGAGCTCGAGCAGGCTCATCCCCGCCTCCGGCCGTCCAGCTTCTTTAGCTCCTGGCGCGCATATTCGACCCATTCGAGCTTGGCGCCGACCGCCAGGCGGTTCTCCTCCTCGCCCAGTCGGCCCAGCAGTGCCGACGCGCTGTCGGATGCGGTCTCAGGTGCGCCTGAGATCGGGGTGTGCATGCCCTCCGACAGGCAGGCTCGCTCGTAGCCGGTCATGACCTCACGCAGATGCTCGGGCTCGTTCGTCAAGGCGCCCAGCGCTAGTACGAACAGTTGGTTGCGACGGCGGTCCTCGCCCACCTGACCGATCAGCCAGTCGCGGTATTCCAGCGTGCCAAGCGGGGTTGCGCAGTAGTGAGGCTTGGGCTGGCGCCCGGCGCGCGTGCCGGGGATCTCTTCGACCAGCGAGCGGCCGGCGAGCACACCGAGCGCGGTGTAGATGTGGCCGATGTTGCTGAGCGGCAGCACTTCCTCGTAGCGGCGCTCGAAGCGCTGCGCGAGGTCGTAGGCGTAGCTGGGGCGCTCGATCACAAGGCCCAGCAGCGCCCAGTTGACAGGCGAGCGCATCGGCGTCGTGTCGTGCTTCTCAGCTTGATCCCCAGAGGCCTTCCCCGCCTTCATAACTTCACCGTACCGCAATCACAAGTAGATTTCTAGGGACTCGTATACATCCGAAAGTCATGGGCTTTGGGAACGCAGTCAAGTCTCCAATACTCACAAGTCTTATAACGTTGTAACTCTTGTGATAGACGCTGGCGCTTGACGGCCGCCGCACCGTGCGGAGACGCCTAGGCGTCTCCAACACACTCATGCGCCTTAGAACCTTTTAAGCCTTGGCTTGTACGGGTCGCGTCGGCCGCACAGGATGGCCAAAACGTCCGCGCGGGCGAAACGTGGATTCGCCTGCAGCTCGCCAAGAGCATCAACAAGGCAAAGGGAGGAACCGTGAGCGCTTACCTATCGATGGTGTCACGCCGTACGGGCGGCCTGGTTGTTGTCGCAATCTTCATGGTCGGGCTGTCGGGCTGCATCCTGCCGCAGGGGGCAGCCGCGGGGAAGGCGGAAGAAGACGTCGTCTGTCCGCTGCAGGCCGGCCACTACCAGTGCGAGTTGCGAGCCCTGCCGCGCGGGGACAGGGAAAAGCTCAAACCGAACGCCGAAGGAGAAGGAAAAGGCGAAGGCGAATACGGCGGGATCGACCCCCACGAACTTCGCGAAGCGTACAAGCTGCCCGAAAGGGGGGGACAGGACCACACGATAGCCATCGTCGACGCTGGCAACGACCCCGATGCGGAATCGGATCTGCAGATATACCGCAAAAAATATGATCTGTACTACAAAGGCAGCGAAACCGCGTGCACCGAAGCGAACCACTGCTTCAAGAAGATAAATCAGACGGGGGGAAAAAGCTTTGGGGGGGGCGAACCCCCATGGGGTCTCGAGATGTCGTTGGACCTGGACATGGCTTCGGCGATCTGTCAGGAATGTCACATACTGCTCGTCGAGGCCGACAACAGCAGCACCGAAAACATGGATCTGGCCGAGGACGAGGCGGCCTCGTTCAAGGAAGGCGGAGGATCCGAAAGCCCGTTTGGGTTCTACGGCACGACGGTCATAAGCAATAGCTGGGGGAGACCCGAGACCTCCGAAGAGACCTCGCGAGATACGTACTTCAAGCACGAAGGCATACCGATCACGGTCGCGGCCGGCGACTACGGCTATGGCTATGGCGTCGTGTATCCGGCCGCTTCTCCCAACGTCATCGCGGTCGGCGGCACCGGTCTGTTCAAGAAAGAAAACTCCCGTGGCTGGTCTGAGGAAGCGTGGAACGGCACCGGCAGCGGCTGCAGCGCTTATGAGAAAAAACCGGCGTGGCAACCGGGAGTGACCGACTGCTCGAACAGGATCGACAACGACGTCTCTGCGGTCTCCTCCAATGGCACGCCCATGTCGATCTACGATACCTATGAATACCGCGGCTGGGAAAACGTGTGGGGCACGAGCGTGGCGTCGCCAATCGTCGCCGGTGTGGAGGCGCTCTCCAGCGAACAGACGCGACATGAGGGCGCCGAAGCCTTTTACGCAAAACCTGCGTCGTTCTTCGACGTCACCGAAGGAAAGAACGGCGAATGCGCGATCGAAATTCTGTGCACCGCAAAGGTGGGCTATGACGGTCCGACGGGCCTCGGCACGCCGGATGGCGTTTTCGGCGGACCACCGCTGGGCGAATGGCGCCTCGGCGGGACTCCTTTGAGCAAAGCGGTTGCGGTGGCGTGGAAAGGCCCGATCAAGCTCAGCGTATCGGGTCTTGGGGCAAAAGTGGAATGCGAAGAGACCGCGAGCGGCTACGCGGATTCGGGCTCGAGGCCATACGGCGAAATAACCACGCTATCGCTTTCGAAATGCGTATATCTTGAAACTGGCAAATACTGCGAATATAAAGGGAATAAAACTGAACTGCCGACGCTGACTGCGGAAGGTTTGCCCTGGCGTTCTGAACTCGCCACAAAGGAAGGCACTGTGCGCGATGTGCTCAGTAGTGTTGAAAATCCCAACAAACTGACGCTAAGGCTTAAGTGCATTATATTGAAAGTTGGTACTGAAAGTGCGGCTACTTGCATAGGTGCGCTAGTCGCCACCGCCACCAACACGGGCAGCGACGTGACGGCGACGTTCAATCCAGAAGAAAAGCTGAGCTGCAAGCCGGCCAACTTCTTGGAAACGTTTCTAGGCAAAGAAATATCTGGCAGTCTTGAAGGAAGTCAGCTCATCGAAGCAGCCGGCGGCGGAAAACTCGAAGCCGAGCTATGACCACAAGCATCACAAGGCTTAGAACGTTCTAAGCCTTGGCTTGTATAGCCGGCACCGTATCGAACATCATGGTCTAGCCGGCGGGTGTCTAGCGCAACGTCGCGGCCCGCCGGGGCCATGTTTGAAAAGCAATCGAGGGGATGGGGAAGATGTTCTCAGCAATATGCAGGCGGCTCACGTACGCCAACGTCGCGATGACGCTCGCGCTCGTGTTCGCGATGAGCGGCGGCGCGTTCGCCGCCGGCAAATACCTGATCACCTCGACGAAACAGATCAGCCCGAAGGTGCTGAAGTCGCTGCAGGGCAAGGCGGGCGCGCCGGGCGCTCAGGGGCCGGCCGGCCCCCAGGGTCCTGCGGGTGCTGGCGGTCCCGCCGGCAAAGAAGGTCCCGCCGGCAAAGAAGGTCCTGTCGGTAAAGGCGAAAAGGGCGAAAAGGGCGAAACTGGTCCGGCAGGCACGACCGGCTTCACCGAAACCCTTCCCTCTGGCAAGAGCTTGAAGGGCGATTGGCGCATCGAATACAGCGCACCGAGCGCGTTTTCCGTTAACAGCACAAGCATTAGTTTTGGAATTCCGCTCAAGTCGGCGCCGACGGTGCATTACATCAGACCAGACGGCAAGGAACCTGTCTACAACGGAGCGATGGGTGTGGAAAAAGAAGAACTAGTTCCGGCGTCCTCGGCGTGCCAGGGGTCGGTTGCGTCACCGACCGCGGCCTCAGGCAACCTTTGCATCTATGCCGCCGAAGAAGAAAACGCCGACCAGAACCCCTTCGGGGGCGAATTGATGTTTCCAGTGGTTCTTCCAGGAACCGAAAGATTCAATCTGTTTGCTTCAGCTCCACAGCATGCCGCCGATAGGTACGGTTTCAGCCTGGTCACGGCTTCCAAAACAGAAGGTGTAGTGCAGGTCTTGGGTACTTGGGCGGTGACCGCGGAATAGCCCATGCGTGTGAGATCAAGCGTATGCGTGTACGCGCCGGTGCTCCCGGGTTGCTATGCGTCCTCCTGGGGCCTCGGGTTCTCGCCACCGGAGACCCGTCAAGCGAACAGCGAAATGAGAGGCCACGAGAGATGAACAGTCAGTATAAGGGGTCTGTGGTTGGCCACCGGCGGCGTATCGTTGTGGGCGTGGCGGTTGTGGTGGCGGGGATGTTGCTACTCGCGCCCGCCTCGTTGGGCGCGAGTGTGGGCCAGCCAAGTTTCAGTAGCTTGAGAGAAGAATTCTTCTCGACGCGAGCCTTGATCGGGCTGAACCTGAACAACGAAGATCTCGCGACGACGTGGTCGGCGCAGTACGGCACCGGTCCGACCGGCCCCTGGACCGATGTGAACAGCGGGGAAGTTACGGGAACAGGCGGAGGGAAAGTGTCTATCGGCGTCCTCGACCATGAACTGGAACATAACGGCCAAAAAGAAGCTTATTTCTTGCGTGGTCTAAAACCGGGTACGTCTTATTACGCACGTTTCGTGGCGAAGAACAGTGACGGTGAAGCGGAAAAGGTGATCCCGTTTAAAACGCTTCCCGTGGGAAAGCCCGAAATCGACAGGGACTACAGCGACGAGACAGAACCCGTCGGGACGAGTTTCGAATTTTCACCTACTGAGGGGGATGAACAGCTGACGGATACGACGGCATGGTTTGTCGCGAAGATCGATGCGAATGGGGCGCAGGCGACGTATCGTTTCGAATATGCTGAACATGAAGGTGGTCCGTGGAAGGAATTCACCTCGGGTGCGAGCGGCACGGTCGGCACAAGTGAAGAATACGCGTGGGTGGAAGCCGGACTTTCGGGGTTGACGCCCGAAAGGGAATATTTCGTGCGTGTGAAAGCAAGCAACGAAAAGGGCGAAACGGTGCAGGCCAAGTATCGGGAGACCTCCTCTGAACACAGCTCATTTCAGACTCTGAGGTCGAGCGCGGAAGTGGTGAATACGCCTACTGCTCGTAATGTGACGTCGAATTCGGCTTATGCGGCGGCGGTGGGTGTTTCTTCGCATGGTTGGGAAACGGAATGGCGTCTTGAATATGCTGAGCATGAAGCTGGCCCGTGGAGTGTGGTGCCGGGGGCTGCGGGCACGATCTCCCAGGCGCAGGCCCAAGCGCAGGGCTATTTTGGTGTCGTGCCTGAGGCTTATGGTGCGCGGTTGACGGGGTTGAGCCCGTCTACGACGTATTATCTGCGGGATTATGCGAAGAATACGTGCGCGACTGGTTGTGGCAGTGAGACGAGTGGGCTTCAGAGTTTTACGACGGGGGGTAAGCCGAGCGCGAGCGCGTTGGCGGCGCATGGCGTGCTGGGTGGTGCGTTGCGTTTGTTGGGATCGGTTGAAACGAATAGCGAAGTGACGTCTGACGAACAGACGATCTCGCTTGAAGGTGCGCCGACGGGCGGCACGTTCACGCTCAGCTTCGACGGTCACAGTACGGCGGGCCTCGCCTATAATGCCTCGCCTGAAACGGTGAGACAGGCGTTGGAAGGGGAAGGGCTCGGCGGTCTGAAAGTGGGTGTGGAAGGCCCCGATGGTGGCCCGTACACGGTCTGGTTCATCGGCACGAGTGCGGATGTGAGCGAGCCACAGATTGGCTGCGACGCCTTGGGTCTTGTGCCCGTAGGTGCCGGGTGCAGGACTGAAACTACGCAGGCGGGTGGTGTGGTGGATGCCACGGCCTACCATTTTGAATATGTGAGCCAGTCGAGCTTCGCCGAACATGGTTGGACGGGTGCGACGCAGGGCCCCGAAGCGGTTGTCGATTCGAGTGCGTCGGTCGCGCTCGATCTACCGGCGCTTGTGGTAGGCGAAACGTATCGTTACCGGTTGGTGGTGCACAACGAAGCCGGGTTTGTGGAAAGCCCCGAAGAGACGTTGACAGTGCCGGCCGCGGCGGTTGCGGGCGGCGAAGGTTGTGCGAACGAAACATTCCGTACGGGTATCTCGGCGCATCTGCCGGACTGCCGCGCCTACGAGCTGGTCACGCCGGTCGATAAGAACGGCGCGCAGGAACCGTTCGTGTATGCGATCCCGAAGCTTGATGAGCAGACGCTTGTGGCCGAGGACGGGGAACACACAGTGCTGGAAGGGACTGGTACCGATTATTTGACGGGACCGTTGTCGGGCCAGACACCGTACCTATTCTCGCGCGAAGAAGGGGCTTGGTCGATGCTCGCGGGCTCTCCGCAACCGGCTACCGGGGTGCGCTCCGACGATCCGCAGGTGTACAGTGCCGATCTGACGAGCGTGGCGCTGTACAGCGAATACAACACGTCGACGGCAGTCAAGTCCGCCGACGTGGAATACGACGTCGGACGTGTCGGTGGCCCGTACACGTTC